>MDSV01149309.1_pt1 | contig 25544 bp, 26 predicted proteins | sample 810851 | NCBI WGS metagenome assembly MDSV01 (sample SAMN05326640, study PRJNA326480) | marine metagenome | isolation source: seawater | place: Atlantic Ocean: North East | collected 2012
CATTTACTCCAAGCAATTCGTAGCTGGAGTAAATGAAATCGGTGAGACCAGAGTGGAAGTGTTTGGCGCGGACACGGTAGTCCACACATTGCCTATCGACACGATCATTGATGTCACGCTAGAGCAGCGACTCTTCATGATGGCGACACCGGTGATGCCTACGGACACGATAGAGGTCGAGGCGCGGGTCGACGTTGATGGCCGGAACATCTTCTTAGACCAGGGAGATCTCCTGCCCTTGGTACCATGGCAGTTCCTCTACCAATACAATGTGACGTTCACCGCAGACCTTGAGGTCATTATCTGATGAAGGCGAACCGTTTTGTCTCAGCGCTCAACGCATTCATTCTCTTGACGGCCCTTAATGGTTGCTACACGTATCGGTCGGTCGACTCTGCCCCGATAGGCTCGTCTGTCCGTGTTCGTTTGCCGATCGACGGGCCAGCAGTAGCACGAGGTGTGCCCGAGTTTGTGAATCTGGAGGGTGTACTTGTCGATCACAGCGACTCAATCTCGTTAGCAGTTCAAACCCGGCGTGAGTACGGGGCCTATCGTGAAGTGGTGCAGAATGACACGGTCGTGCTCGGTGCCGATCAGGTGACTGCGTTCGAGATCAAGGAGTTTTCCAGGAACCGATCTGTGGCACTGGGAGTGTCGATAGCAGCTGCGGTCACATACGGTGCAATGGTTGGGTTAGGACTCGGGGGTGGAGGCGCTGGAGACCCTGGAAGCGGGCCACCATTACCAGATGCCAGCTTGGTCTCGATGCCCACTACAGGACCAGGTCTGAAATGGGACTTTAACCCAGCTTCTTTGATAAAACGACTCTTGGGCGGTTGACGGAGTCGTTCCGTTTATCTGACATCGTTTCTAGTGTTCGAGCCTGAGTACCAGGTGGACAAAAGCGCCCCGTCGCCCCATCCATATCGGATGCCCAAGCTGTAATTCATCTAAACAAGTAGAGGACCGAGATCTTGTTTTCTCCAATGACACTATCCTCAAGGTCGGTACGGTGCTCTGTGCCGGTAACGCTAGCATTTGTCGCGACACTTGTAAGTGTCCAGCCTTCAGAGCTGGATGCGCAGCAGTTCGAAGAGGGCCTCTTCGACATGCTCTCCTGGCAGAACGCCGGTATCCCAAGGGGAGGTCGCTCCACAGGGGTGGCTGGAAGTGAAGCACGTCCTCTCGAATACTACTTCGGAGCCGTTGGTGGTGGTTTGTGGAAGACCACTGATGGTGGCTCCACATGGAGACCAACGACTGACGGCAAGATCAATTCTTCCTCGGTCGGTGCTGTGGCGGTATGTGAAGCCAATCCCGACGTAGTGTACATCGGAACCGGTGAAACTCAGCTTCGGGGCAATGTCATGCAGGGTGATGGCGTGTACAAATCCACCGATGCTGGACAAAGCTGGGAGCATCTTGGTTTGCTGGAGAGTCAGAACATAGCTCGGATCCGGGTACATCCTGATGACTGCGATACCGCGTGGGTCGCCGCGTTTGGCCAGCATTCAGCTCCCAACCCGGAGCGTGGCGTTTTTAAGACAACTGATGGTGGAGAAAACTGGGATCTCAAACTGTTCAGGAGTGATGAAGCTGGTGCGACAGATCTTGTCGTAGATCCCAATAACCCAAATGTGCTTTATGCGGCGATCTGGGAGGCGTGGAGGAAGAGTTGGGGTATGAGTTCAGGGGGTTTTGATTCTGGTCTCTGGAAATCAGTAGATGGGGGTGAGACGTGGGTCGAGATCACTGCAAGCCTGGGGTTTGACTCAGCCGATCCGATAGGCAAAATCGGCGTGGCGGTCTCGGGGGCGAACTCGGATCGGGTTTGGGTGATCGTAGAGCACCGTGACGCGGGTGGTGTGTATCGGTCGGACGACGCTGGTGAGTCTTTCGAATACGTGAACGATGATAGAAAGCTGCGCCAGCGAGCATTTTACTACACCCGCATTTATGCGGACCCCCAAGACGAAGATATCGTCTATGCGTTGAATACAGGCTTCTATAGGTCGAGTGACGGTGGGAAGACCTTCCCCCAGTCAATACGGGTGCCGCATGGGGATAACCACGACCTCTGGATCGCGCCGTCGGATCCGGACCGCATGATCAATTCGAATGACGGCGGCGGCAACGTATCGTTCAATGGCGGACAGACTTGGACGGACCAGGAATATTCCACTGCTCAATTCTATCGGGTAATCACGACGAATCACGAGCCCTACCATATTTGCGGCGCACAGCAGGACAATTCGACTGCGTGTACTCCGTCGTCGGGATGGAATCACCTCTCCGCGGCAGGTGGGTTCGGCGGTGGTGGTCACTACTATGCTGTCGGTGGTTGTGAGAGCGGCTATATAGCTCCACATCCAGTGGAACTCGACATCTTCTATGCGGGTTGCTACGGTGGCTCTTTGTCCCGTTATGATCATTCGACTGGATTCGGACGCGCAATCAATGTCTGGCCTGAGAATCCGATGGGGCAATCGGCGGAAGATCTACGTGAGAGGGTTCAGTGGACCTTTCCGATCGTCTTTGACCAGCACGACCCAAACGTTCTCTATACCGGCACGCAAAAGGTGTGGAAGACAACTACGGAGGGTCAAAGTTGGGAGCAGATCTCTCCGGACCTCACTCGGAATGATCCAATGACGGTTGGTCCATCCGGTGGACCCATCACGCTCGATCAAACCGGAGTTGAGACGTACGCGACAGTCTTCGCAATAGCACCGTCACCACATGATCCAAACGTGATCTGGGCAGGGTCAGATGATGGGTACGTTCACATAACACGAGATGCGGGCGAGGGCTCTGAGCCAACATGGGAGTTAGTCACTCCTCCGGATGCCCCTGATTTCGTTCGAATCAATACGATTGAAGTCTCACCGAATACACCTGGAAAGGCATACGTAGCTGGTATTCGGTATCTCGTAGATAACGACAGAAGTCCTTACATATGGAAAACGGAGGACTACGGGGAGACGTGGACAAAGATCGTCCATGGAATTCCCGGGGACGATTTTATCCGTGCGGTTCGAGAAGACCCTACGCGTTCGGGCCTGCTCTATGCTGCATCGGAGCGGACTGTCTACGTCTCCTGGAACGACGGGTCATCATGGCAGCCACTCACAATGAACCTCCCGGTTACTCAGGTCTCGGATTTGGTAGTTGAGGATCACGACCTTGTAATTGGAACCCACGGGAGAGGCTTTTGGGTCATGCGTTCTATTGGCCCACTCCGGCAGCTCACCGGCGAGGTGGCCAATGCTGACTTCTGGTTGTTTGATCCGAAGGACCCGGTCCGTCGTTTTGATAATGCCGTGAGCATCGACTACATACTTTCATCCGATGCCGAGTACGTATCGCTCGAGTTCATGGACTCTTCGGGCGACGTTTTGGCCAGCTATGAGGCGTCTGTGGACGATGAAGATGAGGGGGACACTGATGAGTCTCAGGGCTACAATCCCTTTGGGGGGGGTGGAAGTCAGGAGCCGGGATTGTCCGCGGGTTCGAATCGATTCCGCTGGAATATGCGCTTAGAAGGATGGACAGATTTCGATGGTCGTATATTCTGGGCTGCGGGTAACCAGGGGCCGTCAGTGCTGCCGGGTGAGTATCGGGTGCGTTTGACGGTAGATGGTGAGAGTATGACTCAGGACTTCGAGATTAAGATGAATCCCCGTGCGGTTGCTGACGGAGTCACCGTTACCGACCTCAAGGATCGTTTTGACTTCGCAATACGGATTCGTGATCGAGTCTCGGATGCCAACGAAGCTGTCTTGAGAATGCGTTCCATCAAAGCACAGATAGATGATCGCATACAGGAAAATGAAAACGCCCAGCTCGCTCAGTTGGGCGAAGCAGTCAGTGACCGACTGAGTGAGGTTGAGGGTGAGGTGTACCAGGTTCAGAATCGTTCGAACCAAGACCCGCTTAACTATCCAATAAAGCTCAACAATAAGATCGCTGCCCTTCAAAGCTTGGTCGAAGGTGCAGAGACTAGGCCGACTGAGCAGTCTTATGCTGTGTTCGAGAATCTTTCTGGACAGCTTGAGGGTGAGCTCGGACAGATGAATCTCGTCATCCAGCAGGACCTTGCACGTCTGAATGAGCTTCTGCGGGAGCTCGGGCTGGAGCCAATCGACTCGGAACGACTGATAACCTGATACTGAGCTGGAGACTTGGCGTGCTTTCTTGGCTGATCACGAAGCTGGTCGGACAGGCCGTTGCTGTCTTCTATGATGTAGAACGCATCGGGGCTGGTGTGGTGGATGGGCCGGTTTTGGTGACTGCGAACCACCCGAACGCTCTGGTGGATCCATTGGTGATTTTTCATACAGGTGGACGTAAGGTCCGACCATTAGCGAAAGCACCGCTCTTCGAGCACTTCATAGTAGGCCCGGCGTTGAAGGCTCTTGGCGGCCTTCCAGTGTATCGGAAAGAGGAATCCCCGGGTCAGATGCACATGAACGCTCGGACGTTCGATGCGGTGATAGATGCTCTGCGATCCGGCGAAGCTGTGCAGATTTATCCGGAAGGAAAGAGTCACTCGGAGCCGAGTATGGCCCCGCTGCGAACGGGCGCCGCGCGGATGGCCCTGTTAGCGGAGGCTCGGTCCGATTGGTCTCTCGGCTTGAGGTTGCAGCCAGTGGGGCTGACATACGAGCGAAAGCCCTTTTTTCGGAGCAGGGCGGTTGCTGTATACGGAGAGCCGATAATTGTGGCGGATTATCGGGACCGCTATGAGGATGACGGTTGGAATGCGGCTCGCACTTTGACAGATGATATCCGACGAGCCCTTCTCGAGGTAACGCTACAGTTCGAAACAAGCGAGGATCGTGATCTTGTGGGTCTTGCAGAGAGAATCTGGACCAGGGAAAAGGGTGAGGCCCAACCGCGCGAGCGGCAGCATCTCTCAAAGAGACTTCCAAGGTTGCGGACGTTTGCCCGCGCATACGCCCGTTTGCGGTCCGAAGATCCAGATAGAGCAGACCGACTCCGCTCAGTTGTTCGGCGCTACCAGAGGACAGTTACTGCGCTCGGCGTTCGCGAAGGGGACGTTCCTTCTCGATATCGGCCGAGTAGGGTGGTGCTCTATGCATTGGGCCAGCTTGCGATGCTTCTCTTCGTCTTTCCGGCAGCGATCGTCGGGATTTTATTCTGGGCTATGCCGTATCAAGTCACCCGATATGTGACCATGCGGATCAGGCCAAAGCACAACGAGATCGCCACTTACAAACTGACACTAGGTCTCTTGGCATTCCCGGTATGGCTTGTTTTTGCGTCCTCCCTAATTTCCTTATTGATGGGCCTAGATATAGGCTTACTTATCGCCAGGGGGGGGCCGATAGTCGGCTTGGCGGCCATCGTGTGGAGGGCTAGGGAAGAAGAGATCCGCGAGGATGCTAGAGTCTTTTTCAGGGCTCGGAGGGGGCAAAAGACTCTTGATCGCCTTCATGTACTGCGGAAAGACCTTGTTCGCGAGTTTGAGGAGGTGGCTAAGGGTTGGTCTGGTCTCGACCCTACTGAAACAACGACGGTCGAGTCGTGATTGTCCAACCAAAAGCGTCCGTTTGGCTAAGAGGTGCGGAGGCTTTCAAGGGCATCACGGCACTTGGGCCTAGTCTCTCTATAAGGTTTAAGCGAGCGGACTAAAAGATTGTGCTGTAACAAGTTAAGAGGTGCGGGAATGCGCCAAGTGTGTATTCGCTTCGGGTGCTGGGTTCAGCGGCGGATCGGTGGGAGTAACGGATGCACCGGTTGTGAGTCTCGACGCCCATTATCGTTGTCGCTAAAATCCGTGCCGTCCTCGGCATGCTGAGTTGAGGGGGCGGAGGGGGACTGGTGTCCTCGGCGGTCTTCAAAACCGTGCAGTCCGGCTAGAACCCGGGCGGGTGGGTTCGATTCCCACACGTTCCCGCCAGCCAGTAGACAGCTTCCGGTCAGTGAAGATCGACTAGCTGAGTGAATCGCTCACGCGACATCAAAGTTAATTAGGCAGTTGGAGCCTGATCCCAATGTCGACCGCTCCGTCCGTGGAGAGCTGCGTCTCGATATCAAGTGGAGCAGGGAAGCGTGCCAGGTGAGCGGATACGTAAGCATCTGCGGCACTGAGCAGCACAAGAAAAATGCTGAAAGCTGCAAGATCTTCGTGTTGCTCTTTTCTTGAGTCCAACAAGCCGCGGACATCTCTCAGGCGTCCGTCACTGTTCAGCGCTTGCTGAATCGCATCTGGATCAGTCACTCCGACTACGGCGAGCTCGTTAATCAGGGCCCCCTCCGTCAGTTGCACACGATCTTGGGCGGTGCCAATTCGAACTCTGGTGCGCAGGAGGGTGTATACGGTTGCCGCCTGCGCGGCGAAATAGAACCCTCCCCGCGCGTAGGAACCGATCGAAGCGTGCCCCCAGCCTGGAACGATGACGGCTCTCAGAAACGCTCCTCCCGGAGAAACATTGCTCAGTTTGGCAGTGTCCAGGGCCTCAATATAGTCTGCAACTTCAGAAGTGACTTCCTGAGCAGAAAGTGCTGAAGACGAGGTGCCCAGCAGGGCTAGCACAGACGAGTGGATTAGGAATACATGGCAGAAAGCTGCCATGATTCTAAAAATAGAGCAGCTGTTTGATCTGAGAGAGATGAGGGGGATCACTGTTTTCTCCAGTCGAGCAATTGAGGCGGTTCCCCTTCTTTCAGGATCACATAGCTCTGATGGACCACCCAATCCCCCGAGTTCACGTACCAACGACCCGGCTCGGGCTCTCGCACGAGGGGCCGGTGAGTATGACCCAAGAGGACTAGATCGAGTTCCCGATTGGACTGAAGCGTCTCCACTGCCCAAGCTTCTAGAATGTTTGATCGAGTGACCTGGTCGGCCCCTCGATCATCCCAGCGTTCTCTTGTGTTCGAGACACCGTTCGCGATGCGGTCTCCGATCCGGACTGGAAGCATGCTGAATGCGAAGCGAGCGTATGGTGATCGCAGGATTGCTCTGAAAGCACGATAACCAGTATCACCGGTACCAAGCCCGTCTCCGTGCGCGACTCGTGTGCAGTGCCCTGCTAGATAGCGTGTAACGGGATGGTCCAGGAATTCGATGCCGACTTCTTCCCTTAGGTAACGGCCACCCCACCAGTCATGGTTTCCTCCCACTAGGGTGATTTGAATCCCGCTGTCTACTACGCTCCGCATTTGTTCGAGTAGAGGCTCGTTACCTCTGGTCGTGCCCCATTGATACTCGAACCAGAAGTCAAATAGGTCTCCGTTGATGATTATCCCGGAGGCTACCGACGCGGCATGTTCGAGCCAACGGAGGAAGGCCTCCTGATGGGTCGGAGGTGCGGCGCCGTAGTGGACATCCGAAGCTACGTATACGGGCTTAGTCATAGTCACGAGTCTAAATGAACGTGAACTGTCGACACCTAAAAGGGGTACCGTTGATATGCGACTTCAAGACAACCTTACATCTTGGCATCTCACCAAGAGGGGTGCAGCGGTCCTCACGCTCGCCTTGGTCGGCTGCGGAACGGGGAGGGCTCTGGTATTGGGCCCACTGCCTGACCCGATAGGTGCCGCTCGGGAAGCTGCCAGAAGAACGAGTTTGACTGAGCCGGCAAGGGTGGAGTTTCGTTGGGTGCTGAACGAAGCAGGGTCGCGCGTTGATGGCGTAGGTGTTGTTCGTATCGAGCCTCCCTCAAAGGCCCGTCTAGATCTCTTCTTGGATAATGGCGAGGGAGTTTTGTCGGCTGCATTGGTAGGTGACGAACTAAGACTTCCCCAAGGAGCTCCCGATGACATACTCCCTCCAGTTGAGCTTATGTGGGGGACGCTCGGCGTCTTTCGACCCATGATTTCGGCTGAACTTATAGGGGGTGATGAGCTTGAAGGCGCGGGTCACCGATACCGTTACACGTCAGGAGAAGGGCGCGCGATCCACTATGAAGTGAAGCACGATTTAGTTCGAGTTGTTGAGATGTTAGATGGCGCATCAGTTCTACAGTCGGTTCATCTTGTGACTGCTGAGGGAGATGGATATCCCGCTGAAGCTACGTATCGAAATCGGGTTGAATTTCGCGAGCTCAAGATTACTCGCACTGGCATCGTCCCGGCCGATTCCTTCGACCCCTCCATTTGGGACCCTCGGGAGTAGTAGATTTAGTTATGAGGAGCAGGCTAGACAGAGAGAGAGACCACGAGGGTCTCAGTGCGGCTGGCCCGGTTGGGCCGGGCTTCAGAGCGGTTCGAAGGTTTTTGGTTCAGTGGACGGGTGTGCTTCTATCACTAGCGTTCGCGGGCTGTAACTATTCCTTCGTAGCCGGTTCCTTCCCGCCTCCGCATGTGCAGTCTGTTGCGATTGAGCCATTTGAGAACGAGACGACACGCTTCGAGCTCACAGGAGAGTTGTACGATCAACTTCTTCGCCGGCTCCCTAGTGCGCTTGGTGTCCGTACAGCAGGTGCTGATGTTGCAGACGCGATTGTCCGGGGTTCAATCACCCGGTACGACGTAGTGGCACCCAACTATCGAGCTGGTCAACCAGGGCAGGCGGCAGCGGTTTTGCAGCGACAGGTGAATATCTCGGTTAGGGTTGAGATCGTGGATCTAGTTGAGAACGTGATTCTTTGGGAATCCACGAACGTCACTGCGAGAGGAGAGTATGCCGAGGGCTCGCCGGAGGATGGTGGTAGGTTGAGAGCCATTGAACTTCTTGTTCAGGAGATAGTGGACGGGGCCCAGTCCAACTGGTAGTTTCGGCTCCGACTTTTCTGGAAGGGCCCGCCGCCCTCGCGCTTTCCAACGAAATTAGGGTTAGGAGTCAGAGTGCTCCGAGCATTCGGATTGGGACTTACACTTTTTGCGTTCTGGCTGGCATTGTCCGGTCACTACACGCCGCTACTGCTCACGCTTGGAGTGGTTTCGTGTGTGCTCGTCGTGTACCTAGCTCATCGGATGGAAGCGATCGACGAGGAGGGGGTACCGTTACAGGTATCACTGCGCCTGCTAGCTTATCTTCCTTGGCTTCTGAAAGAAATCTTCGTCGCTAACATTGTCGTTGCGAAGGTGATTCTCGCCCGAGAGCTAAAGATCAGCCCGCGAATTGTATTCTTTCACGGTACGCAGAAGACAGACCTAGGTAGGGCCATCTATGCCAACTCCATAACTCTCACGCCCGGCACGATCACCACGGGCGTAAACGAAAACGAGTTTGAGATCCACGCGCTACGTGCTTCTGACCTCGAGACCGGTGAAGAGCAGGCGATGGATCTGCGCTGCTCGAGGGTAGAGGGTAGCTGATCGCATGTTCATTGCCGCCACCTTAGGTATCTTGGCCGCCATGTCGATGGCTTTGGTTCGTGCACTCATTGGCCCCACTGTTTACGATAGGGTTCTGGCAGTGAACACGTTCGGAACGAAGACAGTGCTGCTTATAGCCGCTCTAGGTTTTCTGACCGAGCGCCCAGAATTTCTCGACCTCGCGCTTGTCTACGCGCTGATCAACTTCATTGGCACAATCGCCGTTTTGAAGTTCTTCGAGTTCGGAGACTTGGGGTTGACCCGAAGGTTGAATCGGGAGGCTGAATGATGGATATGGCACTTGATGCACTCAGTTGGATATCGATCATGGCCGGCGTGTTCTTCATGCTAGTGGGGACGCTCGGGGTCCTCAGGATGCCAGACGTCTACACACGACTGCATGCCGCGGGTATGACGGATACGATGGGTGCGGGTTTCCTGATTCTTGGAATGCTATTTCAGACCATCGAGGCCATCGCTCATGGTGAGTCCTCCTGGTGGTTCATTCTTTTTCGGCTGGTGCTGATATATCTGTTTTTGCTCTTCACCAGTCCGATTGCAACGCACGCTCTTGCGCGGGCTGGACTCGCGGGTGGCTTGAAGCCATGGTCTGCCGCGGGAGATGCTGAAGAATGACCGAGGCCATGGTGCAGATTGTCGATGTGGTGCTGCTGGTACTTTTGGCGATAACGGGCATAGCCGTGATCCGGACTCGTAATCTGTTTGTCGCTGTGATGCTGGCGGGTATATACAGTCTAGTTTCAGCCGGGCTCTTCGTAGTGATGGATGCCGTCGATGTGGCGTTCACTGAGGCAGCGGTCGGCGCGGGAATCTCGACGGTACTTTTGTTATGTACGCTGGCTCTTGTGGGCTACAAGGAGTCAAAGCCGCAACACACACCGATCTTGCCGCTCTTTGTCGTGATAGTCACGGGTGGTGCTCTGGTGTACGGTACGGCGGAGATCCCCCCGTTTGGCGGGGCAGACAATCCGGCTCACCAGAATGTAGCCGCTCACTATATACATGATTCAGAAGATGAGATTGGCCATATCCCTAATGTCGTTACGTCGGTCCTAGCCTCGTACCGCGGCTACGACACGATGGGTGAAACGGCCGTAATCTTTACGGCCATGGTGGGGGTTTTGCTCCTACTATCCCGAGGGCCACTCCCCAAGCGGGTGTATCATGCGGGCCACTGGCATAAGGTAAAGCGGGGTGTGACTCGCGAAGACCTGATTGCGGAAATGGAAGACGAGGAAGTCCACGACAGCACCGTCGTGGGAGGGGAGGACGAAGATGGATGATCGAGTAATCCTTCGGGTAGGGACGAAGGTGCTGAGTCCTTTCATCCTCCTATTCGCTCTTTACGTGCAATTCCACGGCGACTACGGACCGGGAGGGGGCTTTCAGGCGGGTGTGATATTCGCTGCAGTGTTCGTGCTGTACGCGCTGGTGTTTGGGCTTGAGAGGGCCATGGAGGTGATGCCAGCAAAGGTTGCTTATGCATGTGGAGCTCTGGGTGTAGCGCTGTATCTCGGGGTAGGCTACCTGTCGATGTTCCGCGGTGGTGAGTTCCTTAATTACAGTTATCTCTTCGATCCTGAGCACGATCCCACGCACGGTCAGCACTATGGAATTATCGGAGTAGAGCTTGGCGTTCTGGTAACCGTGTTTGGCGTCATGGTAGCACTCTTCTACGCATTTGCCGGCCGGAGGAGAATCGATACGTGATCTCCTTTGCCTTATTCAACTACTGGGCGGTGATTGTCCTAATGATGGTTGGCTTTTATGCGCTGATCTCGAGGGACAACCTGGTTAAGAAGCTCATAGGGCTGAATATCTTCCAAACGTCCGTGATCATGATGTATGTCTCATTTGGCAAGATCAGCGGTGGGACTGCCCCTATCCTCATTGAGTCAGGAGGCCATGGCGGTGACGGTCACGGAGTCCAAGTCGCTGGGGATGCCGCACATGCTATGCGGGATAATGCTGAAATCCTCTACTCGAATCCTATTCCTCACGTGCTGATGCTTACCGCCATCGTTGTGGGAGTGGCGACGCTGGCCCTAGGTCTCAGTCTTGTCGTGCGCATCAAGGAAGCATATGGCACGATTGAGGAAGACGAGATCACGAGAATGGATAACGCCGCGTGAGCCAGAATCTTCCAGCGCTTCTAGTCGTTGTTCCGATGATGCTTGCGCCAATCGCAGCGCTTATCAATCGATCAGGTCCTGCTTGGGTCATCGCTACATCCGGAGCGTGGTTCGCATTCGGCGCCGCAGTCCAACTGCTTCGCAGGGTAATGACCGAGGGGATGATTGTTTACTCTCTTGGCGGATGGGTTGCGCCGATTGGAATCGAATACCGCATAGATCAGCTGGCGGCCTTCGTCACACTCATAGTTTCCGCAATCGCAGCGGTAGGTGTGCTCTACGCTCGTACTAGCGTTGCATCCGAGATTGAGGAAGATCGACACGCACTTTTTTATGCGGCATTCCTCCTGAACGTGTGCGGCCTTCTCGGGATCGCGATAACGGGAGACGTCTTCAACGTCTTCGTCTTTCTAGAGATTTCGTCTCTATCAGCCTACTCGATGATTGCGCTTGGCCAGGATCGGCGAGCTTTGACCTCCGCATTCCAGTACCTAATCATGGGCTCGGTTGGGGCGACCTTCATCGTTATAGGCATAGGTCTGCTTTTTGTTATGACCGGCACGCTTGGGATGGCGGACCTTGCGGAACGAATACCGGCTATCTGGGCATCAGGTGACGGCGATCGGACTATCGCAGTGGCATTCACTTTCCTCACAGTAGGGGTCACGCTAAAGCTGGCGCTCTTCCCACTCCATTTGTGGTTGCCAAATGCCTACACGTATGCCCCGTCGGCCGTAACCGGGTATATGGCGGCGACTTCGACGAAGGTGAGTATCTACCTGCTGTTAAGATTCTTCTTTTCTGTCTTTGGTGTGGAGTTTTCGTTTGAACAGATGAGACTAGATGCGATCCTGATGCCTCTGGCTCTGGTCGCCATTCTCGCGATGTCTTCAGTCGCTATCTATCAGTCGAACGTCAAAAGATTGTTGGCGTTCTCGTCGGTGGCCCAAATCGGATACATGATTCTGGGAATCAGCTTCGGGTCCGTAATCGGAGTGGCAGCAGGAATTATCCATCTGTTCAACCACGCCCTTATGAAGGGGGCACTTTTCATGGCGATGGGCTGCGTCATGTATCGGATCGGTTCGGTCAGGATCGAAGACATGAAGGGTTTGGGTAAGTCGATGCCGTGGACGATGGCGGCGTTTGTCGGCGGTGGTCTGAGTATGATCGGTGTTCCTATGACCGTGGGTTTTGTTAGTAAGTGGTACTTGCTTCAGGCTGCGATCAAAGGAGGGAATTGGTTAGCTGCAGTGGTCGTTGTGGTAGGATCGCTAATGGCACTGGTGTACATCTGGAAGGTGATTGAGGTCGCCTATTTCAAACGTCGAGAAAATGACGATCCGATAGAAGAGGCTCCTCTTAGCTTGCTGATCCCAACGTGGACTCTGGTCGCGGCCAGCTTTTGGTTTGGAATAGATGCCGGAACCACTTCGGACGTTGCAATGTCGGCGGCCGAGTCGCTTCTGGGGATGATGCAATGATGAGCGATCCGGGAATGATTGTCCTGCTCACCGTTCTCCTTCCGGTTATTGGAGCGGGCCTAGTTTTGCTTCTGCGGAAGAACGAGAATGCTCGGGAAGCGGCAACGCTCCTCACGGGAGCCTTAACGTTTGCGCATGTACTAGCCCTGCTTCGACTGGTCAGAGCAGGTGAGAGCCCGGGCCTAGACATACTTGAGGTCGTACCGAACGTTTGGCTTTCATTTGAAGTTGAGCCTCTTGGGATGGTGTTCGCACTCGTAGCGGGCTTTCTCTGGCCTGTGACGTCTTTGTATGCGATCGGCTACATGCGAGGACATCACGAAGAGAATCAGACTCGCTTCTTCTTTTTCTTCGCAATTGCAATTGCTGGTGCAATGGGTGTGGCGTTCAGTGCGAACCTCTTCACGCTCTTCGTGTTCTACGAATTTCTTACGTTCTGCACCGTACCTCTGGTTACACACCATCAGTCTGATGAGGCAAAGAAGTCCGGCCGGATTTACCTCGGAATTTTACTAACGACTTCAGTCGGCCTTCAGCTGGTTGCGATCATCTGGACTTGGGTGCTAGCGGGGACCCTTGATTTTCAAGCTGGTGGAATTCTGGCGGGAACCGCTTCCGCTGGCATTCTCAGCGCGATCTTGGTCCTGTACGTCTATGGCGTAGGGAAGGCCGCGCTCATGCCATTCCACCGGTGGCTTCCGGCAGCTATGGTGGCACCGACCCCGGTGTCTGCGTTGTTACATGCTGTAGCAGTTGTTAAGGCGGGTGTGTTCACCGTATTGAAGATTTCCGTCTACGTCTTCGGTGTCGATTTACTTCAGACGTTGACTACAACAACGTGGTTGGCTTGGGCTGCTGCAGTGACAATAATCCTTGGTTCACTGGTCGCGTTCAGAAAAGACAATCTGAAGGCCAGGCTTGCTTACTCAACGATCAGCCAGCTGTCCTACATCGTGCTTGGTGCGATGCTTGCCAATGAGCTCGGAATCATCGGCGGTGGGATGCACATAGCCATGCATGCTTTTGGGAAGATCACACTCTTCTTTGCTGCAGGCGCGATCATGGTTGCGGCGCACGAAAAAAAGATCAGTCGAATGCACGGGTTAGGACGGACGATGCCGATAACGTTCGGCGCGTTCTTTGTCGGTTCGTTGTCGATAATCGGACTTCCACCCGCTGGAGGTGCATGGTCGAAGTGGTTTTTGGGTATGGGAACGCTGGAGGCGAGCCAGTTCGGGCTGCTCGCGGTCTTGATGCTCAGCTCGTTACTTGGCCTTTATTACCTGCTCGAAGTTCCGGTGAAAGCCTTTTTCTTCGAACGACCTAAAGACGCTCACCAGCAGGATGGGGTCCATGAGGCGCCAACTCCGTCCCTGATAGCGATGTGCATCACGGCGACGGCGACTGTCGGATTGTTCGTATGGCCGGACCTGTTCCACGAACTCATGCAGATGGTTGTCTCAGGAGGTGTTCGATGAGCGAACACGGGCATCATCAGGTAAAGAGTCCGGTAGGATGGACGGATAGACCCGCAAAAGTGAAACGGCTTTTTATGTTGTTTTACGTTATCTGCGCTGCGCTTTTCCTCTCAGAGTTTGTGTTGATGGGGACCGAGAATCTTCATCCGCATCCGCTGGAAGAGCGCATGGGCTTCTTTGTGTATCCCGTCTACGGCTTCATTTCGTTTTGGTTTTTGGTGCTCCTCGCACGCCCTATGCGAAGACTCCTAATACGCTCAGAAGATTATTATGAGGGCGGCGGTGCTTACGATCCATCTGGCGATCCCGGGCACGTATCGACCCACAGTCAGGGGTCTGATGATAGAATGAGTCACCCCGGAATCGGGGAAGCTGGGTCGGAGGTGACCGATGCTCGGTAGCGTGCCTCCCTTTGTTCTCTTCTTCGTGGGTGCGGTGGTCGTAGCCTTCACGAAGGGCGCACTCCGGAAGAGCATCTTACTCTCCGTTCCACTTCTAGGTCTGGTCAACCTGTTCATCACTGCGGGGGCGGATGTCGGCGCTCCCTCTGCAATAGGTGAGTCGGTAAAGCATGTCTACCTAACGCTAGAGCTTCTAGGTTACGAACTGCAGATCTATCGAGCTGACAAACTCAGCCTGCTATTCGGATACCTGTTTCATATCGCGGCGTTTTTGGGCTTTATATATGCCCTGCACCTAGGCGATGGGATACCGGATGGATCAGTAGCGAACGAAGTGGGAGAGGAAGATGTAATCGGCAATAGCAGCGCGGGAATGCAACATGTTTCGGCGATGCTGTATGCTGGGAGTGCGCTCGGGGCTGTTTTTGCGGGTGACTTTATCACGCTCTTCGTTTTCTGGGAGCTGCTGGCCATTACCTCAGCGTTTCTCGTGTGGGCGAGAAACTCTGATCAGTCTTATGAGACTGGATTTCGCTACCTGATCATCCACGTAGTTTCGGGAGTGCTCCTGTTGTCGGGGGCTATGATGCTTGCGCACCAGACCGGTTCGATCGAGTTCGGTCACGTGGCTGGTGAACTTCATGGGGATGAAGGCGGGGGCTTGGCAGCAGCAGGCTTGCCCGCGTTGCTGCTTCTGATCGCATTTGGGATCAAGGCGGGCTTCCCGCTGGCGCATAACTGGATCACTGAAGCCTATCCTGCCAGTACGCCGACAGGAACGGTCTTTCTCAGCGCCTTTACTACGAAGGTGGCGGTTTACGCACTAGCTCGGAGCTTCGGTGGCCTGGACGAGCTCATCTGGATCGGGACGGCGATGACTTTCTTCCCGATCTTCTACGCCGTGCTGGAGAATGATCTTCGCCGAGTTTTGGGCTACTCGATGGTCAACCAGATCGGGTTTATGGTTGCCGGAATTGGGATTGGGAGCGCTTTGGCCATGAACGGCGCTGTAGCGCATGCTTTCGCGGACGTGATCTTTAAGGGGCTACTGTTCATGTCTATGGGCGCAGTCATGACGATGACGGGCCGAACAAAGGGCACTGATCTGGGTGGTCTGTATAAGACGATGCCTCTAACTGCTACGCTCTGTATTGTCGGGGCGGCAGCGATTTCGGCGTTTCCACTCTTCAGCGCTTTCGTCACGAAGTCGATGATCATGGTCGCAGCGATTGAGGAGCATCACTACATCGTCTGGTTATTCATGTTGTTTGCTTCGGCTGGCGTTTTAGAGCATGCAGGGATCAAGATCCCATTCTTCGCTTTCTTCGCACACGATTCTGGGATTCGTACGAAGGAGCCTCCGAAGAACATGCTCACCGCCATGACACTGGGGGCAGTGCTCTGCGTTCTGATTGGTGTCTTTCCCGGTGCGTTGTACTCGCTCCTTCCATTCGAGATGGATTACCATCCCTACGATACGCGGCATGTGCTGACACAGTTGCAGCTTCTGTGCTTCGGTGCGCTTGGGTTCATTACGCTAATGAAGACTGGTGTTTATCCTGACGAAAAGCGCGCGGTTCACGTCGATGCGGAAGTCTTGTATCGAAAACTTGGTCCTTTGGTCGTCAAGTCTGTGGGCGAACTCGTCGGGCGTGCGGACCATGCTGTGCGATCGAGGATGATGGGCTTGTTAGGGTTTGCTCTGGCAGGCCTTGGCCGAACTCATGGGCAGGTTGGCCCGTTGGCTCGATCCTGGCCGTCTGGAAGTATGGTTTTCTGGGTGTCGCTGTCGTTGGCGGTCTATCTTCTGTTTTATCTCTTCTTCTGATCACCGTACCCGGAAATACGCTACGAGCTGGCCGGGAGGGGGCGTGACCAAGTGACGGCTAGGTTGGCTACACACCCAGATATTGCCCGGCTTACGCGGCGCGTACTGCGCCAACTCCGCGACGTTGGAATGGATGTAGACTTTGTAGGGGAGTTCGACGCAGAAGATCCATTTGCCTCACTACGAGCCCACGAGATCGACATGGCGCTTGTCGGACTCAATGGGATAGCATCCATCGTAAGGGGAGAATTCACTGCCGTAGCTGTTCTTCCACGCATGGAGGCGCGAGATGTCCTCGTGTCTCTTGAGGCTCGGGTAAAGTCTCTCTCAGAGCTGTCTCCAGGCACGGCTGTAGGGGTGGCGGGCCCGCGTCGCCGTGCACTGTTGGCTGCCCATCGTCCGGATCTCGTGCCGCATGAGCTGGGTGCAGAGTTTTTTCGAGATATGACAGAACGAGAGAGGGTGTTGGAGCATAGCTTGGCAGCAGCAGGCGTAGAAATACCGGAAATGCTCATCCTGAGTGCTTTGGACGCTCAGGAGATTGGTCTTCGAGATGAGGCTGTGGAGGCGCTAGACCCTAAATTCTGGTTTCCGGAACCCGGTCAGGGAGCTCTGGCTTTGGTCGCACGCCATCCAATAGCAGAAGCCACCGCTCTCGATCATCTGCCGACGCGGACGGCATTGAGAACTGAGCTCGCATTGATCGACGCAATGGCGCATCACGGGACACATACACTCGGTTGCCTCGCGCAGCCTTCAGGGCGATGGATTCGTTTGTGGGCTGGAGCTGTCAGTGTAGCAGGAGATCGGATAGTCAGATCGAATAGGACTGGACCTTTGGATGAGCCTGAGGGTCTGGGCGTTGCGGTAGCTGACGAGTTGTTGGCGCGTGGGTATGAGCGTCTCACCCCTGCAGGTCAGTCATGACATTTGACCGAAAGGTCCTCTCTGCGAGCGACGTGAGAGACCGACTTGGGAAGCCGAGGTCCGAGGTTGTGGTCTTCACTAACGGAGTTTTTGATCTCGTACATCGCGGTCACATCCAAACCCTCACTGTTGCTAGGGGGATGGGAGACCTACTGGTAGTCGGAGTTAATTCCGATGCTTCGGTCCGGAGACTCGAGAAGGGAACTGGTCGCCCATTCGTAGGTCAGGCGGATAGGGCGTTTTTAGTGGCCGCGCTAGAATGTGTCGACTACGTGTGCTTATTTGATGAGACTACTCCGACGAAGCTCATTGGAGAACTGATTCCCGATGTTCTCGTTAAGGGCTCGGATTATGATATTACTGATGTCGCCGGTCGAGAGATCGTTCAGAGCAATGGTGGCCGTGTTGAAGTAGTTCCATTCGCTAAAGGCTATTCAACCACCGGGCTCGTTCGTCGGATCCGCGGTTATCAGGGTTAACCCTCCAACTGATTCGAGATAATGATGTCAGATCGCCACGACGGACGCCGGCCGGACCAGGGACGGAAGGTTCGAATCGAAGTCTCACCGGCCCCTTACGCCGAAGGATCATGTCTGATCTCTACCGGCGACACTCGTGTGCTATGCACTGCGAGTGTGTCCGAGGGAGTGCCGCCGTGGCGTGAGAGGAGTGGGTCAGGGTGGGTGACGGCGGAGTACGCGATGCTTCCACGAGCAACTCACACGCGGAGTCGGCGGGAGCGCAGTGGTCCTAAAGGCCGAACCCAGGAGATCCAGAGACTGATCGGACGCTCCCTGCGCTCCGTCGTAGATATGGAGGTGATGGGGCAGCATACGATTACAATTGATTGCGATGTCATGCAGGCGGACGGAGGTACCCGGACTGCGTCGATTACAGGGGCCTGCGTAGCTCTCGAACTCGCAACTAGGTGGATGATTTCGGAGGGCCTGGTCGAACGGTCGCCGATTAGGGAGCGAGTAGCGGCTGTGAGTGTCGGTATTGTGGATGGTTTGCCGTGTCTGGATCTCGATTACCGGGAGGATTCTAAAGCTCAAGTAGACATGAATTTGGTGGGAACTGAGAGTGGTGCTCTTGTGGAGATTCAGGGCACAGCCGAGGGGGATCCATTTCCGAGGCCGCAGCTTGATCAAATGATCGATCTTGGGATGGCTGGTATCGAAACGCTTCTGGCAGCTCAGGAACGGGCGCTGAGTGGAGGCTGATTGTGGAGCTGCTTGTGGCGACTCGCAACCTTGGAAAGATGAAGGAGATTCGCAGGATTCTAGCTTCATTTCCTGATTGCGAAGTCCTCGGCCTTGAGGACGTTGGAATTGAGCATCACTCGAGAGAAGAGGGTCTGGAAAGCTTTGAGACATTTAAAGAAAATGCTCTTTCAAAGGCAAATTATTTCTCGGGTCTCTCAGGCTTGCTTACGGTCGCTGACGACTCTGGTATCTCTGTTGATGCCTTGGCAGGGGAACCCGGTGTACGGTCGAGGCGGTTCGCCCTGGATGGTGGATCTGCTTCGTTCGACTTGGCTGGGCAGGCCTTGGACGATGCGAACAACCGGCACCTGATCGAAAGTCTCCGGGGTATTCCAAGCAAAGGTCGCACAGCGCGATATGTGTGTCTGGCAGCGTTAGTCGGGAACCAGAACTCAAAGCCGCTTTTCTTTCGGGGTGAAGCCCTAGGATTGATAGTAGATATCCCTGCTGGGTCAGGTGGATTCGGTTACGATCCTCACGTCTTTTGTGAAGAACTTGGACGTACGTACGCGCAGATGACTCCCGAGGAGAAGGATGCCCGGAGTCACCGTGGGACAGCTTTCCGAAAAGTAGCTTCATACCTAGCAAAGAGGGCTTGAGAATGGTCCCAGATCCACGGGTCTACCCCTCAGAGATCGGACCCTCGGATGATGAGAGGAATCTGAGGGTAGTATGGGGTGACGGTGTGGTCTCAGAGTACGATCCCAGGAATCTCAGGGTTCTGTGCCCCTGTGCTGGATGCGTGGATGAGATGACGGGACAGCGGACGCTTAAGCCAGAAACGGTGGAGGGGGGAGTATACCCGACGGCCATCCACTATGTCGGTCAGTATGCACTTCAGTTCGTATGGAGCGACGGACATTCGACAGGTCTGTACACGTTCGAGTACCTGCGCGAAATCTGGGATCGCATTGTTCAAGAGGCGTAGATAGCGGAAGCACTCACCGTGATTCTCTGCGTCTGCCCCCCGCTCACATACAGTTAGCGGAGAGGGCTTAGCCGACCCCTGACTTGTTGATGGATTAGCGACATTCGTTTACAGTCGCACCGAATTCGAATTCGTGGACGGGCAGGCCGCTTGGAACGGTCGCCGGAACTAGGTGCCGCAGTTCATCAGGGTGAGCTTCGGGGTCCGAGAGCGAGACGGCGACAAACTCAAGAAGGTCTGAGAACATATCCACCGTCAGACGTCCACGTGGTATTTGGGAGAGGTGATGAGCCATCGACTGCATAGGCTGGTCTGGACCTCGCTTTGCCCTAAGTCCGAATTCGAGATGTTCCCCCGTATATGTCGCCAGCGATTGCTGCATTTCGAGGTGGTGCTGGATTGAATTGTCTAGGCAAAAAAACGCCCCGTTGTGCATGAAAGATGGCTGGTAGGCCACATTTCGGAGCGGAGTTGAGCGGAATTTGTACCGATCCCCGGGGTCACCAGTAGTTCTTGCTAGCCCAAAGTCCTCGTCACGTCCGGGCCCGTCGAATACCGCATTCGTTTCCGAAGGTGCGATCTGAGGGACACCAATAGCCCGTGGCGCGAAGTCACTGAACATCTGGTTTGCGTATCCCAAGGTGATGTGGCATTCGAAGCAGGCGGCCGGATCACGAAAAAAAAGCAGGCCTCCCCGTTTCTCGGCGGGAGACATCGCCGCGGTGTCTCCGCGTGCATACTGATCTAGTGGAGCATCTGCGCGGATCATAGTGAACTCAAACTCAGCTATGGCCCTAGCGATGTGTTCGTATTGCAAGGCTGCTCCATCTGCGAGCTCCCTGAAGCTCTCTTCGAATCTCGTCCGATATTCGCCGATGTCATCGACTCGTTGAGCTATTTCGGCCCGGATGGCGTCGTTATCACCCTCGAATTCAAAGCCCGCCATTTCCATCCTGTCGGAGATAGGCGTGAAGGCTTGAGCCATTAGAAGATGGTCTAGATGGGAAAGGCTGGTGCCCTCGGGTTCCGGCATTCGGAACCCCATAGAATTGTCGAAGCCATCGAGTGATTCGGCGGCAAAACGGCCATCCCACATGAGGTTGGGATAAAAAGCCGCATTAATGATTGTCGGTGCACGTCTGAGGTTGAACGGCCCGCTACGATTAGGTCCTACGACGCCATTGTTGTCGACACCGACGGATATAGACTTTGCGTCATTGAAGCTGGCATTCGGCGCATGGCATCCAGCACAACTGTTGTCTTTAGTGATTGAAAGAATCGGATCGAAGAAAAGCAGGCGCCCGGTCTCTGCTAGCTCTGGATCTATCGGTCGACCAAGCATCTCAGTAAAGCGTTCCTCGATGCGGCCGTCTACCCCCATCAGAGAGAGCTGTAACTGGAGCTCTTGATCAAGTTTGAATCCTTCCGTTTCACCGGCGTCAGCGGACATGGGCACGATTGGCTGATCGGAGCAGGCTGCTAGCCAGATACCAACCGCTAACAGCATAGCGGTAAGCCAAGTCGTGTCGGCTGAGGACCTTGCGGTAGGCGTTCTTGACATGCTGGGTAAGCGTTTAGAGCGATCAGGGGACACATTCTGCATCCTATGGACACTAGGTGCGTACGAGAGTCTGATCAAGCGATTTCTTGCGTGGTTAACCATGGCGCAGGACCCTGTTGCGCGTACCTTGCCAACGCCCTCGGTGACTATCCTTGAATTCGTTAGTAGTCATGCCGCTTACCACACCATTTCACCCCCGGATCCAAGCCTTGAACGAGGCCGGGCTTTGGAAGCACTGGGCTGGTTATCTGATTCCACCTCAGTATCAATATTCTCTTACAGCTGAGTATTACGCGATTCGTAATTCCGTATCGCTACTGGATACCTCGCCACTGTTCAAGTATCGCATTTCCGGTCCAGACGCTGAGCGATTTCTAAGGCGGGTGCTTGCAAGGGACATTGCCGGCTGCCCACCAGGTAGGGCTCAGTATACGTGTTGGTGTGACGAAGAGGGATTCGTGCTTCAAGACGGGGTTGTTCTGCAGGTCAGGGAGGGTGTCTACTGGCTTACAGCTGCAGAGCCGACGTTGCGCTACTTTCGTGTTGTAGCCAGACAGATCGGTGCGGAAGTCGAAATTGAGGACGTCTCCAAATCATATGGTATACTCGCCCTGCAGGGCCCACGAGCTCATGAAGTCATTCGACAACTAACTGATGCAGCTACATGCCTTAGGTATTTCGGGGCAACTGATGCGGAGATTGAGGGTCACCCTGTCATCATCACGAGGACCGGCTATACCGGAGACCTAGGTTATGAGCTCTGGATAGAATCAGGAGACGCGTGCTCAGTGTGGGATGCACTGATGGAAGCTGGAAGTGGGCATAACATCACCCCGATAGGGACCACGGCGCTAAAAATGGCGCGTGTTGAAGCTGGCCTCTTGTTAATGGGAACGGATTTTCATTCTGCGCGGTTCGCCTGGGTGGATGCCCAGCGGGAAACACCTTCTGAACTAGGCTGGTCTTGGATGTTTAAGGGGATTAGTCAGGATGATCGCCCATTCATTGGCCGCTCAGCCATCGAACTAGAGATACAAGAGCGTGCCAGCCGTTGGACGACGGTTGGCTTGGCGGTTGACTGGCATGATTACGAGCGAGTCTATACGGAGGCCGGTGTGGTGCCTCCGCGACACGAGATCTACTCCGAGTCGACGATGAGCGTGTATCGTCGCAGTGGGGTGGATTGGGACTATGCTGGTTACGTGAGCAGTTTCACTTCCTCGTCGCTTCTGAGGACTCCATTAGCAATTGCAAAACTCCCACTGGACCTTGCAGGGCCAGGATCTGAGGTTGACCTAGAAGTCAACGTGATCCGGCGTCCGCAAAACGTATTAGCGCAAGTTAAACAAATGCCTTTCTTCAACCCCGCTCGGAAGTCAGCGGATATGGGCGAGGAGAAGTCGGCTTGAGCAGTGACGAAAGGTATGACGCGATCGTAGTCGGGGCGGGGCACAATGGTCTTGTCCATGCCTGCTACTTGGCAAAGGCGGGGCTAAATACGCTGCTGCTCGAGCGGCGGGATCTGGTGGGAGGTGCCGCCATTACGGAGGAGGTCGTCCCAGGTTTCAAGTTCACGACGTTCTCTTACGCGATGAGTCTCGTGAGACCCGAGATTGTGCATGACCTTGATCTAGTCCGGCACGGTATGATGGTTCTACCAATGGTCAAAACCTTCCAGCCGGGACTGAATGGGGAATACTTGCTGCTCGGGTCTGATGCCGATGCGAACTATCATGAGATCGCTCGGCACTCTTCAGCCGATGCTGAGGCTGCTCGGGATCTCGATCACATCATAGCTCGGTTAGTAAGGGCCCTGAAGCCGTGGGTAGATCGGATTCCACCTAACAGCTTGAGCAAAGACCCTGCGGACATAGCCGAGATGGCGGAATTACGAGGATGGTTCCGGGAGTTGGATGAAGATGTGCGAGGGATGTTGGAAACGTTTCGGACGAAGAGCGCGGCTGAAATTCTCGATGAGTATTTCGAGAACGAGCTGGTCAAATCGCTCTATGTCTCAAGCGGCATCATCGGAAGCCGGTGTAGCGTGCGAGATCGGGAGTCGGGTCTTGTATGGCTCTTTCATAAGTTGGGCGAATACGACGGCGAGCCCGCGCACTGGGGATTCCACAAGGGTGGGAATGGAGGGTTCACCCAGGTACTGGCGAGGGCCTTCGAGGCCTTTGGGGGCAAAGTTCGTTTGAACGCCGGAGTTTCTGAGCTTCTGTATGAGGATGCTAGAGCCCACGGAGTTAAGCTAGAAGACGGAGCCCTGCTCGAATCAGATCTCGTGGTGAGTGCCTTGGACCCACGGCAGACCTTTCTGGGCTTAGTCGATCCTGGAGATTTGCCGGACGATCTTGCAGGGCGCATTGAGGATTTCAAGTTCCAAGGCACCGCAGCTAAGGTGAATTTCGCACTAAAGGATGTCCCAAGCTTTCCTGGGCTTGAGGGGAGGGAAGATATCTTCACGGGATTCACCAACCTCGGCCCCTCGATCGACTACTACATGGATGCTTGGGCCGACTGCGAGGCCGGTCGCATCAGTGCGCGCCCGTTTTTGGACTGCTGTATCCAGTCAACCCTGGATCCTGACATGGCGCCGCCCGGAAAGCATGTCATGTCTTGTTTTGTTATGTATGCTCCGTACCATTTGGCCGAGGGTGATTGGGATTCAGAAAGGGATCGTCTTGGAGACACGGTTCAGGAGACGATCGAAGAATTCTTCCCCGGGTTTGGTGAACTGATTCTTCACAGAGAGATTGTCACTCCTCTGGATATTGAGAACCTGATTGGACTAAGCGAAGGGAATATCTTCGCCGGTGAACTCTTCGAAGATCAACTCTTTTTAAATAGACCCGCACCGGGCTGGAACCAGTACAGGACGCCCATAGAAGGATACTATCAGTGCGGTTCCGGCACGCACCCGGGCGGATGTGTGACTGGTGCGCCAGGCTGGCTCGCCGCACGACAGGTTCTCAAAGATCGGGGATGAGATGTCGGTGTCTCAATCAGAAAAAGAGTGAGCACCAGGACGCTCCCTTATTCTTGGTATGTCGACCCTCATATCTATGATCGAGAGCAGGCTAGAGTCTTTGCCAGGTACTGGCAGTACGTGGGCCATACGGGTCAGCTGCCTATTGAAGGTGGTGTTAATGCCCTCGCTCCAACTCGGGCCGGTAATGTGCCGGTGCTGCTTGTTCGCACTGATTCGGGCGAGCTGAGGGGCTTTCTTAACGTTTGCCGACATCGCGGTTCCGAATTGATCTCAGCTGAGATGTGTCGCTCGACTATACAGTGTCCCTATCACGCATGGACGTATGGTCTTGATGGACGCTTACTGAGTGCTCCTCGGTCAGATACTGAAGAAAAGTTCGACCACGATTCGCTAGGCCTGATACCAGTAGCCGTAGACTGTTGGGGTCCGTTTATATTCGCGAATCTCGATGCAGCCGGTACTCCACTACAGGAAGCGCTCGGGATACTGCCCGAGTGGGTCGCGTCTGCGGGCGTGAATGTGGACGAGCTTCTCTTTCATTCTAGGGCTGAGAGTTCTTATTCAGCCAACTGGAAAATTTGCAGTGAAAACTACTTGGAGTGTTATCACTGCCAGGTAGCTCATCCCGGCGTCGTGGACGTAATTGACACGTCGGAGGAATCGTATCGGCTGGAGTCGAGGGGACTGTGTTCTGCCCAGTTTGGGCCGGTCCGGGAGGGATGGAAGGGGCCATTCGATCCTACGGGACCCGTCGGATACGGGCAGTTCCACTTTATGTATCCAAACCTCACTCTAAATATTTCACCGGGCTTTCCGAACATCTCGATCGGCCCTGTTCTTCCGGATGCCCCGGATCGCTCGAGTCGCTATCTCGATTACTTCTTCGGGCCTGAGGTAGACTCTGGATGGATAGAAGACATGTTGGCTTGGGATGACCAGATTGGCATAGAAGATCGGGCTCTAGTCGAGGGCGTACAGCGTGGTGTTCAGGCGGGTGCTCTGGATGACGGAGTACTCTTGGCTGCTGAGCAGCTGATCGTACACTTCGATGAGTTGCTTAGAGACGATCTCGCCTGAGATGTGACACGGGCCGCAATCGGCGCAGCGCCTGACTTGGGCCTCTTTACGATCGGACGTTTAGGATTCCATGTCCCTTGTTTATATGGTGTGACTGGCGCTAGCGGTCGCTGGTCATCCTGGGGTGGACTGGTCTCAAGTAAGTCTCCCACCAGC
>MDSV01239494.1_pt1 | contig 25544 bp, 24 predicted proteins | sample 810851 | NCBI WGS metagenome assembly MDSV01 (sample SAMN05326640, study PRJNA326480) | marine metagenome | isolation source: seawater | place: Atlantic Ocean: North East | collected 2012
AAAGTTTATGTTTACATTAATGAAGGAGATGAATTTCTAAAGGTCAGATCAGCCTTGACTCCGCTTTTGAAATCTATTTCTGATTTTAGTTTGGCCGCTCAAAAGAAGGGCTATACATCACGAGTAAAATCGGGAAAATATGTACTTGAAAAGGGTAGCAATAACAACGAAATCATTAATGCGCTCCGTAGAAAAAGTCTAACAGTTCGTGTAACCTTTAACAATCAAGAACGTTTGGAAAATTTGGCTGGGAGGATAGCGAAACAAATCGAACCAGATAGTGTTTCCTTATTGAAAGCTTTTTTGGATCCTAAGTTTTTACTCGCAAAAGGATTTTCCATTGAAAATATATTGGGGATATTTTTGCCTGATAGTTATGATTTTTTCTGGAATACCAGTGCTGAAAATTTTAGAGACAAAATGTGGATATCATACCAAAATTTTTGGTCTGAAAACAAAAAAAAGAAGGCGACAGAGTTGGGGTTGACCCCATTAGAAGTGATAAGCCTGGCGGCTATAGTCCAGAAGGAAACCCAAAAGGTAGATGAGCGTCCACGTGTTGCGGGGGTTTATCTAAATCGATTGAAAAGAAAAATGAAATTACAGGCTGACCCGACTGTTATTTATGCCATGAAGCTCCAGCTTAATAATTTTGATACAATCATCAAAAGGGTACTTTATCAAGATTTAAAAATCAACTCTCCATACAATACCTATCGTTACAAAGGTTTACCTCCGTCTCCAATTACAATGCCCGATATCTCATCGATCAACGCGGTTTTGAATGCAGAACAGCATCGCTATTTGTATTTTGTGGCTAATCCTAAAAATCCAGGATATCACTTATTTTCCAAAAATGCGATGGAACACAATAAGAATAAAAAAATCTACACGAACTGGCTTGATCGGAATCGCGTTTATCGCTAGTCCAATTTGTGAATTATAAAAATTGCCGGTTTTTTATGAAAAAAGATTTTTGTTTTTTTCCAAAGGCCCACACTCATAGTTTTGATAAACTCACCGCTTTGGTTAAGGTCGTATGCAATACAAAGTTTAGTTTCTTTATCAAGTAACCGTTTTAGATCTTCCAATAGCTTTTCATTTCGGTATGGGGTTTCTATAAAGATTTGACTTTGACTCCATTTTTTAGATCTAGTTTCTAGATTTTTTATAACTTTTTCACGTTCTTTTTTTTCTATAGGAATATAGCCATTGAAGGCGAAGTTTTGACCGTTTAATCCTGAACTCATCATGGCCAAAAGGATGGAGGAAGGACCAGCTAATGGTTTTATCCTGATCTTCATTGGAAATGCCTTTCGGATAATTTCTGAACCTGGGTCGGCAATTCCCGGACATCCTGCATCTGAAACCAATCCCATATCATTGCCCTCCAAACATGGGTTTAAATAGGTTTCTACTGCTTCTACTTTGGTGTGTTTATTAAGTGGGAAAAGCTTTATTTTGGATTGTTTTTTTTCGGGTGATATTTTTTTGATGAATTTTCTTGCTTCTTTTTCATTTTCTACAATGAAGTAATCCAGTTTTTCTATTGTAGATTTTATCTTTTTTGAAAAATCATTCGAATTAAACTCCTCACCTAATGGACTGGGAATAAGATACAAAGTAGAGTTCATGATTTTTTTTTGGAGTTTTTCGCTTAATTTATAAGGGGTTTTATATATGCGATGATTTTTTTTGAAATATTTTATTTTCCATAATAAAAATCAGTTTCATAATTTCTATAAATAAATTCGCTTTTTTCTCACGATTAAGAGCTTGAATAATTTGTTTATTAAACAAGTTAAGCTATATGAGATCGACAAGTTTTTCCTAAGCAAACCTTTAAAAACTGATGTTTTTCACTTTTAAGGCATTAAAGAGAAAGTTTTTGGTTTAGATCCTCTACGTATTTCCTAAATTGTTTATCTGTAAAGCTGAGATTATCTACTGTTTTACAGGCGTGTAAGACGGTAGCATGATCTCTTTTGCCGATTTGTGTTCCAATGCTTGCAAGTGAAGCTTTGGTGAATTTTTTGGCAAAATACATCGCTAGCTGACGGGCTTGAACAATGTGCCTCTTTCTTGTTTTGGACTGTAAAGTGGCAACATCCATTTGAAAGTATTCCGAAACTACTTTTTGGATATAGTCAATGGATACTTCTCGTTTGGTGTTTTTGACAAATTTATTGACAATTTCTTTGGCTAATTCTAAGTCAATCTCAACCCTGTTAAAAGAGGATTGAGCGATCAATGAAATAATAGCTCCCTCCAACTCTCTTACATTCGTCTTAATGTTTTTCGCGACGAATTCTATGATGTTTTCACCAATGGTTACTCCGTCCCTGAATAATTTATTTTTAAGGATAGAAATTCTAGTTTCTAAATCAGGTGTTTGCAGTTCAGCGGAAAGCCCCCATTTGAATCTTGAGAGCAAACGCTGTTCGATATCTTGCATATCGACAGGTGCTTTATCGGAAGTGATAATGACCTGTTTCCCATTTTGGTGTAAATGATTAAAAATATGAAAAAAAACGTCTTGAGTTCCAGACTTCCCAGAGAAAAACTGAACATCGTCGATTATGAGGATGTCGATCACTTGGTAAAAGTGGATAAAATCATTGCGCGTGTTCTTCTTGACAGATTCTATGTACTGCTGTGTAAATTTTTCGGCAGATATATAGAGTACTGTTTTGTCGGGGTATTTATTTTTGATATCAACACCTATGGCATGAGCGAGGTGTGTTTTGCCAAGACCAACGCCACCAAAAACCATTAACGGGTTGAAGGATGTTCCTCCTGGTTTTTTGGAGACTGCCATTCCCGCAGATCTAGCTAATCTATTGGAATCGCCTTCTAAGAAATTTTCAAAATTATAATTGGGGTTGAGTTGGGATTCTATTTGAAGATTTCTGATTCCTGGAATTACAAAAGGATTTTTAAGTTCACTCGAAAAGGTCTGAAGGGGAGCATCAACTTGTTGAGCGTTGACTCCGGATTGATTACTACTTGGGATACTTTCTGTGAAAGGTGTTTTGTTCCCAAATGTGTTTTCCATTTTGATGATGTAAATCAATCGAGCATCATCTCCCAATTCACGGGTCAGTGCTACTTTTAAAATTTTAACATAATGCTCTTCTAACCACTCATAAAAGAATTTACTCGGGACCTGAACGCTGAGTGAGTTTTCAGTAATTTTTAGTGGGATAATGGGTTCAAACCAAGTTTTAAAAGCTTGTTGTTGAATATTGTCCTTGATAAAAATCAAGCAATTGTTCCAAGTTTTTTCAGCAGATGCCTCCATTAAGGTTTTAAAAATGATGGTTTTTGAGTTTCGAAATCATGTGGGGCATCGAACTTATCATTAGTTTACAAATATTAAAATAAAAATCTAAAAAAAAAGTTTTTTTTTAGTTGATTATTAAATAATTTTTTTTGAAATTATAAATCGTTAATTGACTACGAATTTTTTACTAAAATATTTGTTTTTTGATAATTTATACTACACAATCTTTCAAAACCAGGTATAAAGAAACTGATCAAATGGGATTTGTTCATCATAGTAATTACCTGAATTATTTTGAAATGGCCAGAATTGAATGGCTCAGTAGAATAGGTTTTTCATATGCAGATATGGAGCTACAAGGTATTGTAATGCCAGTAGTTTCAGCCAAAATAAATTTTATATCTCCTGCATATTTTGACAACTCACTAAAGATAGAATTAACTATACATGACATACCGCAATCTACGATTAAAATTTATTACTCCATCTTAAATGAGATTGAAAAAGAATTAGCCAATGGTTCTACCACCTTAGCTTTTTTAAAAGTTAAGACAAAAAGGCCTGTAAGATGTCCTCAATCTTTGTTGGAGATAATTGAATCTTTATAAATTGTGATTAGTGTGTCCTCTTTTATTTTTGAATAGCCATAAACCGATTCTCTTTTAATTTTTGGTCCTTTCAAACCATCACTAATTTTTTGTTTTGTTACAAAAATTCGTGCTTCATCCCAAAGATCGGTATCTATAAAAGATTGAAGGGTTTCTCCCCCCCCCTCAATGATTACAGATTGTAAACTTCTGTCGTATAATTGATCTAAAATTTCTTTGGTTTTAATTGGGTTTTGTTCTCTATTTTCTTCTTTATTTTGATTTCTTATTGTAATAAATTTCCTCTTAAATAAATTATAATCCCTTTTGGAATTGGATAATTTTTGCTGGGTATCAATTACCAATGCTAAAGGATTTTTCCCTTTCCACAGGCGTGTATTTAATTTTGGATTGTCATTCAATACTGTTTTCACCCCGACCATAATAGATTGTTCTTGACTTCTCCATTGGTGAACGCGTTGTCTTGATAGGGGATCAGTTAGCCAGTATCCCTGATCGGATTCTTTTGGTGCTATAAACCCATCACTAGTTTCAGCCCATTTTAATATGACATAGGGACGTTTTTTTTGATGGAATGTAAAAAAACGACGATTAAGATTTAGACATTTCGATTTTAAAATTCCAATCTTGACCTTACAACCATTTAATTTAAGTTTTTCTATGCCTTTACCCAAAACTATTTTGTTTTCATCCAAGCATCCAATAATTACACTAGGAATTTTCATTTCTAGGATCAAATCTGTGCAGGGAGGGGTTTTACCAAAATGATCACAGGGTTCTAGGTTTACATACAGGGTGCTATTAGAAAGTAGGGATTTGTCTTTTACTTTCAGAATGGCCTCTCTTTCAGCATGGTTACTGCCGGCCTTTTTGTGCCAGCCTTCTGCTATGATTTTACTCTTATGAACGATTACGCAACCCACAAGTGGATTTGGGTAGGTATATCCCAACCCCTTTTTGGCCAGTACAAGACAGCGTTTCATATAGAAGTCATCATTCATTTTTTGATGTAAATTATTAGATAAGTTCAAATTTAATCAAAAATGATTGTGTTAATTTTATACATGCTTTTAAATGAATTTAGAAATCATTTTAACTCTTCATTGACAGATTATTATCCAAAATCTGAGATCATCGCTTTCTATCGCCGCTTAACGGATTTTTATTTTAAATGGCCCCCTACTTTTTCAATATTGAATCCCGAGTATCACCTCAAAAAAGATGAATTACAAAAATTATCCCTTGCCTTAGAGGGGTTAATGAAGTTCAGGCCTATACAATATATTATTAATGAGTCTCATTTTTATGGCAGAACATTTTATGTTGACGAGCATGTATTGATTCCACGTCGAGAGACCGAGGATTTGGTCAAATGGGTTCTGAGAGATTTTAAAGATGCTGAGGATCATTACAACGTATTGGAATTGGGAACAGGCAGTGGTTGTATTGCCATTAGTTTAGCAATAGAGCAAAGTAAATTCAATATTAAGGCATTGGAAGTTTCTAAGGCTGCACTTGGTGTGGCTCAAAAAAATGCGCTACATCACAATGTAGAAATAGACTTTATACACCAAGACATGAGGATACTGAAGGTTTGGGACAAAACTTTAAATGTTATGATTTCCAATCCACCATATATTGAGCCCGACGAAAAAAAGGAGATGCTACCCAATGTGTTGGATTATGAACCCCATTTGGCCCTTTTTACACCTGATAACGAACCTCTTTATTTTTATAAAAAAATAATTCTTTTGGCCAATTCCAGTCTAGGCAGCAATGGATGTTTATACTTGGAGATCAATCCAAAATTTGAAGAAGATTTATTGACTTTCATTAAATCGAGAAGTTTTAGGGATATTGAAGTGAGAAATGATATTTTTGGAAAAAAGAGAATGCTTAAAGCGGTTAAATCATAAATGGAGATCAAGGAAAAAATCAATCAGTTAAGGGAAGCGTTGCACGAGCACAATTACCTCTACTATATATCGGATAACCCTAAGATCAGTGATTTTGAATTTGATCAAATGCTAAAAACCCTTTTGGAGCTAGAGGATCAATATCCTGAATTTTTTGATTCTAATTCTCCTACACAGCGAGTAGGGGGAGGCGTGACTAAACACTTTAAAACTCTAGTCCATCAGTATCCCATGTATTCCCTTTCCAACACATATTCCAAAGAGGAATTATTGCAATGGGTAGGTCGAATAGAAAAGGCATTGGGAGATGAAAAATTTGAATTTACTTGTGAGTTAAAATACGACGGAGCTTCGATCAGCCTTACCTATGAATCGGGTAAGTTTTTAAGAGGAGTAACCAGAGGCGACGGTTCACAGGGAGATGATGTTTCTCTTAACTTAAGAACCATTCCAACCATTCCTTTGGAATTAAAAGGGGATTATCCCGATTTATTTGAAATCAGGGGAGAAATTGTATTGCCCTTTGAGGGTTTTAAGGCCATGAATGAGCAGCGAATAAAACAGGGTGAAGAGCCCTTTATGAATCCTAGGAATACTGCTTCGGGATCACTTAAACTTCAGGACAGTCGTTTGTTAGCAAAGCGTCCATTGGAATGCTTTTTGTACGGTTTGGCAGGAGAGGAATTGGGTGTCAGTTCTCAAATGGTGGGATTGGAAAAAGCTCGGTCATGGGGCTTTAAGGTTCCAGATACAGCAATTTTGGCTTCTACTGTGGAAGAGGTTTTTCGTTATTTGGATTATTGGGATCAGAACAGGTTTAATTTGCCTTACGATATTGATGGGGTAGTAATCAAGATCAACCGTTTTGATCAACAAGAGACCTTGGGATATACAGCCAAATCTCCACGCTGGGCAATCTCGTACAAGTTTCAGGCAGAACGTGCCCTAACTGAATTAGAGTCAGTTAGCTATCAGGTTGGTCGAACTGGAGCCATTACACCAGTGGCCAATCTTACCCCTGTACTCTTGTCGGGAACCACCGTTAAACGTGCTTCATTGCACAATGCAGATCAAATTGAAAAGTTAACCCTCAGAATTGGGGACTCTGTTTATGTGGAAAAAGGTGGGGAGATCATCCCTAAGATTGTGGGAGTTGATTCTGAAAATCGTCCCCCTCAATCTGAAGAAATTATTTTCATCTCACATTGTCCTGAGTGCCAATCCGAACTGATAAAAGAAGAGGGGGGAGCACAACATTATTGTACTAATCAATACGCTTGTTCTCCGCAAATTGTGGGAAAAATTCAGCATTTTATTTCAAGAAAAGCCATGGATATAGATGGTATAGGAAACGAAACCGTTGTTTTGCTTTTTCAAAATCATTTAATTTCCAATATTGCTGATTTGTACCATTTGAGGCGCAATGAATTATTGCAATTAGAAAGGATGGCCGACAAATCGGCAGTCAAACTACTTAAAGGAATTGATGATTCCAAGAACAAACCCTTTGCTAAAGTACTATTTGGTTTAGGAATAAGATATGTTGGTGAAACCATTGCCAAAAAGCTGGTAAAAGCCTTTTCGTCTATTGATTGCATAAAGGAAGCTAGCTGGGAAGAATTGACTGAAGTGGATGAGATTGGGGATCGTATTGCTGACAGTTTATTAGATTTTTTCAATGATCAAAGAAATATTTTATTAATTGAACGATTGAGAAAGCAAGGGTTGCAGTTTGAATCCAAAGATGAAAATTGTATAACCAAGACTTTACTGAATGATAAAAATTTCGTCATTTCAGGGGTTTTTAAAACAATTTCTAGAGAAGGTTTAAAGGAGAAAATTGAATCCATGGGAGGAACAGTAGTGGGTTCTGTCTCAGCCAAAACAAACTTCTTGGTTGCGGGAGATGGCATTGGACCAAGTAAAAAAATTAAAGCTGAAAAATTGGGAATTCCTATAATTGATGAATCCACTTTTTTAGACATGATCAACCCTTAAATTTATAGTTTGTTTGATTTATAACATTTTACATTATAAATTGATATAAAAAAATTTATAATAATTTAATTTGGTTAATATTTAATTTTGGAAATGTTAAATTGGCTCAAAAGAACGCTTTTAAATCGTATTTATAGAAGTACTATTAAGGATTTTTCTTTGCCTAAAAAAAGAAGAAGTCCTAAAGGCATAAAAAATATTTCTGTTATTCTTGACTATAGACTTGGGATTGATAAAGAACATTTTCAAAAAATAGGTAAGTATTTTAATGTTCCTAGAAGAAATATCAGAGTATTGACCTTTTTTCAGTCGAAAAAACAAATAGATGAATCCAATTCTGCCATTAGCTATACTTCCAAAAACATTTCTAATTTTGGCGTTTTAAATGATGTGTTATCTTGCTTTTGCAGCCGAAGCTCGGATATTTTGATTAATTTTTATGACAAGGATGATATTTTCCTAAAGTACTTAAGTGCAAAAACTAATAAAAGATTTAGTATTGGTTTTAATAGTGTTGATAATGAATTAAACGATCTGATTATTGAAGTCGATTCTCAAGATATTGATGTTTTTGTTGACGAGTGTATCAAATATTTAAAAATATTTTTCACCAATAATAAATGAAAGAAATTCAGGGACATGGGGTGGCAATGATTACTCCTTTTAAGAAGGATGGCAGCATTGATTTTGATGCAATTCCGGTAATTGTAAATCATCTGATATCTGGAGGGGTTGACTTCATCGTGGTTTTAGGAACTACAGCGGAAACAGCTACACTTTCCAAAGATGAGAAGATAGCCTTAGTTGAAAAGGTCATAAAAGTTAACTCTGGGCGATTACCCTTAGTGTTGGGCTTGGGAGGAAACGACACTCATGAACTCTTGGAGATGTTCGATTGTTTTGATTTTTCCTTTTTTTCTGCGATTCTTTCAGTTTCTCCCTACTATAATAAACCGAGTCAAGAAGGGATATATCAGCATTTTAAATCTATAGCCTTTCACTCCAGTCTTCCTATAATTATTTACAATGTGCCATCAAGAACTGCTGTAAACATTGCTCCGGAAACTGTTTTACGCTTGGCCAAAGATTTTAAAAACATTATTGCTATAAAAGAAGCTTCTGGAAATTTACAACAGGCACAAACGTTGATCAAAACTTGTCCTCCAACTTTTTCTATTTTATCGGGTGATGATGAAATGTCCTTACCTATGATTCTGGCTGGAGCTAAAGGGGTGATTTCAGTAATCGGTAATGCTATTCCCGAGCAATATTCAAAAATCATTCATCAGGGTCTTTTGAGGAAAATTGATGATGCCTATTCTATTCAATATAAGTTTTTGGACTTGATACGAATGATATACCTTGAGGGAAATCCTACTGGAATTAAAGTTTTAATGAAGACTTTAGGTCTTTGTGAAAACAATTTGAGACTTCCTCTGGTTCAAGCATCCAAACACTTGACTATTCAGCTGATAGACGAATTGAAAAAATTGGTATCCGTGCAAACGACCCAATCCTAATTGAATTTCAGCACTTTATGGTCTTGATTAATTGATCAAAACTGTAAATAATTTATTAATTTCACGCCATGTCTAGAATTTTTAATCTATTCCTTAAAGGATCCCTCTTCTTTACCCTTATTATATCCTGTAATGAGTACCAAAAAGTACTCAACAGCGATGATAACAACCAAAAGTATAAAGCGGCAGAGGAGTATTACAACAATGGGGAGTATCGAAGGGCCAATCGTCTTCTGGAACAGTTGGTTCCCGTCTACAGAGGAAAGCCTCAGGCAGAAAGACTAGTGTACTTCTTTGCAGATTCCTATTTTCAAACCAGAAATTATTATCTAGCTTCCTATCAGTTTGAGAGTTTTATCAAATCATTTCCAAAATCACAAAAGCTAGAAGAGGCTAGTTTTTTTGCTGCAAAGGCTCATTATATGATGTCTCCAATATACAGTTTAGATCAAGATGAGACCAACACAGCTATTGAAAAACTTCAGATTTTCATGAACAATTATCCCAAATCTAAATTCACTGATGAATGCAACCAACTCATCAGTGAGTTGCAGAATAAAATCGAAAAGAAAGAGTTTGAAGTTGCTAAACAATATTATACCATTTACGACTTCAGAGCTGCGATTAAATCTTTGGATAATTTTGTAGTTGAGTTTGTTGGCTCCAAATTCAGAGAAGAGGCACTTTATTTTAAGTTTTTGGCTTCTTATGAGATTGCGATCAACAGTATTCAATCTAAAAAATATGAAAGATTGATTGATCTCAAACAATTACACAACAATATTGTTCGATATTATCCTGAAACACTTTTTGAGGAAGACTTAAGTAATAAAATGAAGACTGTCGAAAAAGAAATTAATACATTTGCCAACTAAATACAGAATAAAAAATGACAAAATACAGAAATTCTAAAGCCCCTATCTCAACTTCAACATACAATAAAGATACTATTGAGTCTCCCACAGAAAATATTTATGAGGCTTTGTCTATCATTTCCAAAAGGTCAAATCAAATTAATTTGGATATTAGAAAAGAATTGCACGAGAAACTTGATGAGTTTGCGACCCACAACGATAGTCTAGAGGAAATATTCGAAAATAAAGAGCAAATAGAGGTATCCAAGTTCTATGAGCGACTGCCTAAGCCTCATGCCATTGCTATTGAAGAGTGGTTGAATGACAATATTTACCACAGAAATACAGAGGACAACAACGGATAAATCATGGGCGTTTTAAGCGGAAAAAAAATCCTCTTGGGTATCTCTGCTGGTATAGCCGCATATAAAACTCCAATTCTAGTTAGACTATTAAAATCAAAAGGTGCAGAGGTGAAAATTGTCATTACACCCTCTGCAAAGGATTTTGTCACTCCCCTTACCCTTTCTACCCTTTCGAACAACCCAGTTTATTCAAATTTTTCGGAGCAACTTCAAGATAATCCTGTGTGGAATGATCATGTCGCCTTGGGAAAGTGGGCTGATTTATTTCTAATTGCTCCTGCAACAACTAATACAATTTCTGCCATGGTTCATGCCAAATGCAACAATCTTCTCATTGCAACCTATTTGTCTTGCACCTGTAAAGTTTATATTGCTCCCGCAATGGATTTAGACATGTATGCACATCCGGCAAATCAAAAGAATCTGAGAGAATTAAATTGTATAGGGAAGAAGGTTTTGCCTGTGGGTGAAGGCTTTTTGGCTAGTGGTTTACATGGTAAGGGCAGAATGTTGGATCCGGAAGAAATTATTCGTCACATTAGTGAGGATTTAAAAGCAGATCTTCCGCTTTATGGTAAAAAAGTATTGGTTACTGCAGGTCCTACCTACGAGCCTATAGATCCGGTTCGTTTTATTGGTAACTATTCTAGTGGAAAAATGGGATTTGCTCTTGCAGAGGAGGCCCTTCAATTGGGTGCTAATGTGATACTAATCTCTGGCCCTACCACACTTGAAGCTTCTCCTGATATTAACCGCAATAATGTAATGACTGCTGAGCAAATGTATAAACTTGCATTAGAACATTTCTCTGAGGTAGACATCGCAATTGCCTCGGCCGCAGTAGCTGATTTTAAACCTCGTGAAATCGATTTAAAAAAAATAAAAAAAGAAGAGGGTATCCAATCCATTGAATTGGAGAATACTCTTGATATTTTAGCTCAGTTGGGCAAATTAAAACAAAAACAGTTTTTGGTTGGTTTTGCCTTGGAGACTGAGAATGAAAAAACTAATGCTTTCAAAAAAATCAAGTCCAAGAATCTAGATGCCATTGTATTGAATTCTCTCAACGATCCCGGTGCTGGTTTTTCTGTGGATTCGAATAAGGTTACCTATATAGACAAAAATGAAACCATTACTCCTTTTGAGCTAAAGTCTAAGATTTTGGTTGCCAAAGACATTTTTTCCCAAATACTAGCCCAAAATGCGTAAAACCTTATTTGCCTTCTTTTTGACTCTTTCATTGATTAAAGTCTATGGGCAAGAGCTCAACGCTCAATTTATTATTAATGCTGATCTTGTGAATCAAACTAATCAACAAATTTTTGAGACCTTGGAGCGATCACTCAAAGAATTCATTAATTCACAATCTTGGTCCAATCAGGATTTTTTTCTGCAAGAAAAGATCACTTGTAGTTTTGTGCTCAATTTGTCGAGTTACAATGCATCTAAATTCGAAGGGACTCTGCAAATCCAATCCCAAAGAACCATTTTTGATTCCAATTACGACAGTCCCCTTTTGAATTTTTTAGACAAGGATATTAGCTTCACTTATCAAGAATTCCAACCCTTGTTTTACAGCCCTGCTTCCTATGAATCCAATTTGATTTCTCTTATCAGTTTTTATGTTTATATCATTATGGGGATTAATGCTGACAGTCTGAAATTTAAAGGTGGAGATTCTTACTTTGAGCAAGCCCAGCGAATTGTCAATTTATCTCAGCAAAGTGGTGTGCTTGGATGGAAACAGAATGAAAGTAATCGCAATCGCTTTTGGCTTAGCGATACAATGCGTTCCAATACCTTTAGAGAGTATAGAGAAGTACTTTACAACTATCACAGAAAGGGATTGGATTTAATGACTAAAAATCCATTGGAAGCCAAAAAGAACATAATTAATGCTTTGCTAGAACTTGAGAACCTCTTTGATCGTCGACCCAACGCAATGCTTTTACAAATGTTTTTTGATTCCAAGGCTGATGAAATTGTTAATCTTTTTTCAGATGGACCTGAAGTGGATTTTGATAGGGCCTCGAAATTGCTAAAAAAAATAGCTCCTTTTTATCAACCTCAGTGGAAACAAATTAAATAGTTTCATTTTTTGAAATTATTTTTTTTCTAAATTATCTTTGATGTAGAACCGTTTTAATAATTAAGATTGATCACAAGTCTAAAGATTTTAAATTACGCTCTTATAGAGCATTTGGATATATCCTTTGACACAGGGATGACCTGTATTACCGGGGAGACAGGTGCTGGAAAATCCATTCTTATGGGAGGACTTGGTTTGGTCTTGGGCAAAAGAGTAGACATGAGCGTGCTTAAAGACAATCAAAAAAAGTGTGTTATTGAGGCCACTTTTTTGATTGATAAGTACAATCTTCAAGGTTTTTTTGAAGCATCGGGACTCGATTATGATGGAGAAACCTTGTTAAGAAGGGAAATTAATCCAAGTGGTAAATCTAGGGCATTCATAAACGATAACCCCGTAAACCTGGATCTTCTCGCTCAATTGAGTGAGGTGTTAATCGATGTCCATTCTCAACTGGAAAATCAGTCTTTGTTCAAAAGTGAGTATCAGTTTTTGGTTTTGGATGCGATAGCAGGAAACCAAGGAATACTTAAAGAATACAAAAAAAAAATTCGCGAATATATATTCATTCAAAAGGAGTACGATCATTTACAGTTACTTAATAAGGAAGCAGCTAAAATTCATGATTATAACGAGTTTTTGTATGACGAACTTGCTAGTGAGCAATTAACGCCCGATTTACTGACCCCTTTGCAGGAAGAGATTGATGAGCTCTCGAATGTTGAAACACTTCAGCAGTATCTTTCTCAAGGTATTCAGTTAATTGAGGAGGAACAAATCGGACTGCTTACCCAATTTTATAGCTTGAATGCTTTGCTAAACGCTGCTAAATCTAAATCCAAAAACCTGAGTGTTTTTCAGGAGCGAATCAACAGCCTTTCTGTCGAACTGAAAGACATACTGGATGATTTGATTAGCAAACAGGAAACACTCGAAAGTAATCCTGTTCTATTAGATAAACTTTCGGCAAGGTTGGACAAAATCCAAAATCTGTTCCAAAAACATCAGGTTGATAATATAGAGGATTTGATTCAAGTGAGGGATCAACTTGAAAAAAAACTGTATCAGAGACAAGACCTTTTACAAAAGATTAATGCACTAAAAGATCAGCTGATTGAATTGGAACAATTGTTAGAAAGCTTATCCAAACAATTGTACGAAAATCGCAAGGAAGCTTCCCCAAAGCTTTGTGATCAAATGGAGCAGATAATTTCAAAAATGGGCATGCATAATGCCAGATTCAGGATTGATTTGACATCCGTTGATGAATTTTTAAGCAATGGTAAACAACAAATTGATTTCTTGTTTTCTTCCAATTTAGGGTCTAGTTTCAAACCCATCAAAAAAGTAGCTTCAGGTGGTGAGATGTCAAGAATTATGCTTTCAATCAAAGCAATCTTATCCCAATTCAAACAATTGCCCAGTATTGTATTTGATGAGATTGACACAGGAGTATCTGGACCAGTCTCAAATGAGATTGCCAATATTATGGCCCATATGTCAAAAAAAATGCAGGTATTTACAATCACGCACCTTCCACAAATTGCAGCGAAAGGAAAACAACACTTTTTAGTTTATAAAGAGGTAAGGGGAAATACTACCATGACGAAAATCAAAGAGTTAAATCAAGAGGAAAGAATAAAAGAATTGGCCCAAATGCTATCTGGGGAAGAATTGACTCGAACTGCCCTAGATCATGCCAAACAATTACTCAATTAACTGTATATTTAATCCAATTTAACAGTATAATTCATGTCTTATAAAATTTTAGAAGGTAAAAAAGGGATAATATTTGGTGCACTAGATGATCAGTCCATCGCATGGAAAACTGCTGAGGCAGTCAAAGATGCCGGTGGTAAATTTGTGTTGACCAATGCACCGGTTGCCATGAGGATGGGAACCATCAAAGATTTGGCTAATAAAACAGGGAGTATTGTTATTAGTGCAGATGCTACAAAAATTGAAGATTTGGAAAATCTTGTCGATCAATCTGTATCTCATTTGGGAGGTAAGTTAGACTTTGTTTTACACTCCATTGGGATGTCCGTAAATGTTAGAAAAGGCCGAAACTATACAGACTTAAACTATGACTGGATGACAAAAGGTTGGGATGTTTCTTCTGTTTCTTTTCACAAACTAATGCAGACTCTTTATAAAAAAGATAGCATGAACCCTTGGGCTAGCATTTTAGCTCTGTCGTATATAGCTGCTCAAAGAACTTTTCCTAATTACAATGATATGGCCGACAATAAGGCCTATTTGGAGTCCATTGCGAGAAGTTTTGGTTACTTTTTTGGCAATGACAAAAAAGTGAGGGTTAATACCATCTCACAATCACCAACATTGACCACAGCAGGAAAAGGTGTTAAGGGATTGGATGGATTCCTTCACTATGCTGAACAGACTGCTCCCTTGGGAAATGCTTCTGCCGAGGATTGTGCCCAATATATCGTTATGATGTTTTCTGATTACACTAAAAAAGTCACTCTTCAGAATCTTTTTCACGATGGTGGATTTTCAAATGTTGGGGTCAGTCAAGAAATTATCAATGTCCTAGAACAAGGGCAATAATTTTTCTAATAGGATTATAATAAAATGCAGCGAGATTTTAAGTACTTCAGATTAAGATTTCCAGGAAAAAAGAGACTTCGGTTCTTTTCATTTTTTTTTGCACTATCTTTTTTGTTTTGGATCATTACTAAACTTTCAAATACTTTCACTTCCTCCGTTGATTTTCAAGTCGATTTTGTAGATATTCCAGAATTAATTCTTTTGGATCGGAATTTAAATCTAAAAGTAAAAGCTGATATCTCAGCTAGTGGTTTTGATCTATTGATTTATCATTTTTTTAAAAATAAAATTAATGTTTCCCTTGAAAATGCTGATTACATGAGTAATCTTGTTAAGATCGATCTTATGGATCAAAAGTTTAGATTGCAACAACAATTGTATCAAAATGCGAATCTTAATTTGATTTCTCCTCCTAATTTGACTTTTCCTTATGATAAGTTGAAGCGCATGAAAATTCCTATTATACCTCCTGAAAAAATTAACTATAAACGTGGATATGACCTCGAAGGGGATTGGGTAATTATACCTGATAGTGTATGGGTTTACGGACCCTCCGAAAAAGTAAAAGCTTTGAGTGGATTGTTCATTGAACCTTTGTCAGAGGAGTATTTTGGTGATATCGATGAAAATGTTAAACTTTTACCTGTAGATCAAATCAAATATGAAACTGAAAAAGTTTCGATAAAAGCATCAGTCAAGCGTTTTACAGAAAAATCCTTAGAAACTTTTATTAATATTAAAAATCTACCAGATTCGCTTGCCATCAAACTATTTCCTCAATCAGTAAAAGTGACCTTTTTCGTTTTAATTGAAAAAGCAGAGACTATTACGGCAGGTGATTTCAAATTTACATGTAATTTTAATCAAGTACAAACAACTGAAAAAAAGACTTTAGATGTACTTTTGGAAATGCAACCAAATGGTGTAAGCAATATAAGGTGGAAACCCAAAAAAGTTGATTATTTAGTTCGAAAATGAGAATTGTTGGTCTTACCGGAGGTATTGGAAGTGGAAAATCGACAGTATTAGAGGTTTTTTCTTCACTTGGTGTCCCATGTTATGAATCCGATATAAGAGCTAAAAAACTTATGCAGGATGACCCAGAATTTATCAATCAAATCAAGGCTTTATTTGGAGATGATATTTACAAAGGTGAAAAATTGAATCGTACTAGGCTGGCCGATTTGGTTTTTACTGACAATATTAAGCTTTCAGAGTTGAATTCTTTAGTTCATCCAAAAGTTAAGAGAGATTTTCAACTATTTGTAAACCAACAAAATGCTGCTTATGTTGTCAAAGAGTCTGCAATTCTTTTTGAGATGAATGGAGCAAAGGATTGTGACGCGACCATATTGGTTACAGCACCCGAAAAACTCAGGATAGAAAGAGTTATGAAAAGAGAAAAAACAAAGATTGAGCATGTTAAATCGAGAATTAGTAATCAATGGATTGATGAAAAAAAAATCCATTTGGCTGATTATGTGATAAACAATATTGATTGGGATAAAACGTTAAAAAAGATAGAGGAAATTCACCAAAAGTTAGTGGCTTTAAATAATTGAATTTATTAACAATAGATTAGGTATTTTCCTGATTTATTTTGATGAAATTTAAATAAAATTAAAATAAAGGGTTTGAAAAAAGATTTTTTCATTTTATTAGTGACTTTGATGATTGTATCCCTGGTTGCTGTGATAGTGGTTCAGGCATATTGGATAAATTCTGCATTTGAAAATAAGGAAGAAGAGTTCTCTATGGCTGTAAGTCAGTCCCTTAAGTCCGTTTCTTCAAAAGTACAGGACTTGGAGATTTCTGACTATATCGCTGCTTACCAGAAATTGATCGATTCAATAGGTACTCCTGATGAGTCTAATTTTACCGATATTTTTTTGTTTGTAGACAATGAAGACGATATGACTTCAAATTTGACATCCTTTTACGCATTTGGTATTCTTGAGGAGGACTACAAAATTACACTTTCTGACATTCATCCTGACCTAGGAAATGATAATGTAAAGGATTACAAACAAGTGAAAACTACAACTATTTTAAGTAAGGATAAAATTTTTAATCGAGAGAATAGGGTTGCTACATCCATATCCAAATTAAAATCCGTCGAAAGAATGAGTATTTTCGACCAAGAGATTTTTCGTTCTGCTTATCTTGATTATTCCTCCACTATTCCGGTTCACAAGAGAATCAGAACTAAGGAAATGAAGCTTCTTTTGGATAGAGAATTTAAAGCCAGGAATATTTTTACTTATTATGAATTTGGCATTTACAATAATGGTCTAGCAACCAAAGTAAAATCTAACGAGTATATTGAGAATCAAACAGGGTCTAAATATGAAACCCCCATCTTTACTCAAGACAATGGTAAAACACCCTATAAATTGGTCGTCAATTTTCCAAACAGGAATCAATTTGTTTTTTCCTCAATACTTAGTGTTGCAGGATTATCAATTTTTCTAACATTATTTATCATCATAGTTTCAACCACTTCGATTTATCAAATTATTCGACAAAAGAAGGTTTCGGAGATGAAATCAGATTTTATTAATAATATGTCTCATGAATTTAAAACGCCAATAGCCACAATAAACTTGGCATTGGATGCGATTTCAAGTCCAAAAACAGAAGGTGCTAGTTCAAGGCTTTTGGGGTATGTCAAAATGATAAGAGAAGAAAATCAGCGTATGCTCTCTCAAGTAGATAATGTTTTGATGATTTCCAGGCTAGAGAAAAGTTCATCACCTATTGAACTATTATCGATTGACATACACCATGCGATTGATGATGCAATTAGGCGTGTGGATTTAATCTTGAAAAATAAAATGGGAAAAATTGTTGCTAGTTTTAGCAAAGAACAATTACGGTTTAAAGGGAATTTAAATCATTTTACTAATCTTATTGTCAACTTGCTTGATAATGCTATAAAGTATTCTAATGGAGCACCCATGATTAGCATTAGCACTTCTTGTGAGCATAATACGATTAATTTAAAAATTAAAGATCAGGGGATTGGTATGAATATGAATACTCAAAAACATATATTCGAAAAGTTCTTCCGTGAACAAGGTGGGAACATTCACAATGTTAAAGGCCATGGTTTGGGCCTATCCTACGTCAAAAAAATAGTAGAACTCCATGGCGGAGATGTCAAATTAAAAAGTAAAATCGGTGAGGGAACGACTTTTTTAATTTCAGTACCACTCGTCTAATATGATTTAAAAATATTTATGCTATGAAAGTAGAACAAAAGAAAATTTTAATTGTTGAAGATGATTACAATTTTGGAAAGATTCTTAAAGACTATTTGATTCTCAATGATTATTTTGTCATTTTGGCAAAAAATGGAATAGAAGGAATGGAAAAGTTTGAAAAAGAAAATTTTGACCTTTGTATACTTGATGTCATGATGCCTTTTAAAGATGGCTTTACTTTAGGGAAGGAGATTAGGGAAAAAAATGAAAAGATCCCTTTGTTTTTTCTTTCAGCAAAAACACTTAAGGAGGATGTTTTGAAAGGTTTTAAAATTGGAGCAGACGACTACCTTACCAAACCTTTTGACTCAGATGTTCTTCTTGCCAAAATAAAGGCTACTTTAAATAGGAATACGTATATAAATGTACCTGAATCAGAGGCTTATGAATTTGAGATTGGAATGTTTAAATTCAATTCAAAACTTCGTTTTCTATCATATGGAGAGAAGGAGCCCATCAATCTTTCTCCCAAAGAAAATCAATTGTTAAGACTCTTGGTATTAAAGATCAATGACATACTACTGCGAGAAACTGCACTGATTAAGATTTGGAGGGATGACAATTACTTTACTTCAAGGAGTATGGATGTTTACATTGCAAAACTTAGAAAATATCTTAAACTTGACAGTAGGGTTGAAATTGTAAACATTCATGGAGAGGGCTTTAGATTAGTTGTTAATGACTAATAAGTCGACTTATTGATTTCTTGGATGAAATTTCTCCATCACTTTTTTTAGATGTTGATTGTCCAAGTGGGTGTAAATTTCTGTTGTAGTTATACTTTCATGCCCCATCAATAATTGTATGGTTCTAAGGTCTGCGCCATTTTCCAAAAGATGGGTTGCAAAAGAGTGGCGAAATGAATGAGGGCTTATGTTTTTTTTGATTCCTGCTTTTACTGCAGAATCCTTGACGATGATAAAAATCATGGCACGGGTCAATTTTTTTCCATTTCTGTTAAGAAATAAAACATCATTGTCTTCTACTCTTATTTTTTTTAAGCTTCTTACTTTCTCTATATATATTTGGATGAATTTTTTAGAGTAACTACCTAGAGGAACCAGTCTTTGTTTATCTCCCTTTCCAGTCACCCTTATTAGATTCTCTTTAAAAAAAACATTAGACAAAGTCAAATTAACTAATTCAGTAACCCTTAAGCCACTTCCATATAGAGTTTCTATGATAGCCCTGTTTCTTTCGCCATTCATAAGACTCAAATCAATTCCAAGAAGAATCTTTTCAATTTCCATTAAATTGAGTGTAACCGGAAGTTTTCTTCCCAATTTTGGTCCTTCAATCAAATCAGCAGGGGAATTTGTCCGTAATTTTTCAAAAATCAGAAAATTAAAAAAACTCTTTATAGCAGAAATTCTTCTGGCTTGACTGTTATTGCTAACGGATTTTGATTGCTCATAAATGAATTGTTGTACAGTCTCCTTGGAACAATTTTTGGGTACTTCCTGTATCTTATTAGATGATATGAACTGGGCAAATGATCCAATGTCTGCACTGTAATTTTTCACTGTGTTATCTGTCATGCCTCGCTCAATCCGAAGGTAGTATTCGTAATCAATGATGAGAGTTTTCCAATTCAAAGTTCTATAAAGTTAAGAGTTTTATAAATCTTAACTAGATTTATTGAATTTGTTTGATGATTTGGAATTATCTCCAAACTTTTTATTTACCATACATAATAATAAGATTTAGGTTTCTTAAATTTAAAATATGGTTAATTTTGACAAAACAAAAAAATGAAAATAGTCATAATTAATGGTCCGAATCTTAATCTTCTGGGAACTCGTGAGCCGGGTATATACGGTAATAAAACCTTTGAACAGTACTTTAAAGACTTGGAATCAGAATTTTCTCAGATCGAATTTGACTATTTTCAGTCGAACATTGAAGGTGAACTTATAGATCGAATCCAGAAGGAGGGTTTTTCATGTGATGGAATTTTACTCAATGCAGCTGCTTACACTCATACTTCTGTAGGAATTGGAGATGCTATCAAATCAATTGACACTCCTGTCATAGAGATTCACATATCCAATACTTTTTCGAGAGAAAACTTCAGACATAAATCTTATATAACTCCTGTAGCCAAGGGAATTATAGTTGGATTTGGATTGGACAGTTACCGATTGGGTGTTGAATCTTTTCTAAAATCTTAGAGGTGAATGACCTCATCGTAGGCATCAGCAACTGCTTCCATTAAAGCTTCACTCATGGTGGGGTGTGGATGAATCGTTTTTAGAACTTCGTGTCCTGTTGTTTCAAGCTTTCTACCCAAAACGGCTTCAGCTATCATATCTGTAACTCCAACACCAATCATATGACATCCTAGCCATTCTCCATATTTGGCATCAAATATTACTTTGACAAATCCTTCTGAGTTTCCACCAGCTTGTGCTTTTCCTGAGGCAGAGAAAGGGAATTTACCCACTTTGATTTGGTAGCCCTTTTCTTTAGCTTTAGCTTCAGTTAATCCTACAGAGGCAACTTCAGGGGAGCAATAGGTACATCCCGGAATGTTTCCATAGTCGAGAGGCTCAACCTGATGCCCTGCAATCTTTTCTACACATAGAATGCCTTCGGCAGAGGCGACATGGGCTAGTGCTTGTCCAGAAGTTACATCTCCAATGGCGTAATATCCTGGAAGATTTGTTTGGTAAAAATCATTTACCAATATTTTATCATCGTCCACAGCAATGCCAAGATCTTCAAGTCCGAGATTTTCAATGTTTGATTTAATACCTACAGCAGAAAGAACTATATCAGCATCCAGGATTTCTTCTCCTTTGGAAGTCCTAACGCTAGCTTTTACACCTTTAACTGAAGTATCTACTCCAGTTAATTCTGCACTGGTTATTATCTTAATGCCAATCTTTTTGAAGCTTTTTTCCAATTCTTTGGAAATCTCTTCATCTTCTAATGGAACTATACGATCCAAATATTCTACAATGGTAACTTTTGTGCCCATGGCATTGTAGAAGTAGGCAAATTCTATTCCTATTGCACCTGACCCTACTACGATGAGTTTTTCGGGTTGTTTTCTAATGGTCATTGCCTGACGATAACCAATTATCTTTTGACCATCTTGTGGCAGGCTGGGGATTGCTCTCGATCTAGATCCAGTTGCAATAATGATGTGTTTGGCCTTGTATTCTTTTATCTTTTTTCCTTGGGTGACACTAATTTTTTTTCCAGCCAATACTTTCCCGTGACCTTCGATTACATCGATTTTATTTTTTTTCATTAAAAATTGTACACCCTTACTCATACCGGCAGCTACATTTCTACTTCTATTTACCACAGAATCAAAATCTTTGTCATACTCTTTGACCTTCAATCCATAATCTTCAGCATGTTTTAAATAATTGAAAACTTGGGCAGATTTCAGTAGTGCTTTGGTAGGAATACATCCCCAATTAAGACAAACCCCTCCTAGACTTTCTTTTTCTACTAAAGCAGTTTTAAGTCCTAATTGTGATGCTCTAATAGCACTTACATAGCCTCCAGGCCCACTTCCAATTACAATTACATCATATTCATTCATTGGGATTCAAGTTTTAAATTCAACACAAATTTAAGAAACTGTAGTTATTTCTGGCCTATTGTTTAATCTGGCTTTTTAATAAAGTTAATGCTGGCAGAATTCACACAATAACGTAAACCAGTTTTGGTAGGACCGTCATTAAATAGATGACCTTGATGCCCCCCACAATTGGCACAGACAATTTCAGTTCTAATCATTCCTCCTGAATGGTCTGGGATCATCTCCAAAGTTCCTTCGATTGATTGGTCATAACTCGGCCACCCACAATGGCTGTCAAATTTACTTTTGCTATGGAAAAGAGCAGTTCCACAACCCTTACAAAGGTATGTTCCCTTTTCATAATGATCGTTAAATATTCCTGTAAAGGGTGACTCTGTTCCTTTATCTCTGAGAACTTTATACTCTTTAGGACTGAGCTCATCTTTCCAAGTATTTTCTGATTTTTCGAATGGGTATTTACTTTTTTTATTCATTCATTGGGTATGAAGTTAAGGGCCGCAGAGTTGATACAATGTCTTTTTCCAGTAGTTTTTTTTGGACCGTCGTTGAATACATGTCCCAAATGTCCACCACATTTATTGCATTTGAGTTCTATTCTAGCGTATCCCAGTTTATAGTCTAAATCATACTCAATATTAGACTCAACAGCGCGATCAAATGATGGCCATCCACACTTGGAATCATACTTGTTGTCTGATTCATAAAGAGGTGTATTGCAACCGGCACAAGTATAAGTTCCTTTTGCTTTGTAGTTGTTGTATTTTCCAGTAAAAGGGTATTCTGTAGCTGCTTTTCTCAAAACCATGTAAGACATTTTTGGAAGCTCTTCCTTCCATTCTTGATCGGTTTTCACAACCTCATAGCTTTTATTTTCTTTGGATTTTTTTTGTTGTGATACCCCACTATAGCTTAATAAAATTGGCGTAATCAAAAATATAAATCGCTTTTTCATCATTTGATTGTGGTGTTTTTTATTTCTAAAGTTAATTGATTTTAAAAATTAAAATATTAATTGAGTTCAAAACAAATGAATTCATAAATTGTGCCAGTTTCATATTAAGGAAGCAATGAATAGAAAAAAACTATTGAAAAAAGGGAATCCAAAATTAATAAATTCCTGGGCTTCCTACGACTGGGCCAATTCAGTATACCCTCTGGTTATCACTTCTACCCTTTTTCCTATTTACTATAGCACCATATCGGAAGACGTCATTACCATTGAGTTTTTTGGATACAATTTCAAAAATACAGCTTTAGTCAGTTTTATTACTGCAATTGCCTTTGTTTTTGTAGCATTCAATTCTCCTTTTCTTTCGGGTATAGCAGATTATATTGGAAATAAGAAACGGTTTATGAAAATCTTTGTCTATATGGGTTCTATTTCTTGTATGGGACTTTATTTTTTTGAATTGGACAACATCTATATTGGCATGATGTATTATTTTCTCGCATTGATTGGGTATTGGTCGAGTTTGGTTTTTTACAACTCTTATTTGCCAGATATTGCCTACAAGGAACAGTTTGATTTTGCTAGTGCTCGTGGATTTTCTATGGGCTATTTGGGCAGTATATTATTGTTGATCTTTAACCTTTCAATGGTATTGAAACCAGAATGGTATGGTATTTCAGGGACACCCGAAGAATCATCTCTTATGGCGATGAAATACTCTTTTATCACTGTAGGTATTTGGTGGGCTTTATTCAGCCAATATGCATTTTACAACTTACCTAAGGGAAATACTGAAGGTAAGGTTACCAAAGATGTTCTTTGGAATGGTTTTTTAGAACTTAAAAAAGTATGGAATCAATTAGACGAGCTTCCGATTCTTAAAAAATTCTTGCCCGCTTTTTTTGTTTACAGTACTGCCTTACAAACCGTTATTTTGATTGCTACCTATTTTGGGGAGGAAGAAATCATTTGGGCAACCGGTGAACAAAAAACAATTGGTCTAATCGTAAGTATAATGTTGATTCAGATAGTTGGTATTTTTGGAGCATATGCTACAGCAACCGCTTCCAAAAGGTTTGGTAATATTTCTACTCTAGTGGTTGTCAATTTTATATGGGCAATACTGTGCATATTTGCTTTTTTTATAAGAACTCCTTTAGAGTTTTATATTGCGGCAGGCGGAGTAGGTATGGTAATGGGAGGAATTCAAGCTTTGTCTAGATCTACTTATTCAAAATTAATTCCTGAAACTAAGGATACGACCTCTTTTTTTAGTTTTTATGACGTTACAGAAAAGGTAGGAATTATCTTTGGCATGGCGATGTTTGGAACCATTGACCAGATTACAGGAAGTATGCGTAACGCGATTCTTTTATTTGTCTTTCTTTTTATCTCCGGGGCTTTACTTTTAACTCGTATTCCAAATAATCGTGAATGAAAATATATCCAAATTACTTGGTTGGCATAACAATTGGACTTATTTAATTTAAAAGGTCATTTATAGTATTTTTGTGAAATGAGAAGGTATACAGATCACATTTTATGACAATTTGACTGAAAATCTACATATGGCCAAACCTAGTTTTACATCATTTGACAATTTGACACTTCAAGACATTGAAGGAGAAGCAGAACTAATTCCATTGCTTACCACTGAAGATGAGGAGGCGTTGAGAAATGAGGAATTACCTAAAGAAGTAGCAATACTACCTTTAAGAAATACAGTACTTTTTCCTGGGGTGGTTATTCCAATTACAGCTGGAAGAGATAAATCCATTCAATTGATTAAGGATGCGAACAAATCAGATAAAATTATTGGAGTAGTGGCTCAAAAGGATCAGAATATTGAAAATCCGTCACCGCCTGATTTATATTCACTTGGAACCGTCGCACAAATCCTCAGGGTTCTTAAAATGCCGGATGGTAATACTACAGTTATAATTCAAGGGAAAAGAAGATTTCAGATTCAAAGTATTACCAAAGAAGAGCCCTATTTAAAAGCCTCTATTATATCTGTAGAAGAAACCTTTCCTCAGAAAGATAACTCTGAGTTCAAGGCCATTATTGACTCTATAAAAGAGATGGCCCTGAAGATCATTCACGAAAATCCGAACATCCCTTCAGAAGCGTCTTTTGCAATCAAAAACATACAAAGCCATGCATTCTTGATCAATTTTGTTTCCTCCAATATGAACCTTCCTGTAAGAGAAAAACAAAGGGTTCTGTCAATAATTGATCTTCAAGAGAGTGCTATTGAATGTTTGAAATTGATGAATGTTGAATATCAAAAATTAGAATTAAAAAATGACATTCAATCCAAGGTAAGGACAGACTTGGATCAGCAACAAAGAGAGTATTATCTAAACCAACAAATGAAAACCATCCAAGAGGAATTAGGAGCAGTTTCTTTTGAACAAGAGTTAGATGAAATGCGTTTACGTTCCAAGGAAAAAAAATGGGACAAAGCCGTTGGAGCGCAATTTGATAAAGAATTGGCAAAATTACAGCGGATGAACCCTCAATTAGCAGAGTATTCTGTTCAGAGGAATTACTTGGATTTTTTTCTCGACCT
>MDSV01137138.1_pt1 | contig 25543 bp, 24 predicted proteins | sample 810851 | NCBI WGS metagenome assembly MDSV01 (sample SAMN05326640, study PRJNA326480) | marine metagenome | isolation source: seawater | place: Atlantic Ocean: North East | collected 2012
GCAGTTAATAAAAGAGTCATTTCTTCACTACCTAAAAATGCACCTAATTGTCGTTTACCTTTTGATAAAATTGAACGCTTAAACCAAATCCAAAAAAATAAATATGAAAGTCTTTAGATATTATTTAGAAAAAGAAAATAAAAATATTATTTTTTTTATCATTAAAGAAGTAAAATTTTTTTTTAATGATATTAAATTTTTAATTTTAAAGATAAGTTGAAAAATGAGTGATAAATTTAAAATTTGTCTGTTTACTACAATTGACTCACCAATGCTGACATTGTTTATTGACAGTTTACTAAATTGTAAATTTAAAGATATTGTTGTGATTTGTGACTCAAAAAAAATTACAAACAAGAATAGAAGAATATGGATAGAGCGTACTGGGGAAAAATTTATAGAAATTGATAAAATAAATGAAAATATTTATCAAATGGCAAGTTCGATGATACCTTTTTATTTTGTAAATAATCATAATGACGAAGAAACGCTTAATTTAATTAATTTTTTATCTGTTGATGTAATACTTAATGCTGGTACACCAAGAAAATTAAAGAAAAATATATTAGAAACACCAAAATATGGAGCTGTAAACATACACCCAGGTATTTTACCATATTATCGCGGATGTTCTGTTGTAGAGTGGGCACTACTTAATAATGATAAAATTGGAAATACAGCTCATTTTATGACCGAAGGTTATGATGAGGGAAATATAATTTTAACTGATGAGTATGAGTTTTCATCTAACTCTGATTATAATTCTATAAGATTAAAAGTTTATAAGGAAAGTGCAATCTTGGCAGGCAAGGCATTAAAACTGATTTTTGATAAAAAACTCAGTGTAAATGATGGAATTCCTCAAAATAATAAACTCGCTAAATACTGGGAACCAATTTCAGATGAAAAATTAATCAACTTAATTGAATTGGTCAACAAAGGTAAATACAAGTATCAAAAGTTGTAAAGTATAAAGTCTTTTATTATATTATTATTTATTGGATAGTGATGGAAGGTGACTAATAAAGTACTTTAAATAATGTCCCTTGGGCAGGTAGATTAGTAAGAAACAAACTAATGAATGAATTAATAATTATACAAAAAATTTGGAACTTTTATTTAAGTAGAATACATACAAATGTTCCTTCTTATAAAAAAAATTTTTTATTGAACGAAATTAAAAAAGCAACATTAAGTTTAAATAAAACCAATTTGAACGGTAAGCTTGATCGTAGCAAAAGAAATGCCTTGATATTATATTCTAGCGACAGAGGAGTTTCTATTGATCTAATGAAAAAAGCTGTTCAAAATTATCACAAAATAAAAAATCACTCTAACTTGAATCTAATTTTTGTAGATGTTTTTAAGCGTAAAAATAGACTTTCTGAAATGCAAATTCTTGCAGCTAAATCACTTTTTAATATTAGCTTTAAAGACATCTGGAATGCACTAAATAATGGATATATAACTTTGCTTATTAGCTGTGTAGTCAAGTCGTTTTTGCGTAATAAAATTGATTTAATTTTTCACTTTACATGTAATAATCGGCTAACTGAATTTTATAGATTGTGTGCGATAAAAGAAAATATTAAGCAAGTTGAGTTTTTGCACGGCATTACCTCAGTCACCCTAGGTGAATATTATGAAGTATTAGAAGCTTATAGTCTGCAAAAAAATTATAAAAACTGTTATATAAATTTATGTCCAGGTCTTTTACATCCAGATCCCATAAATAATAATTTATTACATTATGACAATAAACAAATTTTCTTTAGGAATGAGAAAATATGGAAAAAATCTTTAAAAATACAATACGATGTACTTATCGTTGGAGGACAAACAAATGAAGGAAAATTTTTGAATTCGCATTTTTTTGATTTAGAAATTTCGACTATGAAAGACTTACTTAATTATGATTTGAATATTGTATATTGTCCTCACCCATCAAATATGAGATACATTAATAAAGACATCCTTCCAAAAGGGGTAGCTATTGAAAATTTAAATAATGTAATTCATTCTTCTAACGTCATTATTGGGGCTTATAGTTCAGCTATATTTACGTCTTATTTACTTGGAAAAAGTGTTTTAATTTATCCAAAAATTTTGAATTTGTTACCAGCATATTTAACTAAAATTTTTGATGATAAACTAAAAAATACGTATTCAATTGAGCAAGTATTAAAGTTGACAGGCTCTCATAACCGTATTGAAAATAAAGACCCAATTAAAACCAGTGATTATTTAGACATATTAAATATTATTTAAAAGCTAGATAGTTAAATTTTTATATTAATTTTCATATAATCTTGAACATAAGCAACATATAGTTACTTTTAAGCTCGTCTTAAAATTGTTGATTGAAAGATTCTGGTTGATCTTGCTCACTACGTGAAATCCAGTGACTAGTTTTACTCTTAAATTTTAAACGTAATTCATCTCGACCAATTAAATGCATAAAAAAGGAAATTGGGGTAAAAAGTCCAAAAAAAATTATGCCAAGTATTAAAGGATTCGTTATCTTGCTTAGTAAGAGTCCAAACTGCATCCAAATTTTATTAATTGGTAATAAAATTTTAGCCTTTAATACAGTGACTATGAATAAAATTACTGCAAAAATAAAAAAAAGATATGCCCAAAATAGTATGCCTCTTAAGTAAAAATAGATGGATAATATAGCAAAAAAAAATGTAAAAAAATATCCAAATTTTTTATTTGAAGGAAGGTCTGTTTTTGAAAATTTCATGATTTGCTTTTACTCCTCGAGAAATAATAGTTTAGCATTCAAAATATAAAATTAATTTTCATATTAAATGACTCACTCTTTTTAAAGGTGTTGATATGTTTATTTTTCACAGATTCTATTATTTTAAATTAAATTATTTTTATTTTATACACTTGTTTAAAACTTGAATAGTATATTTTTTTAAATTATTGTACATGGGTTATGATTAGAATTTCTACATACAATTAAATTTAGATAATTGATTAATCATAAATTTAGAAAATTTTATAGATCCAGTTTTATTAAAATGAACTGCATCATAAAAGTGTGAAGCATTTAAAACACCCTTAGTTTTGATTACCTCTATATCATTATTTTTTGCAGCATTATGAACTGTATTTCTAAAAATTTTTAAATAATTTAAGAAATTTTCTTTTGTGATGAAATTTTGATCTAAGCCACTCTCAAGATTGCTTTTAACATTCTGATTATACTTACCAGTTCTATCGGTAAGCACTTCTTTATAAATCTCAGGATACTCAATTAATACTAACTTTCCTTCATGGGTATTAATTAATTGTTTTAGTGCAAGGAGACGTCCTAAATATTGTTTAGCTGATACATCGGCCTCAAGTCCAATATATTGCTTTGAAATAGATCTTTTTCTTGGTGGGACAAAGTTCTTGTTTCTATATTTCCTCCAAAGTTGAGAAGAAAAAGGAATTAACTTATAAATAATTTTTTGAAATCTTTTGAGCATGGGCTTACGATTGTCTTCTCGATCATATAAATTATGAAGAGATCCCTCTGGAATAGAATAACCTCCTTTAAAAAATTTAGACATATCATTTGCTTCATGCATAACAAAAACTATTTTTGGTTTAAGGTCAATTATGTACGAACTATATTTTATTAAACTTTGCGCAAGATTTTGACCACCTACGCCAAAGTTAAACGCAGCCAAATTAGTGTTTTTATTCTTTATGTTACTATCAATTTGTGCAACCCATCTATCTTTTTCATCAACCCATCTCGTCTCAGTGCTAGAACCACCAAGAAAGATATATTTACATTTTTTGTCATAAACATTAGAATCATAGTCTTTATATAAAATCTCACCATACTTTCCTGTTCTAAACCGTTGAAAAGATTTATCGAGAGACTCATTGCTAATAGAAATATAGTAAGATGAGGGTGAGGATCTGTAATCTTCGTAAGCACTATGACGAAAATCAATTTTCAGTCTTTGTGATAAATCCCTGTTAAATTTCTCATAAATAAAATTATCTCCAATAATGAAAAATACAAAGGAAATAATAAATATAGTTGTTGTATATTTAATCCAACTCATAGTAATCATTATAATTCTTTTTTAGGTCTTGATCTTGCTTTTCTTTTAGCAAAATAAAATTACCTAAAGCCAAAACATCTAAATCAGTACCCATAAAGCACTTAAATGCATCTGTAGGTGAGCATACAATTGGCTCACCACGTATGTTAAAAGATGTATTAATAATAAGAGGATAGCCCGTTTTTTCTTTAAATTTATTAATTAAAGTGTGGTAAAGAGGATTAGTTTCAGAATGAACAGTTTGGATACGTGCTGTATAATCAACGTGTGTAATTGCTGGCACAGTTGAACGCGCTATATTTAACCTATCAATACCGAACAACGCTTCTTCATCTGAATCTATTGTACAATGTTTACTTTTTTGAACATTAGCAGTTAAAAGCATATATGGACTATCTGAGTCGAGCTCAAACCAATCATTTAAATCTTCACGTAATATGCTAGGGGCAAATGGGCGAAAACTTTCACGATATTTAACTTTAAGGTTCAGTTTTTTTTGCATTACTGGAGAACGAGGATCGGCAATAATGCTTCTGTTTCCAAGTGCTCGTGGACCAAACTCCATTCTTCCTTGCATCCAACCTATAACTTTTCCATCTGCCAATTCTCTGGCCACTTTTTCAGTCAAATCATCTTTTGAAAGTTTTTTAAAAATTGCGCCACATGTGTTAAGTTCTGCTTCTATTTCTTGATCACCGAACTCAGGACCAAGGTATGAACCTTTCATCGCATCTCTTTCAAATGAAAAATCACGTTTATTATTATAATATAAATACCATGCAGATAATGCAGCCCCTAGAGCCCCACCAGCATCACCAGCAGCTGGCTGTATCCAAATATTATCAAAAATCTTTTTGCGTAAAAGAATTCCATTTGCAACGCAGTTAAGCGCTACACCACCTGCCAAACAAAGGTTTTTTTCACCTGTTTTTTTTGCAATTCCTGTTGCAATTTTAATTATTATATCTTCAGTTACTTTCTGTATTGAAGCAGCTAGATCCATGTCACGCTGTGTTAAATTTGCTTCACGAGCACGCGGTGGACCACCGAATAATGTATCAAATTTTTTATTTGTCATAGTCAAACCAGCAGCAAATTCAAAATAATTCATATTCAATTGAAAACTCCCATCATCCGATACCGTGATTAAATTTTCTCTTATTAAGTCAGCATAACGAGGCTTTCCATATGGAGCTAAACCCATTACTTTATACTCTCCTGAGTTTACTTTGAAACCTGTATAATATGTAAACGCTGAGTATAAAAGTCCTAACGAGTGAGGAAAATGAATTTCACTCAAAACCTTCAATTTATTTCCTCTTCCAACAGCTATTGAGGTAGTTGTCCACTCACCCACACCATCAAGAGTTAATACAGCAGCACTTTCAAACGGAGATGGATAAAAAGCACTAGCCGCGTGTGATAGATGATGTTCAGAAAATAATAGACGTTCATGCCAATTAATATTTTCATCAAGTTTAGTTTTCAACTCTTTAATGATTGCTGACTTTTGAAAGAGTTTATCCCTAATCCAAATAGGGATTGCTTTTACAAAACTTGAGAAACCTCTCGGTGCAAATGCCAAATAAGTTTCGAGCAGTCGCTCAAATTTTAAAAATGGTTTTTCATAAAAAACTACCTTATCAATTAAGCTTGGAGTTATGCCTCCTTCTTTCAAGCAGTATTCTATGGCATGAAAAGGAAAGCCTGCATCGTGCTTCTTACGAGAAAACCGCTCTTCTTGAGCTGCTGCTACAATCTCACCATCTTTAAGTAAACATGCTGCACTATCATGATAAAAAGCGGAGATACCTAAGATATACATTCATTTAGCCTAAAATATTGTATAAATAAAAGGAGCTACAACTGATCCTTGAGCTAGTATTAACAGACCACCTAATGCCAGCATCACTATTAAGATAGGTGCAAGCCATAGCTTTTTACGTTTACGAAGAAAAGTCCAAAGTTCTTGTAAAAATTCCATCATTTAAAACAATATCATGGTCTAAAACAATATCAAATATAATGTTATTTTAGGCAATGCATGTTCTATAAAAAAAATTTATTTACATCCAACCTAAATGATAATTATTTATAAAATTGAAAAACAATAATTCAAATGTTAAGAATAAGATTAACGTTAGGCATATGATTAAATCAACAGTTTGTTATTTAACAAATCCATATCAATTGATTTTTAAAGATGAAATTATTGATGATGAAAATATTGAAAGTGGGTTTATTTTATGTGAAACTCTTGTTTCAATTATTTCTCCAGGCACTGAGATTGCGGCTTATGTTGGTGCGCAACCTCTAAGACCAGGAAATGCTTATCCTAGATTAGTAGGTTATTGTAACGTGGCTCGTGTAATAAAAGTTGGCCCCAATGTATCATCAGTGTCAGTTGGAGATAGAGTGCTAACTGGCGCCTGCCACTGTAGCCATTTTCTAATACTTGAAAGCAATATTCTTGCTACTGTCTCTGATAAAATAGAGAGCAGATATGCAGCTTGTGCTTATCTGTTTCAAATAGGATATGATGCAGTGATTAGATCTGGTTTAAAACAAGGAAGTTCTGTTGTAGTGTTGGGCCTTGGAGTTTTGGGTCTTGGATCAGTCGCTATGTCTTCTAGATTGGGAGCTAATGTTTACGGAATTAGTGATTATTTAATACCTACTGAAATTGCAAAAAAATTTGGAGCAAATGAAATCTTTAATCGTAAAAAAATAGAAGATTTAAAGATGTTACTTGGTAATCGTCTTGCTGATGTTGTTATTAGTACTTCAAATAGTTGGTCAGACTGGGATCTTGCTTTACAAATTGCTGGTAAAGGAAGTTTTATTGGAGTCATTGGATTTCCAGGAAGAGATTTAAGTTCACCCAAAAATAATCCACTCGATAGTCAATATTTTTATGATAAACAATTAAAGATACAAGCGGTTGGACATGTTATAGATGAAGATGATAAAAGTTTATCTCTAAAATATAATATGAAAGATAATTTATCATTTATCCTCTCAGAGATGGAGCGTGGGTATTTAAACCCAGAGTTATTGATTTCTAATATGTTTTCTTGGAGCAAATTAGAAAATGCTTACAAAAATTTAATAAAAAGAGTCGATTCACCAATAACATTTGGATTAGAATGGAAAAATTAAGAAGCGCAGTTATAGGATGTGGTCGCATGGGTGCTTTTTCTACTGGTGAAATTAAAAAATATGGGCCTAAATGTTGGTTACCATATACTCATATTGAGTCATTGAAAAAGATAAAAAGTGTTACAATAGACGCAATTTGTGACACAAATTCTTCTTTACTAAAAAAAACTGCAAATAAATATAAAATTAAAAATACTTATAATAACTATAAAAAACTTTTTGATAATCATAAAATTGACTTACTCTGCATAGCTACTAGAACTAAAGATCGTAGCAAAATTATTCAAGCTGGTATTCAAAGTGGCGTTAAATCATTTCATTTAGAAAAGCCACTTTGCAACTCAATGAAAGAATTAAAAGAAATTGAGTCTCAAGTTTCTAAAAATAACATATGTTTGAGTTATGGTACCCTTCGTCGGTATTTGAATATTTACCAAAAAGCAAAAAATTTAGCTGACTCAGGTAAATTTGGAAAATTATTGCAAATTCAAGTTAATAATGGTGAAGGTCCATTACTTTGGTCGCATCCACACTCAGTAGATATGATTTTATTTTTTTCAGGAAAAAGAAAATTAAAAGCTATCCAGTCAAAACTTTCAAATATCTTATTAATGAATAAAAATACTATAGAATCTGATCCTATAATTGAGCAATCAATGATGTATTTTGATGATGGATTGGTAGGAAGTATTAGCAAAATTCCTAGCTGGAATGTTGTTCTAGGTTGTGAGAAAGGTGTTATCACTGTAGAGTCTAATGGAAGGCAATTAGTTACTAAATATTCAGTTAATAAATCACCATATTTTAATAGAATAAAAAAATATTTTGATAGTTATAATGCACCCCAGGGAACATACTCTGCAATATCTGAATTAATTACTAATTTGAATAATAAGAACTACCAAAAACATCAATTTATTTTCTTAGGACAGAAAGTACTTTTTGGATTTGTTGAGTCACATTTAAATAATGGAAAGATGATCGATATAGATAGGGTGTCAAAAAAAATAACAGTATTGGGTAAAACAGGAAAATTGTATGCCTAAGCTTGATTTCTTATTTATAAAAGTTTATCAGATTTTCAAAATGGAATTAAAAAAATGATTAATGGAATTCAATATTGTACACGCTGTTGTATGCCTGAGACTACTGAGGGCATTGAGTTTGATGAACTTGGTATTTGTAGAGCTTGTAACTCTTCAGAGCAAAAAATGCACATTGATTGGGAGGCTCGCAAAAAAACTTTAGATACAATCCTGAGTGATGCAAAAAAAAAGGCAGCTAGCAAAAATGTTGCCTATGATTGCATAGTGCCAATTAGTGGTGGCAAAGACAGCGTATATCAATTGCATGTCATTACTAAGGTTTATAAAATGAGAGTTCTTGCTGTTACAGCATCCCATAACTGGTATTCTAAGGTTGGGTGGTACAACCTGATGAACGCACTTGAGGAGTTTGATGTGGATCACATGATGTATACACCTGCTAGATCTACTGTTAATAAAGCTGCCCTTCGTAGTTTAGGTGCCATAGGAGATGCCTGTTGGCATTGTCATTCTGGAGTGGGCTCATACGTTATACATGTTGCAACAAAATTTAGAATACCACTTCTAATATGGGGAGAATCTATAGCTGAATCTACTGGTCGAGCATCGTATTTGAATCCAGTAAGAAAATTTGATCGTGAATATTTTCTAAAAGTCTCAGCAAAGGTAACTCCAGCTGAGATAGCAAAGGATAATGAAGAAAAGCGAAGTTACCAAATGTTTGAACCACCTTCAGCCGAAGAATGTGAGGCAGCTGGTTTAAATGGTATTCATTTAGGGGACTTTTTATTTTGGGATGAAGAACGACAGACTGAGTTTATTAAAGAAAAATATCACTGGCTTGAAGATAAGATAGAGGGTACCTACAAGGGTTACAAAAGTGCGGAATGTATTATGCCAGGAATGCATGATTTCACCAATTATTTAAAACGTGGGTTTGGACGTGCAACAATTCATTCTAGTTTTGACGTTAGGACTGGCCTCCTAAATCGTGAAGATGCTTTGAAAATAGCCGAAGACTATGACCAGGTAGAGCCAGAGGTATTGAATTATTACCTTAAAATTACAGGACTTAGTCGCAAAGATTTTTACGCCACAATGAAGGCTAAGCGAAAAGAAGTTTTAAAAGATAAAGAAATACCAGTAAAAAAGTTAAATAATCAAAAAGTTAAAAAACCATTTGTATTGGAGTTGATTGAAGAAATGAGAAAAATAAATAGTAGTGAGGGGTAAGCTTGAAAACTATATTAGACAGGTTGCGTTCAATGTCTACCACAAACAAGCAATACAATCACATGACACATGTGCCAAGCTTGGATGATCTTGAAGAATTTAAAAATGTATCTTCTAATTTCTTTGGCCTTGATTCAGCTAATCGATTGGAGAAAACAGAGCTTATGTTCACAGTAAAAGATATTTTTAACACTTATGTATTTCCTACTGAAATGGGTAGTGAGATATGGAAAGATTTTAAGGCTGGAAATAATGCTCGCGTTATATCCATGGCACTTAATGCTGGACACTATTTTATTGGAAAGACTGTGACATCTGAATTTGCAGTACACAATCCAACAAAAACAATCAATCCTTGGGATCCAAATAGACAAGTTGGAACATCATCTTCAGGAAGTGCAGTATCCGTGCTTCTTGAAGAATGTGATTACTCTCTCTGTACGCAGTCAGGTGCTTCAATCTCTCGTCCTTCTTCTTATTTAGGTATATATGGTGTTAAGCCTACATTTGGTTTAGTTCCGCGGACTGGGATTCTTAAGACTTGTGATAATTTCGATACTGTCGGATTCATGACTAACGATATTTCTAATGCAAATGAAATTTTAAGCACAATATCACTAACCAATAATAATCATCCACAAAATAATTTTATTGAAGATAAGGATCTTAAGAAATGTAAGGTAGGTTATTTTGATAGTGAGCAAATAGCACAGGTTGTTGATTCAAGTTCATCAATGTTATCTAGTTACGATAGATGTATATCAAGACTAAAAGAGGAAGGTGTTAACATTGAGCAAATCAGTATGCCAGATTTTTTTCATTCTATTCATTTATCACATGATATAATCTATTCAAAATCTCTAGAGTATTATTTTAAAAATGAACTTAAAACTATGAATGAAATATCAGACAGTTTTAAAGAGTTAATAAAGCAGGGATCTGCTTGGTCACCAGATCGTTTCAAGCAAGAAAGAGAAAATCAAGCAGCTAGTATAAAAGCTTTTGACAACTTTATAGAAAAATCCAATATAGATTATATCTTGACACCTGCAGTTCATGGAGTTGCTCCTATGATTGGTAAGCAAGAGTATAATGATTTGTCTCTTATATGGACCTATCTTCAATGTCCTTGTATAACAATACCATTGGATAAATGTACTGAGCAAAATCTTCCTTTAGGCATGAATCTATCAGCTAAACGCTTTAATGACGTTAACTTAATAAACTTTGTTGTTAAGTATTTTAATAAGAGGCCCTATCATTTTTCTACTTCGTAGTTTTCAAAAAAATTAGTAATTTCTAAGCATAACCCCTTTTAAAATAACTTATTTTTATCTGATTAGTTTATATTTTCTCATTTTTAATTTTTTGTTTAAAAAGCTCACATAATCAAATAATATAAATACTCGTTAATTTAAAATTTTAAAATTTTGCAAGTCTTATCGCCATATACAGCAGAAAATATAGTTGCAGCAAAAAAAGCAATGAAAAAACATAGTTATTTTATTTTGCCAAACATCTATTCAAAAAAATTTTGTGAAGAAATAAAAAACGATATGGATAAAGTCACGAATGGACTAGGTGTTGAAGTTAATTATGATGGTACAGAGACTAGAATTTGGTCTGCTCAAAAGAGATTTAAAGCAGTAAAACGTTTTTTTGATGATAGTAATCATTTCCTTTCCTCTGTATCAAACAAAGATAGTGTTGCAGGCACTGTGTTAGCTATTAAAAATAATAAACTTACCAATAACAATTATAAGAATGTTATCGGGCGTTGGCATGCAGATAGCTTTAGATCACAAGAAAAAGTTTTCCTTTTTTTATCCGATACAGATGAAAATTCTGGTCCTCTGGAGTTTATTCCAAATACTAATAATTTCTTTTTTAGGTTGAAGAAGTTATTTGAGCCAGGATTTTTCTTTAATCATTTTAATATTCTTAAAAGAGGAAATATTCGTTCATATACATCGATACCAGATAGTAAAATCGAAACTTTGTTAAAAAGAGGATACAAGTCAAAACCAGTATTAGTAAAAGCTGGTACTGTACTTCTTATAGATACATCAAAACTAATTCATAGAGCAAAACCATGCTTAAATGGTGAGCGATATGCCTTAACAGCTTACTATAGAACTAGCAAAGGCTACCACGACTATGAATTACAATAATCAGATTTAAATATATAACTGATAAATTAAAGTTTAATGGCTATCTTAGATTATATTTACAGAAAGTTTATCAACCTAGGAGTTTTTTCACGAATACTTTTGGTTATAGTAAAACCCCTTGCTCTGTGGCTCAGTATTCAGTTTGATACTGATGCAGGCTTGGCACTTGCACAAATTTATCTTATTGGATTACTGTTCATGTCTTTATCTGGAACTAATGCTCATAGACCATTTTATCAAATATACTTTGGCGATGGAGAATATTTGGCCAGCAAAAGTGTTGCCAGATCATATGTTAATTATATCCAAAAAATAACATTACAGTTAATATTTTTAATAATTTTATTACTATTAGTTGCTAGTTTTGTTTTTTGGGATATGTTCGATATTGTTATTACGGGTATTTTATTTGGCATAGCCGAAAAACTAAATGATGAATTTCAACGATATGCTCAATTTCGTAACAATTCTCAAAATTTATTTTATTTAGCTTTAAGTAAGTTAATTCCTATTTTAATAGCTGCATTATTATCATACACACTAGTAGTTGATATTCGATTTGCCTTTCCAGTTTTATTGTTAACTGGTTCAATAATTTTAAATTTTCAAACAATTTTTTCAGCGATATCTTTTTTTATTAAAATAACAAGGAAATCTGTGTTTCTGATGATTAAAAAATCTTTTAATTATATTAAACAAGACGTTATTCAAATCAGCTGTGTTTTTATGGGAATAAGTTTAATTAGTTTTGATAAATGGTTACTACAATTTTTTGCTATGACTGATCTTCCTATTTATATGCTGTGCACTCAGATTGCCTCAATATTTATTGTTACTCAAACTATTATTTTAATTGCACCAATAAGAGCTAGGCTTGTAACCGAGAATCCACAAGACATAAAATCTATTAAAATTGGTTCTCCAATAATCTCTTTAATTTCATTATTGTTAGGTATTGTTATATATTATTATTATAATTCTGAAGAAGATTACAGAAATATCACTTACTTTGCTTTTTTCTTTGCTGCAATTATAACATTTTCAGTTGCATATACTGAGCGCTTATATTGGGCAACTACAGCTGGTATTAGGTTAGCTTTGGATAGTATAATTGTTGCCTCATTTATATTTTCTGTTGTAGTTTTGAAAATGTTTTTGAATGTCCCCAATTTTATAGAATTAAGCTTGGGTTTATTATTTTGTTTGATGTGTATAAGAGTAATAGTAATGATATATATGTTAGGTAAATACAGAGTTAATAAAAACTAATTATTTGTTATGATGCTACTAAAAAAATAAAATATGTACTTAAAAAGTTATAGTTTATGTAACGCTGGAGAAGCTAATTATACTAAAGAGAAGTTTTCTAGAGGAGGAAAAATTTTTTTCGCATTTCTTTTAATAGTATATATATTTCCTCTTTTCGCAAATCTGATTATCGACACACAACCGATATTTAGACTACCTATACAATCATCTCCAATTTTGTTTTCAATATTGCTATTAATTTCAGTCTCGATTATTGCATTGATAATTGGCTCAATTTCAACACCAATAATACCAAAAAATGTCGGTCCAATAAAGCCACTTCCAAAGTCGATAATTGTAATATTTTCAATAATTACAATCTCAGTAGGAATTAACATTTTACTGTCTGGATTAACTCAGTGGCGTTATACAACTTCAATATCGTCTAGTAATCTTGTTCTTTTTGCATCAGTTATTCAAATTTTAATGCCATCCATGGGTTTTTGGGTATTAATGACTGATCACAGACTTATCTTATCACGCTCTAGCGGTGATATAATTGTAAAATTAATAATGTTATTAGGAATAATTTCCTCCATTAATGGCTATGGCAGTATGCCTACTACTTTGTTATTTATACTTCTTTTTATTGCTCCAAATGCTATTATTGGATTTTTATTTAGTATTACTTCTTATAAAAAAAAAAATTTTTTAAAATACCTAACCTTACCGGTTATAATATTTTTTTTAATACCAACTCTTTTTGCGATGGGAGCATTTGCAAAATCAGGTAATCGAACTACTGTTGATGAAATTTTTAAACACTACTCTAGTGTTAATTATATGATTAACCGCCACTCAATTCATTTATCCTCACTTGCAGCATCAATTGAGGATGGTCCAGAATTTTCAAATATAAGCATTCCTTTTAAAACAGCTGCTTTCAGATTTAAAAAGTTTACAGGAATTGATAATGAAGCAAAAAAACCAGATATTAGCTCTTTTTCAAGACTTGCCCTCATACAATTTTCTAATTTAGAAAGAATAAATCCAAAGGGTGGTAGTTCCCCAGGTTTAATTGCGACACTTACAATGATAATGCCATTACCATTAGCTGTGATTGGTTTATTTTTTGTGACATTTTTTTTGGTTAAACTCATTGACTTTGTTATGTGCAGGCAGCCACCATTTTCTTGGATTGGAGCATTAATTTTTGCTTATATACCCCTTAAAAACGTTACAGACTCTCCTTTAGATTTATTAATTCCTGGGCCTATTACTATTGTGCTTTTATTTGTAATTTTGTTGTCTTTAAGAAGAGAAAAGGTAGAACAATGAGTCTTATTCTCATTGAAAAGTCAACATGTTCAAAAATTAAATGAGAGTTTGGTTAGTACAAAGAGCCGAATCTACCCCACATGATGACAATGGCGATCGTAGACTTTTGCGAATTGGAATATTAGCTGATATTTTGAGCTCCCAAGGCCATGAAGTTGTTTGGTGGACTTCAGCATTTGATCATGTAGGAAAGAAAAAAAGACATCATCAATCTGAACGAATAATGGTTAAAAAAAATTATTATATCCATTATTTAAAATGTTTTGGGTACAAAAAAAATATTTCTTTATCTAGAGTAATTGATAATTATGTAGTTGCCAATCAGTTTAAAAAAGATGTCAAATTAGACTATAAAATACCAGACATAATTTTAACCTCTGTACCATCAATAGAGCTGTCTCAAAGTGTGGTGCGTTATGCTAAAGAAAAAAATATTCCTGTTGTGCTTGATATTAGAGATTTGTGGCCCGATGTATTTCTAGAATTGTTACCAAAGTCTCTTCGGTGGCTTGTTAATGTTCTGACATTACCAATGCGAAATAGTTTGATTGATATCTGTAAAAATGCATCTGCCATTTCCGGAATCACTGATAACTTTGTTAATTGGGGGCTAAAACATTCTGGAAGAAAGAGAACTAATAGAGATGTTTTTTTCCCAATGGCGTATATTAAGCATAGCGTAAGTGAAGAGAAAAAAGTTGAAGCTAATGTTTTTTGGGAAAAGCTAGGTATTGTAAAGAATGATAAAATATTGAATGTAGTTTTTTTAGGAACTTTTACAAATAGTTTTGAATTTGAGACAATTTTTTCAGCAGCAGAGATTTTACAAAAATTACGTGCTCCAGTTCGTTTTGTTATTTGTGGATTAGGCACTAAAGAGGCAAAAATCAAAAAAGCATGTAAAGACTTGAGTAACTGTGTCTTTGCTGGTTGGATCAATGCCACACAAATAAAAACTCTTTTAGAATTATCTCACGTAGGATTAGCTCCATATATTCATACCATGAATTTCACTGAAAGTATTCCAAACAAACCAGCAGAATATTTATCAGAAAGTTTACCGATAGCTACTACACTGAAATATGGTAAACTTTATAATCTCATAAACTCTAACGAATGTGGATTTTCCTATGGAAATGACCCAGCAAAACTTGTATCTTTTTTAGAAAATTTAACTAAAAATAAAAATGATCTTAAGAGACTAGCAAAGAACTCAGAGGCAGTGTTTAATAAAGAGCTGAATGGTGTAAAAGTTTATAATTCCATGGTCAATTTTTTGAAAATGCTATCAGTAAATAAGTCAACTAATAAAGATTATTAAAAATTGCAATTATTTTTATTTTAAAATATATTAGTACAAGCCCTGGAATATATTGTTAACTAGTATGTATATTTTTAATTCTTGTCATGAAATTTGATAAGTTTTAAAAAATTAGCGTTAGTTGAAATAAACTTGTGAAGTAAAAATGGATAAGCAGCATCAAGAAATTTACTATAAACCTGGTATAGTAGGAAAAACTGCTAGAGTAATAATACCATTATTACAGATAATTTTACCAAGTAGTGCTTTTAAACGGGTGTACGATATTTTATATTGGTTAAATAAGAGAAGAATATGGATTTCATATTCAATAATAACAACAATTACAGGTTTATTTGGAACAAAAGAAATTAAAATTAAACAATCTCTAACTCGAAAATTGTTACCTTATACGATGGGTGGCTGGAAGGCATTAGAAAATGCTTTTAATGTAATTGGACGAATAGAAAAAAATAAAATTCCAGGAGCGATTATAGAATGTGGTGTGGCTGAAGGTGGCACAGCTGCGATGATGGCACTCACAAGTAGAGCTTTGAGTGAAGAAGACCGTAATTTTTGGTTCTTTGATTCATATGAAGGTTTACCAGAACCTACGGACAAAGATTATGAAGGAGCAAAAACAGGAAATTTTGTACAGCCTTTAGCTGAAGGCTCATGTCTCGGTACAGTTGAACAGGTTAGTAAATTGCTGTTTGATAAACTTAATTTACCTAAAAGTAAAATAACTCTAGTCAAAGGTTGGTTTCAAGACACAGTTCCTCTTCATCAAAATAAGGTTGGTAAAATAGCAGTTCTTAGATTAGATGGTGATTGGTATGAGTCTACAAAAATTCCATTAGAAAATTTTTATTCATATATTTCTCCGGGGGGATGTGTAATTATTGATGATTATGCAACATGTTTCGGTTCAAAAAAGGCAACTGATGAATTTATTAAAGAAAACTTGATAGATACTTATTTACGACCAGATGGTCGTGGTGGAGCTTGGTTTGTAAAGCCCTATTAAAGATTGTAGTAGTTTTTTTAGTTAATTTAATTGTTTAAAAAAAAATTTATATGATAGAAAATAAAAAATAATAACTACTTTCTTTATAATTGAAAACAATTTTTGATACCACTTTTGCTCTTTTAGCTTTAATAATAATATCTCCAGTGTTTATTATAATATCCTTCGCAGTTAAGATAACTTCAGATGGAGAAATTTTTTATAAAGGTGTAAGAGCTGGAAAAAATAATGTACCTTTTAAGATTTATAAATTTAGAACCATGGTTCAGAATGCTGAAAATATAGGGGGTCATTCTACTGCTCTAAATGATTTTAGATTAACAACGATAGGTCGTTTTTTACGAAGATATAAGTTAGATGAATTACCCCAATTTATTAATATATTAAAAGGTGATATGTCTTTAGTTGGACCACGTCCACAAGTAATTTATTATACAAATAAATATAAGGGTGAATTTAAGCTAATATTATCTACTAAACCTGGTTTAACAGACTTAGCTACATTATATTTTTTTGATATGGATAAAGTGTTAGGTTCCAAAAATGTTAATGAAAAGTATGCAATTGAAATAGAGCCAATTAAAAATTTATTAAGACTTAAATATGTTAAAGAGCAAAGTTTTTTTTTGGATATTAGAATACTTATAGAGACGATTTTTAGTTTAATTGGTTTAAAAAATATTACAAACTTAAATATTAAGCCATGAAGAGTATATCTCCAATATGTTTTGGTTGTGAGCCTCTTGGTGGAACCGATTGGGGAGATGTTGATTTAGTTTCCATTGAAAAAGCGATCCATAAAGCACTAGACCTTGGCATCAACTTTTTTGATACAGCTGGTGTATATGGTTTAGGTTTATCTGAAGAGAGATTATCAAAAATTCTTGGTAATCGTAGGCATGATGTAATTATTGCAACAAAAGGAGGTCTTTCTTGGAAAGAGTCTAGAACAGTTAGAAGTGTTGTAATAAAAGATAGTTCACCGATAGCAATTAGAAAAGATGTTGAGAGTAGTTTGGTGAGATTAAGACTAGAGTGTCTGCCAATATTTTTTGTACATTGGCCCGATATCAATACCCCAATAGAAGATACATTTATTGAATTGCTGAAGTTAAAAAAAGAAGGAAAGATAAAGTCAATAGGTTGCTCAAATTTTTCAGCACAGCAATTAAAGAGAGCCTGTCTTATTTCCAAGATTGATTATGTGCAATTGCCTATAAACATACTTAACACTTCATTAGATAAAAACATTGCAGAAATTTGTAAAAAAAATAAAATTCAAATTGTTGCCTATAATGTTTTATTAAATGGGTTGCTTACTGGAAAATTTAATAGAAATACTAATTTTCAAGAAAACGATAGACGCTCGAGATTACCATTATTTAGAGGTATAAATTTTATAGATGTATTAGAGAAGGTTGAAAATTTAAAACTAAAAGCAGCTGAAAATAACAGTAACATAACAAATTATGCAATTAATTGGGTTTTGAAGCAAAAAAATATATGCTCTGTTGTAATAGGGATAAAAAATTCTGAACAGATAGCTGAAAATTATTCTATAATTACTGATAGAATTTAAAAGATATAGTATGGATAAATGAAAAATGAATTAACAGATTTACTTAATCCAAAAAAATATAATCATTTGATATCAATTGATAATCAAGAAATTGACGTTTTGAAGTATATTTTGAGCAGAATGCTTTTAATTAGAAAAGTGGAGCATAAATTAGCTCTAGAAAAAAAAAATGGATCAATTTTAGGACCTGTACATCTTGGAGTTGGTCAGGAAGCAATAGCTGTTGGAGTAACTCAAAATTTAAAAAAAACTGATAGAGTATTTGGCGGTCACAGGTCTCATTCCCATTTATTATCTTTAAATTCAGATATCCATAAATTATTTGCTGAAGTACTTGGTAAAAAAAGTGGATTTTCCAAAGGAATGGGAGGATCGATGCATTTATTTGACCAGTCTAATGGTTTCTATGGAGCAACACCAATAGTTGCCGGAACCGTTCCTCTCGCAGTTGGTGCTGCTATCGCATCAAAGATGCAAAATTTAAAAGATATAGGTGTTTCATACATTGGTGATGGTGCAGTCGAAGAAGGAGTTGTCCATGAGTGTTTTAATTTAGCAAAAGTTATGAAAGCACCTATATTATTCGTGATTGAAAATAATTTATTTGCAAGTCATATGCATATTTCTCTACGTCAACCAAGTGAGACTGTCTCGAGATTTGCAGTGGCTAATCATATCCCCTATAAAATGTTAGATGGAAATGATGTAGTTGCAGTAGCTCAAGCTTCTAAAGAACTAATAAACAATATACGCAATGGTAAGGGACCAGCACTTTTAGAACTTATAACTTATAGATGGTATGGACATGTTGATTGGCGAGAAGATATTGATGTTGGTGTAGAAAGATCAATGGAAGATATTAAAGATTGGAAAGCAAGAGACCCCATTCATCGATTATCACAATCTATGATTAATTCAAAAATATGGACTATGGAGGAAGAAGAAGAAATAGGTAAAAAAATTGATAATCAAATTCAAATTGCTTGGAAAAAAGCTATGAATGATCCTTACCCATCAAAAGACTCAATTTTAAAATTTGTATATTCAAAGGATTAAATAAATGAAAACTCAAAAATATAATTATGGAACAGCTATTTTATCAGCATTTGAATATCTATTAAAAAATTATAAAGAAACATTTGTCATTGGACAGGGTTTATGGAGCCCTTGGTATGTTGGTAATACTATGACTGATTTGGATAAAAAATTTGGTAAAGATAGGGTTATTGATACACCTGTATCTGAGTCTGCAACAACAGGTGCGGCCATAGGGGCCTCTCTTGCAGGCATGAAACCTATTGTTGTGCACCCTAGAATGGATTTTATGCTATATTCAATGGATGCAATTGTTAACCAGGCAGCTAAATGGTCCCATATGTTTGGAGGACAGGCTCATCCTGGAGTGACAATAAGAAGTATAATTAATAGAGGTGGAGAGCAAGGAGCACAACATTCGCAAGCACTTCATTCTTGGTTTGCTCATGTGCCCGGTTTAAGAGTAGTAATGCCATCAACTGTTGTTGATGCTAGAGATCTATTGATTGCATCTGTTCTATGTAAAGATCCTGTAATTTATATTGATGATAGATGGTTATATGAGCAAGAAGCTGATTTAGCTCCGATAATTGAGCTTGATCTCAAATCTGAAAAACCTCAGATTAATTTAGAAGGTGATGATATAACAATTATTGCGTCTGGTCACTCATCATATTTGGCAAGAGAAGCTGCAAAAAAATTAAAAAGTGAAAATATTTTTCCTGAAGTTATTGATATAAGAATATTAAACCCAATGTATATAAATGACATAATTAATTCTGTAAAAAAAACTAAAAAACTATTAGTCGTAGACTCTGGCTGTATATCATCAGGATTTTCTGGAGAATTAATTGCAAAAATAGTTGAAAATTTAGAGGTTAGTTTTTTAACAAGCCCACCTGTGAGAGTTGCTTTGCCAGATGCCCCAGCGCCAACCTCAAAAACTCTTGAAAAAGAGTATTATACTTCCATAGATGATATTGTTTTAGCAGTAAAAAAGATAAAAATAAAATAGCAAATTTTTTTTGTAAATAAATCATCTAAGGAAATTTTATCAGAATTTATCATAATACTTTTTTGTTTATTACTTTTTGCTCTTATATCTGGTCCTTTTTAAATGATTTATGTATTTTAATAAGAGTTTAAAAAATGATAAAATGTTTTAGTAATAATTTATAAAAATGTTAAATAAAAAAATTACAAACGAGATATATTCTTTAAATCGAACTTTTAAAAAAGCAATGGCTATTTTAACAGATATGTTTTTATGTATTTTTACATTATGGTTTGCATATTATTTAAGATTAGAAGAATTTATTTTATTTAAAGATTTAAATTTAATTTCTATTTTTTTATCAATATTTATTCTTATACCAATTTTTTGGATGTTTGGTTTATACAGAACTTTATTTCGCTATGGTGGTTCATCGATACTAGCTACTATTTCAATGTCTACTTTTATTTATGGCATAATCTTTTTTTCAATAATTAGTATATATGGAATTAAAGGTGTTCCAAGATCTATTGGTATTATTCAACCAATATTATTATTTTTTGGAATTGTATTTTCAAGGTTTTTAGTAAAATTACTTTTAACAGGTACCTTTAAATCTTTAATAAATATTAGGAAAAGGGAGAATATTTTAATCTATGGCGCAGGTAGTGCGGGTTCTGAACTTTTAATATCTCTTGAAAACAATCCAAAGTATCAAATATTTGGTTTTTTGGATGACAATCCACAATTACAAAGACAATTATTATTCGGTAAAAAAATTTATAATCCATCAAAATTAGACGGTCTGGTTGAGGAAAATAATATTGATTTAGTTTTATTTGCTATTCCTTCAATTAATAAATCAAAAAAAAATACAATTATTAAAAGATTAAATAATCACAAGCTAGTAGTCAAAACACTTCCTAACGTAAATGATATCATTGATGAAAAAATAACAATATCAGCTTTTAAGGATTTTCTAATAGAAGATTTATTAAATAGGGAAACTATTAATCCAAATAAAGAATTATTAAATAAAAATATAAAATTTAAATCAGTACTTGTTACTGGAGCAGGGGGAACTATTGGTTCAGAACTTTGCAGACAAATTCTAAAATTAAAACCTCAAATATTAATACTATTTGAATTAAATGAATTTGCTTTATATAAATCATATGAAGAGTTAATAAAACTTAACAAAAATATAAAGATTTTCCCTCTTCTAGGTAATGTTCAAGATCAATCGAAATTAGAAAAAATCTTTGAAACTTTTAAAGTTGACACGATCTATCACGCTGCAGCTTATAAGCACGTTCCTTTGGTTGAAGCAAATATTTGTGAAGGAGTTAAAAATAATATTTTAGGAACTTTGTCTGTCGCAAAAGCCACAATTAATCAACGAGTTAAAAATCTTGTGCTTGTTTCAAGTGATAAAGCCGTAAGGCCTACAAATATTATGGGAGCTTCAAAGAGATTTTCAGAACTTTGCCTTCAATCATTAAATATTAAAAATAACTTAAGTAATTTTTCTATAGTTCGATTTGGGAATGTTTTAGACTCATCAGGGTCTGTTATTCCAAAATTTAGACAACAAATCAGGGATGGTGGACCTATTACATTAACTCATCCAGAAGTCACCCGTTATTTTATGACTATATCCGAAGCGGCACAGTTGGTAATTCAGGCAGGAGCATTAGGTAAAAATTCTGAAGTATTTGTGCTAGATATGGGAGAAAGCGTAAAAATTATTAATTTGATTAAAAGAATGATTAATCTTTCTGGATTAAAAATTAAAAACAAACATAATCCAGATGGCGATATTGAGATCAAAATTATAGGTCTAAGACCAGGAGAAAAACTTTATGAGGAATTGTTAATTGGAGACAATCCTCAAAAAACAATTCATCCAAAAATTCAAAAAACAGCAGAACCATATATTCCTATTGAAGAACTAGAGAAATATATAAATGAATTAATTATTTTATTAGAAGATCAACAACCTGACGAAATTAAAAAATTTTTAAAAAAAGTATTAAAAATTTACAACCCAAATTCGGAATTAGTAGATTATATTTACACTGAGAATAAGGAAATAAAAAAAAAAGAATTACCAATTAAAAAAGATCAAACTAATATAATTAAAATTAAATAGTAAAAATTTAAAATTTATTTTTTTTAATAGAATTTTTAAATAAATATTCACAAACTACATAAAATATCGCAAATAAAAAACCTATCATAGTAATTATAAGTGATAATTTGAATTTACCAAATGATAAGGATTTATATTTAGTATCGTTAAAATCTATTTTTCCTGCTTGAAAACTGCTAGATGATACAATGGGTGTATCTGAAAATATTTTTTTTATATATTCTACTTTTTTGCCATCTATCAAGATTGCTTTTCGTTTTTCATACTCATGTAGAACACTATTAAAATCTTTTTTGTTTAAACGATTATTTATTAACTCAATTTCTTTTTCAATCGCTTTGTATCCTCTTAGATAAGTTAAGTTATCATATCTAAATATTTTTAATTCATTAACCGCAACAATATCAGTTTTTTCTAGTCCCAATTCTCTAGCAATTAAAGCCTGTTCTTTTAAAAAAGATAATTTACTTGATGTTTCTATTTCATAATCAGCTATTGATCTATCTATTTTGACTTGTAATTCCTCAAGATCTATTTGCTTTAGCAATTCATAGGATTTTATTTTATTATTAAAATCTTTTATTAATAATTTTCTAATATTATTATTTATTTCAGATTCAATATAAACTAATGCTTTGTTCCATTTATCTATATCATTAACACTAAATTCAATTATAGCATGATCTTGAATTTTACCTTTTCTTCTATCTTTATTAGCCTTAAGTACATTTAATGCTGTAGTTTTTTTTTCTACTGCTTGAGAATAATTTTCTTCACTTTTGTAATTACTTCTATCTAATAAACCAAATTTTTTTATAGCTTTAATTAAAACCTTGTTATTATCTAATTCCTCAACAAACAAATCTAATAGTGATTGTCGTGTAATTTCATTTATCCCAATTATATTTTTGTTATCCTTAGAATTTTCTTTCATCATTTCAAAATCTCGATAATTAACAACTTTATCAATTACTTTTTCCCATTCCCATTTTCCTTTCGATTCGTTATTGACCATTAAGTAATCATTCTCATCAAACAAAGTAATTACTTTATTGAGCATTAAGTATTCATTCTCATCAAAAAGACTAATAGGTTTAATTATTGATGTGGCTTTAAAACCCTTATCACCTGGGAGTACAAAAGTTATTGAAAAAAAGATAAAGCTAATTAAAATTATCTTAAATTTATTATTTATTAAGATAAATAAAATTTGAGTTAAATCTAATTCATTATCTATATTTTTTTTTTTCATATAATTTCACTAAATATTAAAGTAGTAATTTATTAGACTATTTAAAAAAAATTTAAACTAAAAATTAGTCTAAATTTATCAGCTTTATTATTTATCAAGAAATCTAAATTATTAATTATTTAGACATGATTATTAAAATTGTTTTTTGATATTTTACATAATATATCACTTAATAGAATGGTGTATATCCCAAAAAAAAATCAAATTATAAATTTTTTGATTGTTTCAATTATACCATTTTTAATATGGGGCCCTTTTTTTCCAGATTTAATAGTAAGTCTTTCAGCGTTGTTCTTTTTATACAATATGTTTCATAATAATAATTTTTATTATTTTAAAAAATTACCGTTTATTATTTTTTTGTTATTTTTAATAGTCACAATAGTCTCTAGTTTGGAAGCAAAAGACGTATCACAAAGTATCAAAAGCTCCCTTTTTTATTTTAGAATTGGAGTTTTTAGTTGTTTAATTTGGTATTTAATTGAAAATGATAAAAGTATTTTAAAATATTTTTATTATACATTAGTTGTTTGTTTTTCAGCTTTAGTAATTGATGGGTATTTACAATATTTTTCAGGATCAAATATTGCAGGCTCACCTATTATTGGAGTTCGTGTCTCTTCTTTTTTTGGAGATGAATTAATTATGGGTTCATATTTATCAAGATTATTTCCTCTTTTATTTGCATTATTTTTAATAAAAAAAAAAAAGAAATATGAAATGTACTTTGTAGGTGTGTTATTTATTCTTGTTGATGTATTAATTTATATATCAGCGGAAAGAGCAGCTTTCTTCTTCTTAAACTTATCAACTTTATTTATTATAATTTTAATTAAAGATTATCAAAAATTTAGGTTGGTAACTTTTTTAACTGCTGTAGTCTTAATTTCAGTTTTAACTTATAACAGTGATAAACTTTCTAACCGAATGATTAAAGGTCCTGCCCAATCCATGGGTTTTGTAAAAGATAGTCAAACTAAAAATATTTTTTCTCCAGGCCATGATAGTTTGATTAAAACTGCTTATAACATGTTTTTAGACAAACCCATCATAGGCCATGGTCCAAAAATGTTTAGAGTAATTTGTAAAAATGAAAAATATCAAGAAGGTGTATATCCCTGTGCCACGCACCCTCATAATTTTTATATACAACTATTAGCAGAAACAGGAATAATAGGGTTTTCATTTTTATTTATTTCATTTTGTTATGTAATGTATTGCGCTTGTAGACAATTAAGAACTATATTATTAAAACAGAAACGGTATTTAACAGATTATCAAGTTTGCTTACTCGCTGGAATTTTAATTACAGTTTGGCCATTTGCACCTAATGGTAATTTTTTTCATAATTGGCTTATGATTATCTATAGTTTTCCTGTAGGTTTTTATCTTCAGTCTATTTACTCAAAAAAAAAATTGTTATAATTAATAAATAACCTTATGAAAATTATATTAATTATGGGATTACCTGGCTCAGGAAAAACAACTTTAGCAAATGAGCTTGCTCCAATGTTAAATGCTAAAAGGTTAAATGCAGATGAGGTAAGAAAAGAGGCTAATGATTGGGACTTTTCCAAAGAAGGAAGAACACGACAAGCAAAAAGAATGGCTGATTTTGCGGTAAAATTGAGAGAAAATGGAGATTATGTAGTTGCTGATTTTATATGCCCAACTCCGGAGGCAAGAAATTTATTTCCCTCAGATTTTATAGTTTGGGTTGATACAATTAAAGAAGGTAGATTTGATGATACTAACAAAATGTTCGTTAAACCTGATAAGTATGACTTTCATATTACAACACAAGATGCTAAAAATTGGGCACTAAAAATTTTTAAGGAGATTAAATAAATTTTAAAAAGAGAAAATTTATGTCGTATACATGGGATAATAAAAAACCAACTGCACAAATGCTAGGAAGATGGCAACCATTTCA
>MDSV01224830.1_pt1 | contig 25539 bp, 17 predicted proteins | sample 810851 | NCBI WGS metagenome assembly MDSV01 (sample SAMN05326640, study PRJNA326480) | marine metagenome | isolation source: seawater | place: Atlantic Ocean: North East | collected 2012
CGCGACGAACACGTACCACCTCGGGTTCGTGCGTGACGAGGAGACACTGGAGGCGAAGATGTACCTGAACAAGCTCCCCGAGCGGTTCGCGGAGGGCCAGCGCATCCTCATCTCCGACCCCATGCTCGCCACCGGGGGCACGATGGTGCAGGCCATCGACGAGTGCGTCGCGCGCGGCGCTGACGTGAGCAACATCCGCATCGTGTGCGTCGTGACGTGCCCTCCCGCGCTGACGATTCTGTCGGACAAGTACCCCGGTCTCCGGCTGTACGCCGCGATGATCGACGAGGAGCTCAACGACGAGGGGTACATCATGCCGGGCTTGGGCGACGCCGGCGACCGCGCGTTCGGCACCGAGTAGACGCGGGAAGCGCGTGAGACGCGTGAGACGCGGGTCGGACGTGCGCGAGGGACCGTCTCGTTGTGATGATGACGAGAGCACACGAAAGCGAACGACGGTCTCGTGCTCCGTGCGCTGATGGTATCCTATACAGTGACAACGATCGCGCGGGCCTCCTCATTTGTTCAGGCCGCCTAATCCGCTCGCGAGCGAGTACGCCGGGAACACGATGTTGGGAAACTTTTTCGCGAGGTTGACGAACTCTTCGTACGAGATGTTCCCATCCCCGTCCGTGTCGCACTGCTTCATGAGCCACTCGGTCTTGCGATCGAGCTGCTTCGCGCTGGCCATGTTCGTCGCCTTGACGATCTTCTTGAGCTCGTCCGCCTCTATCGTGCCGGACCCGTCCAGGTCGAACACCTGGAACGCGAATTTCACCTTGTCCTCTCGCGCCGCCGTGCCGACGTTGGACAGACCCACGACGAACTCCTTCAAGTCGATCGTGCCCGTCTTGTCCGTGTCGAACATCCCGAAGAGCCTCTCCACGAACGGCGAGCGCTCCACCCGGAGTAGACGACAGAACTCGTTGATGTCCACCGTTCCGCTCTTGTCCGTGTCCACGGCGAGAAACTGCTTGTACACTTTCTTGAGCGCGTCGTTGTCCAGCCCGTGCATCTTCTGGAACGATTCCATGTCCTGCACGGGGTTACCCGGCGGCGGTGCCGCGCCACCCCCGAAAGCGCCGCCCATCTGCTGCATGCCCCCGCCCCCACCGGGCATGTTCGGCGGCGGCGGCACTCCTTGAAACGAGCTGATGAGTTTGAAAAACTCTTCGAAGCTCACCTGCCCGTCGCCGTCCAAGTCCGCCATGAGGATCATCTCATCCACCTCGTCGTCCGTCGCCTTCTCCCCCATGCTCTGTAAGATGTGCGCAATCTCCGCCGCACCCACGTACCCGTTCTTGTCCAGGTCGAACTCGCGGAACGCTTCCTTGACCTCGTCCGCGGTGAGCGCCATGCCAGCAGCCCCGCCCCCTCCGCCCCCGCCCATCACCGGTGAGCCACCGCCCGGGGGGGGCATGCCCACGTCGGGACGGGACTGCTTCCCGGAGCTGAACATGGCGTTTTGCATCTTGCCGAACATGGCGCCTCCTCGCGCCTCTCCCGCGGCGTGCCGCGCGCGAGTGTTCTCTGGCGAGGCAACAACGGACCGGGAAAAACTGGCGGGAGCGCGACTCGATTGAAGCCCGGTGGCCAAAATTGTCGTTCAGGAGGATTTCTCGTCGGGGATCCTCTCACCCTTGGCCGGCACTCTCTTCCCGCACTGTCGCGAAGCGGACTCGCGCAAACGCTCCCTCGCGTGCTCAATCGCGCGCATACCTCTGCCTCGGACCGTGACGGTGAGACGTGCGGGCTCGAGCAGCCATTGGTTCGGACTCGCACAGGGCGAGGATGTTGCGATTATTCCTCCTCGTGACCACCCTCGGCCTGAGCGTCTGTTCCGCTGAGGCGGAGGAACGCGGCGACACGACGCCCTCCCCGGTCGATTTCGGCGCGCGACGCTCGTCCTCGATCTTCCACAGGCTTCTCGGCGACGAGTCGGACGACGACGAGGGCATCCCCTTCGATCTTCTCGAGCTCCTCGCCCGCATGCCCTTCCCGGTACAGGTGGAGATGCTTCGCGAGTTTGGCCAGGAGATGGTGGACCAAGGCGAGGCCAACTGCAACATCTTCGGCGGCGTCGCGTCGTGCCAGGCTCTGAGCGCGAGCTCGGCGTATCACGCGTCGTGCCCCAACTACCCCCTGCAAGTGGACTGCGCGTTCTACGATGACAGCATGGTGGAGATTGACGACGACCCGACCTGGGACCTGCGGGACGAAGCGACGCGGGTGGGCGTCCCGATGTGCGACGGGTGCCGCGACAACCTGGAAGAGCTGTATTGCGCGCAGGCCGTCCCGAAGTGCGGCACGTTCCAGACGCACGTCGAGCTGGTGTTCCTGCCGCTCCTGCGCGACGTCGTCGAGGCGAAGCAGAAGGACCAGGACTACCAGCCCTCGATCGACCACCTGTTACCCCGCGTCGTCAACGCCACCGGCCTCGTCGCGCCGTGCAAGGAGTTCTGCGAAGCCGTCACCGCGTCGTGCGGGTGCGGGCAAGACCTGAAGTTCAAGAAGGTCATCGATATGCTGGAGAAGGCGCAGCGCGAACACGACGACGACGACCTTCCCGATCTTCCGGAGGGCACGTTCGAGAAGATGTTCGACGCGTTCGACGACACGCCTCTGTGCGACATGTACCAGCCCCGGGACGCGCCCGGGTTCGTCGGCCACTGTCCCTCGGCTTCGCAGCCCCTGAGCCGAGACGCGTGCGACTGGTGCCCCGGGGGCTCGAACGCCAACAACGTGATGCCGACGTTCGTGGAGGAGTATCTCGCCGACGCGCTGGTCACCGGCGTGCTCGGGTGGCTCATCGGGCCGGAGGGTCTGCTGGCGGACGCGGACTTCTTCGCCGACGGCGACGGCGACTACGAGTTTGAGAAGAACCACGGACACCCGGAGGATTGGGAGAAGCGTCACCACCGCCCCGGCGACGCGAGGAAAGGCGCTCGCGTCGGGCGGGCGCTCGGGTGGCTCATCGGGATCGCGAGCGTCGGCGCGATGGGGTACGCTGGGTTCGCGTATTACCGGCGCAGGGTGCAGGGAGGGTCGTTCGACTCGGGGTTCGGGGACGGCGCGCGACGCGAAGGGTACGCGCCCATGAACGCGTTCGCCGACCCCGAATTTGACGATTTCGAATCCCCGCGGGAGGTTCCCGCGGAGCCTCCGAGTGCTCCAGGAGACACGGCGTGAGCGGCGGTGGGTGTAGTCGTTCCGCGTGTTTAACTTCATCGAGCGTATATGCCGTATACAAAAGAAGCCTCGCCTCGTTCGCGGGCGCGTCGCGCGTCCGCCGCGTAATTCTTCACCCCGCGCACGCGTCGACGCGTCCAGCCGGCACGAAAATCACAGTCGTTCGACCGACCTTTGTTCGGGCTTCGGGGTGTTTTACTCGCTCCTCGAGGCGAACGCGGACCGAAGTCTTCAGTTCGGGCAGTCCGCGACGCGCGACACGCGCGTTTGCAGCTCGCTCTTTGTTCACGCCGACTCCGGAGCGATCGAGGACGATGGCGACTGAGGTGGTGGTGCGTGCCTGCCCCCGCCGCTGCGCTCGCATTTTCTTCGTCTCAAGCGCCCGCAGTAAGCGTCGATTGTCGATACTGAACTAACACCGATCGTGCACCCTCTCCGCCGCAGGAACCGAACGAGAATGTCGCGGAGATCAAGAACTCCGCGTTCATCCCGCTGGGCATGAACTTCATTAAGGTGCGCGCGGACGACTGCCCGAGACGCATCGAGGACCATCTGCCCCGGTTCGTTCCCTCGCTCACCCGTAACCCCTCGCGCGTTCGCAGGAACTCGCCCTCGAGCTCATGCCCGAGACCGAGAAGGACGGTCTGAACGACTTCATGCGCATGGTCCGGCTGTTGTTCCACTTCGAATACCTCGACTCGCGCGACAAGTTGAAGCGGAACTTCGATCTAGTGACGGCGGCGCAGGAACAGAACGACGCGCTCATCGCGCTCACGGAGACCCAGCTCTCGCCGAAAGAGTTTGCCGATCTGTCCGTGGACTTCGTCACGGATTTCTGCTCGCTGATGGCGGACGCGAACTTCTCGCTCCTCACGCAGACGGAGTGGGAGCTGGCGAAGGCGGAGGATTTCATGTTTAACCTACCGATCGAGATCGCGTGGGACAAGTTCGACAAGGAACTGCTGGGCACGTTGCTGAGACAGAACCCCGCGCTGAGCCAGGGCTTGACGCAGTTCGCGGACTCCGCGTTGCTCTTCAAGCGCGGGAACGGCTTGGCAAAGGCGAAGGGCATGTTCATCGCGCAGAAGATCGACATGCTGCTGGAAATGCTGCTCATGGAGCCGCTCCTGACGTTGATTGGCAAACCCAAGCCGGTGATCGCGGACATCAACGAGGGCTTACCCCGACGCTCCGCGGCGGTGCGCGAGGACGGCACCATGGAGGAGGAGCGGCACGCCACGACGACGATCGAGCGCCGGACGCTCCGCCGGTTGCTCCCCACGCCGTTCGCGGTGTTGCGCCACCTGCTCAGCACGCACGAGCTGCAGGAGCCAACGTTCAAGGAGGTTGTGATTTTGTACCGCATGGCGAAGCCGAAGGACGACTGCAAGCCCGGCCCGGGCGGCGCCGGGCCGCTCGTGTTGAAGTCGTTCCATGACATCCCGATGGCGGACATGGAGATGATCTTCCCCGAGATCAACATCCAGGTCCGGTTCAAGGACATGCTGATCAACGTCTCCCTCGCGATGGTGGCGCTGGGCACGTTCTTGTGGACGCTCATCTCCGGCGTGGAGTGGACCAAGGAGATCATCACGCTCATCTCCGTGCTCGGGGGGAAGGTGGCGCAGTCCGCCACCGCGCTGATGGCGGCGCAGACGCGCTACGCGGGGGCGATGGCCAAGGAGATCCAGCAGAAGAGCGACAACAGCCAGGTGGGCATGCTGATGCACCTCATGGAGTCCATGGAAGACCAGGAGTGCAAGGAGATGATCCTGTCGTACTGCGTTCTGTCCGCGAACGGCAAGAGCATGACCCTGAAGGAGATCGACACCAAGTGCGAGACGCTGCTGCACAAGCGGTTCGGGCTGAGCGTCGACTTCGACGTCGAGGGCGCCGTCGTCAAGCTGCTGCGCGAGGGGCTCGTCGAGCAGCGCGCGGGCGTGCTGTACACGGCGACGCCCCTGCGCAAGGCGCTGCAGCGGCTGGACACCAAGTGGGACAACCTGTTCTCGTACACGGACGACGGCGGCGTGGCGATGCAGTCCAGCCTGGTGATGCAGGAGGAGACAGCGAGGAAGGTGCGTTACCAGACGGTGGAGGCGGAGCTCGCGCGCTCGCTGAGCAAGACGGACGTCGAGCGCGCGGCGGTTGTCGGCAAACTCAGGGAGCAGCAGGACGAGATCACCAAGCGGATCAAGGTGCTCGAGGGCGCCATGACCAGCTACAAGTGGCGCACGGGGTGAGTTTCGTGTTGAGCGGCTTTTAAGCGTCACGCGTGTTTTGTGAAGAGAGAGGCGCGAGCGGGCGATGCGCGTCGCTCGTCCGCGTCTTCGTCGCTCGTCGCTCGCGCGTCGTTCGCGTCTCACGCGTCGGCGCCGTCCGCGTCCGCGTCTTCGTCGGGTTCTTCCTCGGCGTCGTCGCCAACCCCCTCTTCTTCGTCCCCCGCGGCGGGGATCTCCGCCGCTTTCCTCTTCTTCTCCTCCCGCTCTGTCCTCTGCGCCGACTTTGCCGCGGCGTTCTTTTTGAAACCTGCGAACGCGAGAGGGGGCGCGTCAGTCGCGCAGATTCGGTTTTTCAAACCGCGAGGCGCGCGGTGGGCACACCGGAAAGAACGCGCATCGGGCGTCGTGTCGTACCTTCCAGTGACTGCCTCAGCGGTTCCGCGAACTCGCCGAACTCCAACTCATCGATCGCCCTGAAGACGTCATCCACGCTGATGGTCTGCCTCTTGCCGTCGCGGCAGATATCGTTGGCGGTGGCGGTGAGGTAGTGGATGAAGATCTTGGCGGACTCGGCGAAGGCGAAGAGCGCCTCTTTCTGGATGTTCCCTTCCTGCTTGTTACCCTTGGCATCAGGGCCGAGTTCCGCCATCAACTCATTCAGCTTATGCTTCACGAGACGCTTGATGTGCGCCGCCGGAAGGGTGTCCTCGGACATCTTGAATCTCGCTTCGCTGAGGGCGCGGGAGGTCGATCTGACCGCGAGAGCGCGCTTGCCGAGACGTTATTCAGTGCGGCATCCGCAAGACCGCAACAGGCTAGGCTATGGGCCTGGTTTTCAAACCAAAAAGAAAATGTCAGCGCGTTCGGCGCGAAGACGCCTGGTCTCCGTGGCGACGACGCGGCGACGACGCGGGCCTCATAACGCGAACGCGCACGAACCCGTGCACGAGTGCATTCGAGAGCTCGAAGCACCGTATCGTGGGGAGTATCGACGCCATCGTCGAGCTCGCGCGTGCACTCGCTCTCCGAGCGCGCATAGTCGCGTCCCGCGAAAAGCCGTTGGTGTGCAGCTTTTCCTCCAACGACTGTCGAAGTCGCGAGCGCATCTCGCAGCTTCCTCACGAACACTCTAGTGGCGCGCGTACCGAAGGGCACGATGTCGCGTGTTTCCGCGCATGCGCTCGCGCTGATGCTCTCGCTGGCTGTCTTGGTGTCCGGCGTCCAAGCGCAGACGAAGCCCACGGACGCGGTCGGGACCAACGCTCTTCCCGTGTACTCCATCACCACCGACGAATGGAGCGACGACGTCCTGGATGACCCGTCGGAGACCGTCGTCGCGGTCACATCCGCCGGGTCGTGCGTGTGCGACCTCACGGAAGGTGCCTGTGATGGCAACTGCTGCTGCGACCCCGACTGCACGGTACGCGCCCGACGCCTCGTCCCATTCTTTTCCACGCCCCGTCGTCGGCCAACGAGTCGTTTCGCGTCTGTTTTTCCTGCGCGCCTCTCGCGTTCCGCGCTGACCCGTCGCGCTCGCTCCACGTTCCTCGTGCTTTCGCAGTCCACCGAGCTCGGGTTGTTCACTGCGCGCTCGGACGATGACACGCTCACGGTGTGCCTCGACGAGGGCCCGGCGCCGCCCTCGCTCGATTACTGCGTGCCGTCTTCGGCGATGTCCAGCGTGAACCTCGAGTCGAGCAGCACGCTGAGCGTGGTGACGAACAACGAGGCGTCCATGTCTTTCCTCTCGCAGCAGCTGTGCATCGTTGACAGCAACAGCGCCGAGCTGGGAAAGTACTTCACCGACCCCGGGTTCGCCACGACGGACGATCTCGCCACCGCGCGCACGAGGGAAATCGGCAAGTTCTTCACCCCCGACCCCACCGCGGTGGCGGCGGCGGTGGCGGCGAAAGCCACCGCCGCGGCGTCGAGTCTGTACCGCGTGAACGACACCATCGCCGCCACCGGCGCGCCCGGGAACGTGTTCACGCTCCCCGGGAAGACCTTCTCCGGGGTGTGCGGGTACACCAACGTCGTGGGGTTCGGGTTGCCCCTGCCCTCGGCGATCGAAGAGGACGCGGCGGAGTGCGACGTCCCGCTCACCAACCTGGCCACCGCCTGCACCGGCTCGACGCTGAGCTCCGACAACCTGATCAACAACCTCCGAGTCGCGGACACGAAGGGAAGCTCCCCGACGTACATCGCGCCCACGGTGAGTTCCATGAAGTACCGCGCGCGCGTCGGAGGCAATGAGCAGACCCTCACGGCGGTGACGGGCGTGACGTCCCCGGTGGCGACGTACGACGCGGCGACGGATGTGTGCGAATTCGCCGTCGCGGAGGCGCACTTCACCGTCACGCACACCGGCGCGGGGAGCATCTCCGCGGTGAGCGTCGAGCTCGTGTACACCGACGCCGTCGGCGCTGAAGGCACGCAGTGGAACACGAACGCGGGGACCGGTGTCGTGCCGTCCGTCGATCCCAACTCGCTGCGGCAAAAGTTCTCGGTGACTTTCGTCAAGTCCGGATCTACGGCGATTCCCAAGAGCGGGTCCCCGGGATACGTCGTGGGCGCGCCGTTGATGGCGGGGACGGTCACCGACGATCCCTCCGCGTCGAGCACGAAGGAAGCGGTGTCCCGACTGAAGGACGGGTTGCCCGTTCCCGCCGCCGGCTTGGACGGCCACTGCGGCTCGAACTACAACTCTCCCCTGCGTTTCGGCATGTCTCAGTCGTCTTCGTGCGCGGTGCCTTTGACGCTCTCCGGCTTGCAGGCGTTCTGCGAAGGCACCGGCTCGAGCGGCACCATCGACGCGTACATGAACGTCATCGCCACGACGTCGGCGGCGGACGGCGTCGCGCCCACCGCCGGCGCGCCCCTCCCCGCGCAGCTCACAGACGGGTTGTTCTACTCCCTCTCCACCGCGAGCTTGAGCCTCTCCGCGGCGACTACGGTCGTGGCGGGCTGGGCGGACGCGTCGTACCTCAACGTCGCGGACTGGCGGGCGTGCTCCGCGACGGACGACTCGGACTGTGCCACGGAGATCGCCGCGCTCGGCGCGCCCGCGGAGAGCATGTCGTGGGACGCCTCCACGAACACGTGCAGCAACGTGGTCGTCGGCATCAACCTCGACGTGCTCACCGCAAAGGTGGGCACGATGGACAACCCTCAGTCGCGCGTTTCGCGCGTGTCACCGGAATGGGTGTACGACTCGTGGACGTACGTGGACCCCTACGCGTCGTCGAGCACGCGTCAGGATTTCATGCTCACGTCCACAGCGCGTTTTGTGGAGATGGAGCAGGCATCTGCGGAGGGCGTGACGCCGGCGACGCCCCCCATCTTCCCTTCTCTCCCCGCGGACGTGTTCTACCCGTTCGTCAGCGCGGGGCCGGCGGGTGGAAGGGCGGCGGTATCCGCGTCCTGGTGGCTCGCGGTGGTGGTTGCGCTCGTCGCGGCGTTGGTGACGACGAGACAAGAGTGCTGAACGGAGGCGTTCTGTTCTAAATAAAGTTGTGCAGTCTATCGGTAAAAACGACGTCTAATCCTCTCCGGGCTTACCACCCGGGACCAGCAAAGCGATGTTGTTGCCGTTGAGTAGGATTTGGTCGAGTTTCGCGACAACCTTGCTCCCCTCGGCGGTCATCTCACTGCGAACGGAAAGGCCGGGACGGGACGGTAAGAATCGAAACTCGCGTCGCGCCGGGAAGGGAAACTCGGGCTGGGGATGAAAAGAAAAAAATGGCCCTCGATCGTTCGAGATCTGACGCCAGGCGTCGCGTGGAGGCGGCGTTAGGGCTAACGCGGGTTGCCACTCACTATTCGACCACATCTTCGAGCACCATATTGACGTACACGTCAAACCCCCTGAGCGTTCCCACCATCTCCTTGTCCGACTTCATGATGATCCAGATGCGCGACCCCACGCACCGATCCACGAGCTCGGAAGGAAGCAGCTGGCTGGGGTTCGTGGCCATAGCCTTCGTCGGGAGAGCCGCCATGTTCACCTCGCTTCACGTGACTTTGTGCGTGCGCGTGACGTTACGTCGAAAGCCGCGTCGAGGTGGACGAACGGCGCGTGCGGGTGTGAGGACGGCGTGCAGGGTTTTTCGATTGAGCAATTGGCGCTCTTTCGACTTTCGTGAACGCGAAGCGCGAAGGCACTTCGTTTTTTTTTTTCTGGAACGCCAAGTCCACCGTTTCGCGACGGTCCGGTGATGATCGACAGTCGAGGTCGCGGCAAGCCAGTATGCGTTGTTATCGAATTGAAAGTGGGTCGTCGGGGCTTTCTCTTCTCTCCGCGTCTGTCTCACGCGGCACCCGCGCCCGCGCCCGCTGCCGCGCCCACCTTGCACGCCTGGAACCCAGCCTCGAGCTCCGCTCTGTTCAGCTGCTTCCCGATGAACACGAGCCGCGACGTGCGCGTCTCGCCGTCTTCCCACGGGCGGTCCGGCATGCCCTCGAAGAGCGCGTGCACGCCCTGGAACACGTAGCGGTCGTCGCACCCCTCGATCGCCAGCACGCCCTTCATGCGGAACAGATCCTGCCACCTGTCGTTGAGAAGCATGCCGAGCCAATCGTTCACCTTGTCGAGGTCCACCTCGCCGTCCGCCGACAGGCTCACGCTCGTCACCTCGTCGTCGTGCACGTGATGGCTGTGGCTGTGGCCGTGCTCGCCGCACACCTCGCACTCCGCCTCCGCCGCGGCGTCGCCGTGCGAGTGCGAGTGCGAGTGGCTCGGGTCGTCGCACGCGGGATCCTCGCACTTTTCCTCACCATGCGAGTGAGAGTGCGAGTGCGAGTGTGAGTGTGACTCCTCGGCCTCAGGCTCAATCACGTCCTGCACGCGGTCCAGGTCGAACCCGCCGATGCCGAGCACGAAGTCGAGGTCCACCTGCGCTTTTTCCGCGCGCTGGACGGTGGCGAGGTTGTTGATTGTCTTCACACGTGCCTCGATGGACTTGAGCTGCGCCTCCGTCACGAGGTCAGTCTTGTTCATCACCAGCCGGTCGGCGAACGCCACCTGCTCCAGGGCCTCGTTGACCACGCCCTCGGGCTTCTCCTCGTCCAGGTGCATCATCGCGTGCTTGGCATCCACGAGGGTCACCACGCCGTCCAGGCGAAGAGTGTCCAGCAGGTCGGGCTCGAGGTAAAACGTCTGGATGATGGGCGCGGGGTTCGCCAGACCGGTGGTCTCGATCAGGATGTGATCGAACTGGCCTTTCCTTTCCGTCACCAGTTTGCCGAGCATGTCCACCAGGTCGCCGCGCACCGTGCAGCACAGGCAACCGTTGTTCAGCAGTAGGATGTCCTCTTCCGCGTCGTCTTGAAACGCCACGAGTTCGCTGTCGATGTCGATCTCGCCGAACTCGTTCTCGATTACCACGATGCGCTTGCCGTGGTCGCCTTTCAAGATGTGGTTCAGCAGGGTGGTCTTTCCGGATCTGCGCGAGGAGGAAAGGGAGGGAGGTCAGCAACCGACAGGAAAAGGAAACAACGTCACTCGCCTAGGGTTTTTTCGCCATCGGAGAGCAGCCCCGCGGAAGAGACGGCGTGTGCTCGGACGCACGCGCGAGGGAAATTTTCGCAGGACGCACCCGAGGAAGCCGGTCAAGACCGTGACCGGCACGCGCTTGTCCTTCACCGCATCAGCACCAGCCGCGGCGCAGGAGACGTTGAGACGACGCGCGGCACGCGCGGGGCGAATCGATGCACCACGGGTCGCACGCTGGGCACCCTTCGCGGCGCGTTGGCCGCGGAACGAGGCGGGTGAAATACCTCCCTGTGCCTGTGGCAGAGCCGCAGACATCGTCATCGGCGTGCAACGGGGCGATAGCTTCTGCAGGGACGCTGCTCGTTGTTGTGGCGCGTGTTGTGGCGCGCTTCCGTCGGGCACACGCCGAGCACACGCCGACGATTCACGAATTTCCCAAGTTTTGTCATTGTCGAAAATCGCGTGCACTTTTTTGACCATTAACAAGCGTGACAAGCCAGCCAGCCTATTTCACGTCGATCATGTCATCCGCCCCCTTGGCTTCCTTGTTCATCTCGTCCCACACGCTCTCGATATCGATGTCCTCGTCGTCGAAGACGCCCTCCTCATCGTCTTCGTCGTTGTCGTCCTCGATGATCTCGTGGCCTCCTTCCCAGTCGTCTTCCTCGTCGTCGTACGGGTTGGAGATGGTGTCCTCCACCGCCAACAGCTCCTCGCGCGTATACCCTCCCCCCATCGCGTCGCGACCCTCTCTCTCCGAACGCAGGTCATCGAGCAAGTTCGAAACCTTCTGCCCGCGTTCGAACGAGTCGTCGTACACGAACCTGATCTCCGGCGTCAAGCGCAGCGACACCTTCTTGCCGATGTTGCGCCGGCAGTAGCCCTCCATCTTTTTCAACCCGTTGATGGCGTTTTGTTTGCCGCGCTCGTCGCCGAGGATGGACACGAACACCTTCACCACCTGCAGATCGTTGGACACCTCCACGTCGGAGACTGTGACCATCACGGAGATCACGTTGTCCACGCCCATGCGCTCCTCGGGGGAAATCATGCTGCGAATGTTCTGCGCGCGCGACAAATGGGAAAAGGTGAGCGTGCGGAACAAACCTAGGGTTTTGGTGCCACGTGTGTCGCGCGCAGAACTGAGCGGGCACGTACCTTGTCCGTCTGCAGCATGTTGGAAATCTCTCTACGCATCTGTTGCTGCACCTTCTGCACCCGTCGGGGGTTTGCGCACTCCACACGCAGAGGGGTGACCGCGGTACGAGGCGCGCTCGTCTGCGAAATGGCGTGCGTTTTTTCGCGCCCCGCTGGGCGGAAGGGCGCCGCGAGCGCGGGGCACATGGAGGAGACGCGCAGTGCGGCACCGCGGTGCAGAGACGCGCCGGAGCCAGCGCGCGGTGCCTGCGAGGAGGAATGCGTACGCGCTCCGCAAGCGGAGGGGCGAACCGCCGTCATCATGCTCACGACCGACGTCATCGGTGACGTGTCTTCGCGTGCCCGACGAAAGTGCGCTGCCGGCTGCTTTCCCCGTCCTTGAAAACCGACCCTTTCCGTCGGCACGCGACCTCACCACATAACTCAGGATCAGACCATCGATTGCCCCGACGGACGTCGAGAATTCATGAAACGTCAAGAGTTTTTTTTCGCGGGAGTGCAACTTGGTCAACCCGCGGCCAACTATTTTCGAGAAACGCCGGATGCAGACAGTCGCTCCCACCACTTCGAGGCGCGCGCGCGTGGGGGAGGAGGCGCGTCCTTCCCGCGAAGACCGTCGTACTTTGGTGGCGCGCGCCCTCCTCGGGTGTCAGCGGACCGACGTGCGAGCCGCACGAAGAGTCCAAGGCTTCGCCACTTTCGGAGACGCAACGTTTGGTCCTAAAACTGGAAGGTTTCTCACTTAACGCGCAGAGAGTGCGACGAGGTCCTCGATGACGAGCACGAGGTCAGAGCGCGTCAACGCCGAGGCTGTGACTCCACCGAGCTCGACACGTCGTTCCGGCGTGGCGGGCGAAAGTTTCGGTGATGCCTCACTCGGTTCAGCGCGCACACCCCCGTCCAAATCTGTCACAGCCACGGGCGGATTGTTGATGAGCGCCTCGCCGCAAGTGCGCGTTCCATGCGCCGCGAGCGGGCAAGGCCTCGTCGCGGTGAACTCGCCGACGTCGAAAGCCTCGGAGGCTTTCAAAAAGCGAAAACGGCCACCAGCGCTGAGCATATCGAACGACATGCTGACGCACGGCGCGGGCGTTTCCATGCGTCTCGCGACAGAAAGCGACTTGCGCGACGCCGGCGCGGCGGAGGAGACGGTTGTGGTCGAAGGCGACACGTTCGTGCTGAGCAGCAAGCGGGGGAAGCGGAGGCAATCGTGCGAGGACGCGTACACCGCGGCGCCTGGGCTTGACGGCGACCCGACGCAGGGCATCTTCTCCGTGTTCGACGGGCACGGAGGCAGGGAGGCGGCGGATTTCGGCGCGGCGCGCCTGCACGATGAGATTTTGCGGGAAGTTCGTCTGGCGGAGAGCGCCGAGACAGAGACGGAGACCGGGTTCGTGGAACAAATCAAGGCTGCGATGATTCGCGGATTCCTGGCGACCGATAGGGCGTTCTTGGCGGAAGGGCATCTGCGCGGCGGCGCGACGGCGACGACGGCGTATCTTCGAGGGGGGCGGATATGGGTGGCCAACGTGGGGGACTGCCGCGCGGTGATGCGCGAGGGTGGCGAGGCGAAGGCGCTGACACACGACCACAGGCCGGACAAGGCGGAGGAGCGGGACGCGGTGGAACGCCGAGGCGGGGAGATCGTCAAAGTCAAGGGCACGTCGCGCGTGCAAGGCGTGCTCGGCGTGAGCCGAGCGCTCGGTGATCGTGACTTGAAGGAATACATCACCGCGGAGCCCGAGGTGTTCTCGGGCATGGTCTCTTATACGTCGGAGTTCCTCATCTTAGGCACTGACGGGCTGTGGGACGTCGTTGGCAACATGGAGGCGACGGACGTCGTCGCGCGGGCGATGGCCGCCGCCTCGGGGGAAGGCAATCGTCGGAAAGGTACCGATTCGGCGAGCCGCGAGCTTGTTGATCTTGCGCGCGCACGGGGGAGCAGGGATGACATCAGTGTTCTGATAGTCGAGCTTCGGGAGTACCGCGCGGGCGTGACGCCCGCGTCGTCACCGGAGGGAAAGGGAAACTAGCTCGTAGACAACGTGTGAAGGAGATGCGTTTGCGTTTATCTAACTCTTATGACTACAACAAGGCGCGGCGATGAATGTAAGCTAAGCTATTGCGCTTAGATCGTGGTCCCGTTGGGGAGGATCGCATCCTTGCACACGACGATGATGCCGTCCTTGATGATGTAGCCCTCATCCTCGTGGTTAGCGTCCTGCACGTTGTCCTTGTTGATGATCTTGCAGTCCATGCCGATGCGCGCGTTCTTGTCGATGATCGCGCGGCGGATGGTCGTGCCGGCACCGATGCCGATAGGCGTGCAGCCCGGGAGGGACTCGCACTCGTGCGTCTCCTCGTAGTAGTCAGCACCCATGATCATGGTGTCCTCGATCACGCACCCCTCCTGGATGGTCGAGCGGAGGCCGATCATGGAGTTGGTGATGACGGACTTCTGGATGAAGCAGCCGTCACCGATGGTGGAGCGGGTCACGTTGGCGTCGAGGAGCTTGCTGGGGGGCAGGAAGCGGGACTGCGTGTAGATGGGGGTGCCGCGGTCGTAGAACGAGAACTTCGCCTTCTCGGGGTCGTTGCAGTTCAGGTTCGCGTCGTAGAACGCCTTAATGGTACCGATATCCTCCCAGTAGCCGTCGTACAGGAAAGCCTGGACGTGCATGCCCATTTCCTTGGCGGAGGGGATGATCTCGCCGCCGAAGTCGTGGGACTCGGGGAAGTGCTCGTCGAGCAGCGACTCCATCGCCTTCGCGGAGAAGACGTAGATGCCCATGGACGCGATGAAGGGCATCTCCTTGGCGCGCTCCTCGTCGAGGCCAAGGATGGTGGTGTCCACCGCCATCGCCTTCAGGGCGTCGCCCTCGGGCTTCTCCGCGAAGTCAATGATGCGACCGGAATCGTCGATCTTCATGAGACCGAACGCCGCGGCGCGCTCCTCGTCCATGGGGACGGCGGAGACAGTGATGTCGGCGCCAACCTCGCGGTGCTTCTTGATGAAGGGGCCGTAGTCCATGCGGTACAGGTGGTCACCGGAGAGGATGATGTACTCGTCGCACTTGGACTCGGAGAAGAGCCAGAGGTACTGGCGCACGGCATCAGCGGTGCCCTGGAACCAGTCCTTGTTCACAGGGCTCTGCTGCGCGGCGAGAACCTCGACGAAACCCTGGCGGTTGTAGGTGCCGACGTTGCTGTTGTACGCCTGGGAGAGGTGACGGTTGAGCGACGCCGAGTTGAACTGCGTGAGGCAGTAGATCTTGTTGATGTCGGAGTTGATGCAGTTGGACACGGGGATGTCGATGAGGCGGTAGTTGGCGCCGAGAGGAACCGCGGGCTTGGCGCGGGTCTTCGTCAGGGGGTAGAGGCGGGTACCCGCGCCGCCGCCAAGGATGATCGCCAGCACGTTGTCCGTGGAGTCGGACACCTCGGTCTTATCCGAGGTGGAGGAGGCCACCTCCGACTTGACGGCGACCGCGCGGGTGGTGCGGATCACCTGCTCGGAGACAGACGGGAAAGTCATCGGAATGAGTTCGGTCAGGTAAGATCGCACCGCGATCGGGTCGTGAAGGGGCCCTCCGAGGGTCGTCGCGTGAAATATCAACGAGCATCGGTGGGAGACGCACCTTCGCCTTGGTGCCGGTGCGGGCGGCAGCGAAAGCCTTGCCGCGGAAGGCCTGGCGGGAGCCTGCGAGATGAGGAGTGGAGAGTTCGACTGTCAGTATCAGTGTGGGATACGCTCGACGGTCACCGCGATTAATCGATCGCGAGGCGACCCGGAGCGTCGACTCCGGATCGTCCGTCGCGGCATCTGCCTCCAAACGTCGCGAATAACAAGATACCTCTCGCAGTTCGCGATGGCGCTGTTAGGACCGGGAAACGCACCGAGCTTGGCCGTGGAGGCGCCGGACGCGAGCGAGGGCGCCGAAGCGCGCATGGAGACAGCCTGCATCTCGACGAACGGGTGCGCTGATGCGATATGACAGGTCGTGCGCGTCGCGGCCGTGGCTTACGCGACGCCGGTTCGCGGAGAACTTTCAGGATAAAACGACTTGGGGGAAGGCTCCGTTAGCCACTATCGTACACTTGGCATGCTGAGCTGTTCATGCGGAATCCACACGCCTGAAAACGTACGAGCCTCAGTCAGTCCATAACCTACATCTCGTTTTACCGACCTTTTCAAAAAAATTCGCCAGATGGAGAGAAAAACTTGTGAGAAACGAGAAACGGTTGCGATCGCACGACCCATTCGAAGAAGCGCGGCGCATCTCGACCCATTCATGTCCCCGCATAAGTTGATGGACGCGCTACCTGACCGCGTCCTCGTGTACGCGCGGGTCAAACCGGCTTCGGACTCTGAGGACTCTGAGCTCGCGACGTCGTGCGACGTCGTCGATGTCGGGATTTCCGCAACCGCGCCCAAAGTCTCGAAGACGTTGACCGTGACGAACCGCATGGCGGCGTGCGTGTCCAAGAGCTTCGCCATGGACCGAGTGCTCGGCCCGACATGCACACAAAAAGAGATGTACGAAGCCGTGGGCGCGCCGGTGCTCGATTCCGTGCTGCAGGGATGCCACGGGTGCGTCATGGCGTACGGCCAAACCGGCAGCGGCAAAACCCACTCGATGCTGAATTTGCCCGACAGGGGACAGACCGAAGACGCGGGCCTCATGCCGAGACTCGCGGTTGATTTATTCACGCGCATCGCCGCGGATTGGGGAAACATCTACGAGGTTCAGATCGCGATGGTCCAAATTTACAACGAGTCCGCGATGGACTTGCTCTCTAAGTCCAGCGACAGGACGAACCATCGGGGGTCGCCGCCGGACCCGCTCTCGAACCCCACGCTAAAAGCCACGCAACGCAAACCCGCAGACGGAGGCGGCTGGGAGCTCTCCGAGTGCACGTGGATCCGGTGCACCTCTCCGGAATATCTCCTTGAGTGTTTCCGTAGAGGACAAAAAGGACTCGTGTACGCGGAGACAATGATGAACAAACACTCTTCGCGTTCGCATTGCGTGCTTCAGCTCCAGGTGAACCGCGTCCCGCGACTCGACACCGCCGCCGTTGCCGAGGGGACGGGGAAAGTCGAGCTTGTCCAGCAGCGCGGTCTGTTGACGGTCGTCGATATGGCCGGCAGCGAGCGCGTGAAGAAGACGCAATCGCGAGGTATTCGATTCAACGAAGCCACGAACATCAACACCAGCCTTTTGACGTTCGGAAACGTCGTCCACGCTCTGGCGAAGAAGAGCGCGCACGTCCCATATCGCGACTCCATGCTCACGAAACTCCTGGAGTCGTCGTTGTCGGGTCTCAGCCGCACGGCGTTGCTCGTGTGCGTGGCTCCCGAACAAAAGCACGCTCAGGAAACCTCGACGTCACTGGAGTTTGCTTCGAGGTGCATGCGCGTCGAGGCAAAACCTCGCGTGCGGTCTGCCGCGGTGGAGGTGGATCCTGCTACGCTCGCGCGCGAGTTGGCGGATGGCTCCTCGTTCTCCGCGATGGAAGTCCTCAACCGGCAGATGGTCTCGTCGAAGCAGCAATTGGACCGCGAGAAGGAGGAGCGCGCGGAAAAGGAGGAGCAGCTGAGCGATACCATCAAGCGAGAGAGGAAAGAACGCGCACACACGGAGTCAGTGATGCGAGTTCGTATCAAGAAGCTCGAAGCCGAGGTTTCTTTGCTCCGAGAGCAGCTCGACGACGCCAGACGCGAAGCTCGCGAATCCAAAGACGAGTTGACTCGAGCTATCGAGTCCGTCGCGGCTGGTAAGGAAAAGTGCGACGCGCAGCTCGCGAGGTGCGAGGCGCTGGAACAGCAGCTCGAAGCAGAACGCAGCGCAACGCGAGATGCGCTGAAACGCGCGGAATCATCCGCCGAAGAAGAGCTCCGAGAGCTGCTTCGTCGCACCAAAGAGGAGCAGGCGACGATCCAGGCGGGTCTCAACGCCGAGATCGAGCACGAGCGGGCGAGCCGGAACAGGATCGAGGCTGCCCTTCGCGCGGAGCTGGATCGGGAACGCCAAGAGCGCGCGGCGAAGGAATGCATGCTTCGCGAGACCTTGGGGCGCGAGAAAGCTGAGCGCGAAGAGACGGAGCAACAACTTCGCGACGCTCTCGACCGCGAGCGGTCTGAACGCGCGACATCGGAAGACGTGCTTCGCACGTCGCTCGAACGCGAAACCAAAGAGCGCGTCGACGCGGAGGAGAAACTTCAACTCCGAGTGACCGAGCTCGAGACCGAGCTCGCGTCTGTGAAACTCCAGCTTTCCGACACGAAGCGCGAGTCAATGGACATGGACAGAAAGCTGTCGTGCGCGCGCGGAGATATTGCCGAGGTGGAAGAAAGATTCGTCGCGCAGGGAGAGAGAATCGCCGCGTTGACTTCTGAGCTGGAGGGAACCCGCGAGGCGGCGCGCCGCGCGGCAGAAGACGCGAAAGCGTCTGCGTCTGCGAAGGAGAAACTGGTGCAGGAGCTCGAGGCCAAGTTACTCGAAAGCATAGCCGCGGAACAGGCTGCGTCGACGTGCGTGGATGAGCAGAAACAGCAGGTCACTGCTCTGACTTCTGAGCTCGGGGAGGCTCGCGAGGCTGTGTGCCGCGCATTGCAAGACGCCGACGCGTCCGCGGACGCGGAAGAGCGCATCTTGCGGCGGGTGCACGAACTGGAGAGCAAGTGCCGGGAGAGCGTTGCGCGTGCTGACGCGAGCGACGCCGCAAGAGAGGCGTTTGAGGACGAGCTCTCGCAGCTGCGTGCGGAATGGCACGATGACTTAGTGGAGTTGGAACGCGCGTCCGTCACGACGTCAAAGGAAGCCGAGGCGACGGCGCGTCAGAGGTTGGCCTCGGGAATTTCTGTCATTAAGCGCGGGCGAAACGGAAAGATGTACAGACGGATGGTGCGATGCAATCTGGACACGGATATCCTCGAGTGGGCGCCTATCGGAGACTTCCGAAAGATGTCTATCAAGGGTGCTCACATCCAGTGGGCAAACGATGGCTCCAGCTTCATGATCCGCGGGCCGAAACGAGACATGGAGGTTGAGGTGACTGACAGTGTCGTCGCTTCGTGGGGAAGAGCGCTGCATCGCCGTCTTCCCGCCGTGACTGGCAAAAAACAACTCACCCCGTTACGGCTGGTTATCGGTAAGCCAACACAGCCCGGCGGGTTCCAGTCGGGATGGGACAAAAGCTTCCCGATGAGTCCGGCGAGCACGGCCGCGGCTACGGCGGATGTCGCAGCGAAAAAAAAGCTCGAGCTCGTGTACAGTGCCGGAGCCGGTCTGCGTCGATAGCCTTTTACGTACGTAGCACTAGCTAGCTATTGTTGATATTCATCAAGCGATTTGATGCAATCACTTGCGATCCATCACCCCCCCGGACCATTCATCTGGTCGCCAATCCGCGAGGTCTACGGTCGGATTCAGGAGCGTTCCCGCCCCTCCGCCGACTAAGCACCTCATCGCCTCAGACGCCGTCATCGTGTTGTGACACGCTGCCGCAAAGAAATCAGACATTTTCTGCCCTATCTGATTTCTGAGCTTCGCAGGTGGTGGGTCTGGTTCCGCGGCGTCGAGAAACCTTTCAGTTGCATCCTGCCACGTGAGTCTTCGAAGATCCTCCGCCGGCATAGGCTTGGGCTCAGTGTGTAGCACCTCACGAACGCAAACGGCAAACTCCTCCCTCGTGGAGTACGTGCGGCAGTTTGCGAATGTCGAGAAGAACTCGTTGGAAGGATGACGAGCGCAAACCACGAATTTTCCCATCGCGAGAGCCTCCGCTGTGGTAGTTGCGACGACATCAGACAAGGAGGGGTTGATGAAGAATTTGTATCCCTGCGTGTTCTCCCCCGCGTGATCCGCGCGTCCGTGGAAAGTGAGCGGCAGTTTCTGTCGTGCGGCAGATTTTATGACGTCCTTAAAGTCGTCGCCGTCGCCGAAGACGTCGAGAGCCAACTGATCTTCCGACGAAGCTGTCTCGTTGTATTCTGCGACACGCTCGAGGAGTTCCAGGTAGCCCTTTGCCCAAACCACTTTCCCGATGAAGTACCCTCCCTTCGAGAAACTGCTCGTTTCGGTGCCCGTCGCTTCCGCAATCTTTCGACCCACGCCGATGAAGTGCGGCGAGACACCATGCACGTTGACGGTTACGGATCTCGCGAAATCCTGCACCGCACCGGAGAGTTTAATGATCTTGTGGCAGTGCACTCGTGCGACGGTGGCGTTGACCCCTCGAAGGAGCTTCTCCTTTTTCTCGCCATCCTTCTCTCGTCGCGCGTATTCCAGATAGTTTGTGTGGATGATTCCCACGACGTGACTGAACTTGTCCGTCCAGCGCGTGCCATGGTGAAACCACGTTAAATGCTCCGGCTCCTCCAACACCGCTACATCCGCCTCTTCCTCGGGGACGCACTCGGTGACGTCTCCTACGGGGACGATGCTTCCCTTGTCGATGGCGTACCTGCCGGGATAAAAGTGAATATCGAAAGCCGGTTGGAAATCGACCCTCCCGGCGAGCCAGCTTCGGATGTACGCCTTCTGCTCTTCGGGGGTTTCGAACATCGCGTTCGGGTGCACCAGCTTCTGATCGCACGGAGCAAGCCAAGGGACGAGCAGCGTGACACCGACCTCGCCTCGCCGACTAAACTCTAAATAAGCGGCGCGGAGCAGAGGGTTCACCGAGGTACCAGTCATCCAAGGCAAAGACGCGGTGGTCACAATCGTGAAGTGCCTTCCGGGGTCCCGCAACGAAGAACCCTCAGGAGAAGACCTCCCGCGACGCCATCCTTTGAAAGGCATCCCGACACACGGTCAGTCCACTGGAGATTGACGCGACGCCTTCAACCCTGGGTAGGTTGGCCGCGCGCGTAAAGCTGACGGCGAGCGAAACCCTGTCTGTGGCTTTCTATACCCGCTTTTTCAATCTGTCCGGGTGATTCGACATGAATCTCTCTCACTGAGGTTTCGCAAGTACTCGACCACGCCCAGAGACAGAATCACGCAGAGCGTGCACGCGCGTCGTCAGTCCACGGTGGGGTGGAGACGAAGGGGGTTTTCCTGAAAATCCACGAGTGTCACTGCATTGCACGTACGTTAGTCGTGTCGTAGCCGGACGCTTTTGCGTGCAACAGCGTCACCAGGTTTAAAGGGGATCCTAATTCGGAGGCGCGTGAATCGCGGATTAAACTCACCATGGGGAAAGCCGCGCCCTTGGAGCGCAACGTCGTGAACGATGACAAGAATTGGCGGCTGCGGATTAAAGAGGAAACGATGTCGCAACGACACTTCGAGTCGGAGTGGGGGTTCCTTTTGCCCGATCCTGAGGAGAGGAACGCGCGTGAATCGGCTCCCACTGAGGTGAAGCGGACGAAATATTTCGACATGAAAAAAGGCACCACGGTGATCGAGAAGCGAGTGCCCGCGACGGCGCACGACCCCACGGCGAAGGATGAAGTCCTCGATCCGAGGTCTGCGACGGGTGTGGCGAAAGCTACGCATGAGCAGCTCATGCGCGCGATTCCCAAGAATCCTGCCTTCATCACTTCGTCGCAAAAGTCATACGGTCAGCGTCCGTCGCTCGAACAGTTTGGAGTGTCCGAGTTCGGGATGAAGTCGGTGATTAAGAGCGCAGGCGTCGCAGTCCCAGACGGCTTGCAGGGATGGCAGACGAGAATTGGATACGAAGACCAGTGGGACGACGACGACGAATAGACTGTGTAAACTATGAGATGCCATCAAAATCAATCCCTGAGAGTGTTCCACTCGCTAGTGATCCATTTTGTCACCTCCGCTGCTATAGCCTGATCTGCCGGAGACGCGCTTCGCGTTCGGTCCGGGTGAAACTTCAGCATGGCGCGGCGATACGCCCCCTGTAACGCTTTTTTGGTCTTGCCGTGTCCATCAACTTTGATGCCGCAACGCTGCAAAAAGAGTCGGAGGTCCGCGCCGTGCGCCCACTGTTTCACCTTTTTAACCGCCGTCGCTTTCGCCGGAGATTGTGCGGTCTCTTCAGCCTGCTTCCTCGACTCGTTCCTTCGTAACTCTGCGAGCTTTTGTCGCTGACGCGAGGCGATCTCCTCCTCAGCCGTGCGTTTCCGCTTCCGCACAGCCCACGCTTCTTTACCGCTATCCCGCTTGGCGACGACGACGTTGACGAATTCTTCCTTTTCCAGCAGCCCAGTGACGTCAATTCCCATCGCTTTCGCGGTCCTCCTCAGCTCACCGGCTGATAACGCGCTCAAGTCGGCCGTTTTCTCCACGAGTTCCCACGCTTTCACCTCCGCCTGAAAGTCACTCGTGCTGGCTTCTCCTCTCTTGGTGGTTTTCGCGCCGGCTTCTCCTCTCTGGGTGGAATTGCGGCGATCACGTTCCATATCCGTGATATCGGAGTTGAGGGTGTTCAGGGCACGTTCATACCGAAACCTCTGCGTCGACAACGATGTGCGAGCTCCGTTGATTCTCTGTACCAGCGTCTGTATCGAACCCGTCGTCGCGTTGATGCTCTCGTTGAACATAGGGTTTGGATGACCTGCGTATTGTGCCATCAGTGCGTGGTACTGCTGTTGCGCCTGATTCAGCTGTTCGACCAGCGAGAGGTAGTATGCTTGCACATCACGCAAGGCGATCCACGCATTTCTCAACTCAACCCTGCTAGCGGTGACTTTCGGCGAATCACCCGGTTGCGCCGGCGTAGGCTGCGGCGGCGTTACTGTCAACGGCTCCGGCTGGAAGCCAGTCTGGAACCCAGGTGCATGATAGCCAGCGCCAAAATAAGAAGGGCGAACACCTTCACCTGCTCCTGGCTGAGCGTGAGGTCTTGGTCGGAGCGGAGGCTCTCTACTTCTAGAAGGTTTGACCGGTTTGCGTCGCGCCGCCTTAGGCGGCGACGGCGCCCTCGGCGCCGGTTTCGCCGCGGATTTCCGTGGTGTCTTTCCACGCGTTTCACGTTGCACGACCACTTCCTCATCATCAGATGAGAGCAGCTCGCACGGGTTCTCAGCGGTCCCTTTCGCACCCGGGGTCGGAACATCCTTATCCTCCTTGGAGCCGCTAGACGTACTCTCTTGAGGTGTGCTGGGTGCTGCCTGCCTTTGGCGAGGCCTTACCTCGATCTCATCCTCGCTGTCAGACCTTCGGTCACTGTCTGAAGCCAGATCGATGCACTCCCCGCCTTTACCATCTGTTGCCGAGGGTCTCGTTTCAGCTTGGTGCGGCGACCCTTCGGTCAGAACGTACCCACATATTGGCACACGCTCAGCTCTCGTCAGGTACAGCACGCATCCTCGCTGAAGATAGCCGACGTATCCCGCCTTGAGCATCTTGAGAACGCCGAAGCGGTCCTTGACGTACACTTCGACTATTGCTTTGAGCTCGAGCGCGAGTTCCGGAGCGAACACCAACCTACACTCCACGTGGTGAGCGGCGATGCGCTCATCCAGAATACCAAAGCGTGCGTTCCGGCCGACGACTTTCGTTTCGCCGTCCCGAATAGGGATGGGTTTCAGCCCCTTCCCGTCCACGGGTCTGAGGTGGAACTCCTTCGTCTTGGTGCTCCGCCGTCCGAGATCCTCCTCTGCCTCGGGGTCGTCACCCGGAGGAACCTCATCCGCTCTAGCCATTCCGACAGCAGGCTAACAACCTACTTAACTAGACCATGTCATCCTAGACCACGCGTGCAACACCCGTGAAATGAGGTGGCCGCGCGCAAGGGCTCGCCGCTGCCCGGGCGCGTAGCGAAATGTGCACCCTGTTCAGCTCAACGTGGCTTCAAATCGTGGCTTGTTAGTACTCAGCCAGTGTTCCGTGTTTTTGTGAAGCTTTTTGTTTTGTAGTAAACCTTTGATGGACTAACGGAGCGCCGCACCACACACTCTCCCAGCCTCTAGTGCGTCTCTCAGCGCAAACTGCGACACGTTCGCGCGTGCCCTCGTATACGCGAGTACCGCACTAGAGTATTTAATTCGAATGGTTCTCGACAAACGACCATCCTCGTGTTTGTGAACCTCGAGCGTCGATACCTCGACATCGACGCCTTCTCCCGCCGTCTCATGAACGACGTCCAGAAGCGTTTCCTCGCTGAACATCTCAACGCCCGTAATCCACATGCTAACATCGCGTGTATACGTGAGCGCATGAGATTGACAAGTCTTTTCTTGGAGTTCTCCTTCACGTCGAAACATGTGGACCACACCGTCTCTGACAGTGAAGCTTCGCTCCTGCGAATCCGGTCTCGAGCGCCAGTGGCCGCGACTGACATAACCTCGGTCGTTCCACGCCGTTGCATCGAAAGGTGCTGTGTTGACCAGCACGAGTCCACCTTCAGCAGCTTGCGTCGCAGCTCGCCAAGTATTTCCGTACTCGCGCCGCGCATCACCGTCCGCGGCCGTGCCTCCCTGTCCAGCGACGAGCGCGACTTCAACCGTGCCGCCCGGCGAGAGCACCGGCTCCGCCGCTCGGAAAAAGCCTGCGAGAAGCTCCCTGTTAAGGCTGATTCGGCCTTTGCCGGGTATATGAGGAAACATGAAACATATTCGATCCCAGCTTCGGCCTTCAAAGGTCGTGTCGAGCATTGTGGCGTCGATGCCGTGCAGAAGCTCCACGCCGGGGGTGCCACTGAGCTCACGAATATTATCGGACCCGCCCCACTGATTTTCGATGTCCCCGGCTGGCTCGAACGACGTCGCCGTGACGGTAACCCTGTCATCTAGGTCTTTACCTGCACCTAGGGTTAATGCACGAGCAAAGCTAAAGTCTCCCTCGCCGCAAAGCAGAATCGATAGGGGCTGAGCAGTAGAAGAGGAAAAGTCAGAGGGCGAGGACAACACGAACCCATCACCGCCTTCACGAATAGCAGGAGTTCTCCAGTGCGAAGTTGCTGGAGTCAAACATCGTAGCTTGCGACCGAGAGAGCGCAGGTGTGAACCGAAGACCACGTCTCGTGAGACTGTCGATTGGATACACGAGCGAAGCAATGCGCTCATTTCATTCGCCTTGAGTGCAGCGGCGCTACTGACACTGACACGGTCGTCGTACCGACGTACCGTCTCTCTGAGACAAAAGTCATAGTGTGTCGAGTTCCGTGTGGGGAGTGGCGCGCGGCGCGTTTGTAGCGAGGGTTTTACACCTTTTCCCGGATCTGAGGAACGCGGAGGCCACTCTCGAGGTCGCAGTGCCATATCTCGTTTGACTTCCAACGAACGCCGGAAGGGCTAAGTGGAACGTTTCGAGGAAAGAATGGCCGAAGCCGAGATGGCGGACGCAGCAACGAAGCAGGAGCTGGCTTCCAACCTGACGCTGGACATCCTGCAGATCGTCAAAATCAGCCAGAGTCAGCACGGCCTGCGTCACGGCGACCACGCGCGGTACAGGCAGTACTGCACGCGTCGTCTGGCGCGTATGTACAAGGCTCTGAACTTCAGTCACGGACGTGGAAAGTACCAGAAGAGGGCGCTGTCGCCGGAGGTTGTGGCCG
>MDSV01237081.1_pt1 | contig 25534 bp, 28 predicted proteins | sample 810851 | NCBI WGS metagenome assembly MDSV01 (sample SAMN05326640, study PRJNA326480) | marine metagenome | isolation source: seawater | place: Atlantic Ocean: North East | collected 2012
CATCGCCATACGCTTAAAAGTATCGCGTACATCAGCTGCTGACTTGAGTGGGTCAGGTTTGCCGTCGCGGCCTTCCGGGTTCACATAGATCAGGCCCATCATTACCGCAGCGAGTGGGTTTTCCATCTCGTGATCATCGGAATAACGGCTGTTATCGTTGTTACTCGGTGCCAGCCATTCTTTCTCTGAGCCCCAGTAGGTGTCTTTTTCAGGGTGCCAGATATCTTCACGACCACCGGCGAAACCAAAGGTTTTCAGGCCGAACGACTCGTACGACAGGTTACCGGCCAGAATCATCAGATCTGCCCACGAGAGCTTGTTACCGTATTTCTTTTTGATTGGCCAAAGCAGGCGACGCGCCTTATCAAGGTTCGCGTTATCCGGCCAGCTATTCAGCGGCGCGAAGCGCTGGTTGCCGGTGTTCGCACCACCACGACCATCGGCAAGACGGTATGAACCCGCAGCGTGCCACGCCATACGAATCATCAGGCCGCCGTAATGCCCCCAGTCGGCGGGCCACCAGTCCTGGCTGTCAGTGAGCAGTGCTTTCACATCATTCTTCACAGCCTCGAGATCAAGCTTTTTGAATTCTTCGGCGTAATTGAAATCTTCGCCAAGCGGATTCGTTTTGGTGTCGTGTTGGTGGAGAATGTCGAGATTCAGGCTGTTCGGCCACCAGTCGGTGTTCGAATTTCCGTGTTGCGTGACACTGCCGTGCATAACCGGGCATTTGCCCGCAGAATTGTTGTCCATCGTCGCACCTCATCAATTGCTATCGTTGTTAGCGTTGCTTGTGATTACTAAGATACAGAGTAGCGCGATACGTTGATATTAAAATTATATTAAATATATTGATCTGATAGTTATAACTGATTATGTCGGGTTGGACGGTATGAGGGCGCAAGCTTCAGGGCCGCACCCGCACAAAGTCAGCTGTTGGCTGCTACGGCTGACCGGTTGAATTGAACCAACAGCATAATGACAGAGGCAACAATGACAGGAACAAATGATACCCAGAGCACGATATCCCACCCCCAGTAGCTGAGTATGCCCCCCGAGGCAAAAGAGCCGATTGCCATCAGCGAGAATACGATGAAATCATTCAGTGATTGCACACGGTTTTTCTCTTCTGATCGGTGGCACTGTAGGATCAGCGCTGACGCTCCGAGAAAGCCAAAATTCCAGCCTATGCCCAGTACGATCAGCATGGACCAGAAGTGGAGTACATCCACACCATGGAGAGAAATTCCGGCTGCAATGGCAGTGAGTATCAATCCTAGAGCTGAAATACGGATGGCTCCGAAACGCGCAATCAGGTGCCCGGTAAAAAAGCTGGGCCCATACATGGCAATCACATGCCATTGAATTCCCAGGTTTGCATCGGCCTGCGAGTGTCCATGAAAATGCATCGCAAGCGGAGCGGCCGTCATCAGGAAGTTCATCACCAGGTAAGAGACGGCACCACAAACAACGGCAGGCAGAAAGAGGGGCTGGCGAATAATGTCACCCAGCGCGCGACCTCCAGCAACTTCTTCAACGCTAGGGCGTGGCAACTTAACACCCGACAGAACTGCGCCGGCAAGGGCTGCAGTAAGCGCCTGAATCAGGAAAGACGCCGCAAAGGGTGGAGTATCTAACCCGGGCAGAGAGAGATTCATCGTGTGCGTAATCAGCTGGGGGCCAACGACACCTGCCGCGATTCCGCCAGCCATCACCATAGACAATGCTCGTGGCTGCCTGTCAGGCGCTACGCCATCGGTCGCCGCAAAACGAAAGGACAGAACCACCGCAGCATACGCGCCGCCGAATATTGTCGACAGGCACAGAAGAGTGAATGAACTGTAGATCATTGCAGCCATCGCCGATACCCCCGAAAGTACCCCCAGAGCAGTACCGGCCTGAAATGCAATCAGGCGCCCATAGCGCTGTGCTATGAGCCCCGAGGGCAGAATGCAAAGTGCCATGCCTACAACAAACAGAGAAATCGGGAGTGTCGCCAGTGCCGGATCAGGAGCCAGCTGATGACCTATGACCGCGCTGGTGGCAAAAATCACGACCGAGTTTGCACCCGCCAGTGCCTGAGCAATGGCCAGACGCCAGATATTATTGGTTTGTTGAGCTTCACTGAGTTGCATGGATGAGTGCCTTAAAGTCCCTGAACCTGACGTTCCTGAACACGGAGCTTATCGTATATTTAGCGTCATCGGCGAGGTGTGAGAGGTGAAATAGTGATATTCAGAAATGACCTCCCCATAGGAGGCCGAATATAATTTGTGACTAATTGAAAATTAATGATATTTTATCAATTTTCGGAGTTAGTCATCCCGGAACATCCGTTGCTGGATGGTCGAAAGGACATTGATGGTCATTAGTAAAAGTTACTAAGAAGTAGTAAGAGTTAGTAATTCTTACTTGACGCAACGGGCATGTTGGGACTAGAGTTGCCTGTAACACGGCCCCGATCAGTAACCTCTACGGAGGAAGCTGCTGAGGGGTTTTTTAATGCCTGTCGTTCATGCTCACCAGTTCCAGTGCTGCCAATCATCTATTGCACCCATTGCATCCAGTGACAGGGCAGGTTCGCTTCCGCTCAACGGAAACTCTTCCAGTAAACTTGACATACGCTCCCACCAGTTAGATGTTGGGTTTATCGTTTGTAGCAAGTGCTGGATTATACAGAATAGTAGGAATGGCCTGGCAACCAGACGTCCGTTATCCCACGCATGACGGAATATAGGCACTTCTGACTTCCCCGGCTTTTGCGGTTGATCAATGATGTTTCGATTCCAGAGGCGGCTGTGGTGTGCACATACGTTACGAAGGTAGTTCAGACTACGAAGCCATGAGGCAAAGACACCACCATTCTGAATTCCATATCGACTCGATATCGTATCCTGGTGTTCATCTTTTAGGCCGGCAAACAAGCGTGACATACAGCCGAAGTCCCAGACTTCGCAGGCAATCCAGATAGCAATCGGCAGGCCATATTTCTCTTTGTTGTGTTTAATGAACTCTTCTTTGGATCTATCGAGTAACCTTGCATGGTTAGTCAGCCAGACGTGGTAGTCGCTCAGGCCGCCTCTTGCATTTAGGTTCTGTGTAAACTCGTCTGACAGTAGCTCTGGCTTGAGGTAAGCGAACGCATCAAGTTCACCAAGTGTGTGAGATATATCGACCCGAAGAGCAACTTCTATTCTCTCTAATGCATCAAGTACCAGCAACCGCAGTTTCTTATCAAACACATACAGCTCGACAGCATCCTGAAAGCTAAGGCCGTGCTTAAAGGATTCAAGAGGGAATGTTTGAACTTTCTTATCTTTCTTCGATGGTTTGCCCGGCAGCTCCGGAATTGAGCAAGCCGGACCTGAGCGCTCTCTGAATGGGTACCAGTAACCGCTCAACCGATAGTACCCTATACGCCGCAAAGCCTGCTCTGCACGTTGTTCGTCAGTGACTGCTAATCCGTGTGCTTGCAGCTTGTCTAATTGCTCTTCAATGCTGAGCCAAGGTTTGTTGTAGGTCATCGTTTGTCCATCAATCTAACCGGTTACCAGATCATGGTACTACAGAGAACAACTTTTTCAGCAGAGCCTTATTGTCTTGCGAGCTTTCCTTGCTTTCAGTTTTTGCGTCTTTTTCTTGCGGCGTCTTTCCGGGTCGCCAGAGCTTATTTCAGGAGGCTCTTTGAACCCTTCACCAGCTTTAGATAAACGAGCACGAATAATACGAGCCGAGGCATTTGTATCTTCTTGAGACATACCACGCTTGGCTTTCTCTTTGGTGATGTTCGTAGTTTTTGCCATCCTGTGGTGCCGCAATTTAGAAATACATTGCAAACAGCCAACATCGTTTACGCTAAGTTATTGATTTATAGTGTAAAAAGATGGCCTCCCCATAGGAAGCCGAATATTTCTTATAACTCATTGAAAATTAAAGATAATTTCAACAGATATTTATGTTGTTACCCCGGAAGTTACCCCGATCAATCCGTTGATAGACGGTCGACATGACACTACCGGACATTAGTAGAAGTTACTAAAAAGTAGTAAGAATGAGTAATTCTATCTTGACGTGACCGGCTCATCGACATAGAGTTCTTTGTAACACGGCCCCCGCCTCTTTGCTCTTACTTCGGTAGGATGTCATACGCGGGGGTTTTTTATTGCCTGATGAAAACCTACCACCATGCATGCCAGTTGCTCGGGGCCCCCATTGCTTCAATACTAATTTTGTAATCGGAAACAACGTTAGGGAATTGATCCAGATGCCCTTTCATGCGGTTGTGCCATTCACTCGACGGATTCAGTTGCAAGACCATGTGGCGACATATAGCGATTAACAGAAACGGCCGTGATTTAAGTTCGGCATCAGTGAGTCCACTTGATCGCATTTGGTCCAGCCAGGATAGTGCTCCTGGGCCAGGTATGGAGGGCTGGTCGATAATGTTCCGATTCCAGAGGCGGCTGTGATGTGCGCAGATATTTCTTAAATAGTTTAGAGAACGCATCCAGCTCTGAAAGGCTTCCCAATCGGGTACTCCGTATTTTCGAGCAATCTGAGTCTGATGCTTTACTTTCATCATGGCAAATAGTTGCGATAAAGCGCCAAAGTCCCAAGTCTCTATGGCAACCCAGATAGGTAAGTCTGGACCATGGTTCGCCTTATAATGTTCGACGAAGTCCTCTTTGGAACGTGCTTCAACGTAAATACGCTTCTGATTCCAGGCACTGAATGCAGTTGGCTTGCCACTGCTCTTGGTTTTATTGGCAAATGATTTGTGCAACTTGTCTTGCTTGGTGTGTGCAAAGGTATCTAGTCTGCCCAGTAGATGGGCGACATCTACCCGCAACGCAATTTCAATGCGCTCCAGAGCATCCAGTAGGAGCAGTCTGAGCTTCTTATCAAAGAGATAGAGTTGTACCGAGTCTTTCAGTTCAGTATTGGGAATGTAATCATCTGTGACACCTGATACTCGCCCTTTAGTATCGAAACTCTTTTGCCTGAATGGATACCAGTACGCGCTCAGCCGGTAATAACCAAACTGCTCTAGTGCCTTGAGAGCAGCGGAGTCGTCCGTGACTACTAGCCCTCTCGATTTGAGGTGCTCTAGTTGATCTTTGAAGCTAAGCCATGGGCGGGTATAGGTCATCGTTTATCCGTCAATCTAACCAGTTGTCGTGCTATGGTACAACAGCGAACAGCTTTTTCAGCCGAAGCTCACTGAGCCTGACGAAAGTTCAGCTTGTACTCGTCCGCATCTGGTACGGCCTCAAGATAACTAATCTCCAGACGTTGCGTATACTCCCGAACTTCCTGTTTCTGCTCTTCCGGCATGTTTGCTCCGCATATTGCTGAGAGAATGCACTCAGGCGACACCTGCAATGTGCAGAGAACTTCTGGCTTAGAGGTATCGTTCGATATTCGTCGCAACGGCGCTGAGCCAGACGGCGATGTTCTGTATCACTACGGGGCGTTTAAAGATAAGTTTGCCATTTTGTGATTCCATTCTTAATAGCAATCGGGGCAAAAGATGGCCTCCCCATAGGAGGCCGATTTTAACTTTCAACCCATTGAAAAGTAACGATATTTAAGTAATTTATAAAATTAGTTACCCCAGAAGTTACCCCGGTTTTTCTGTTGGTAGACATAAGCGGGAGCTGGGATAAATATTGCAATTTCAGGCATAAGCCCTCCCTTGCTGACCCATTATTTTAGGTAGCCAGCGGCCATTAAAACTTTTCCAACAGTCTTCTCACTGCGGAATTTCTTACCGAAAATCTTATAGTCTTGTGCAGTACGTCGAATGCGCCCTGCAACTATGCATGGTGTTACTTTAATGCGGCTGGCAAGTGCTTCTACTTCAGCTTCGGTAGTAGGTAAGCCGTTAGGTATTGCTTCGGCTGGAATGAGAACCTCCTGCGCCAATGCGTCTGCTTCGTCCTCTTTAGGGTCGGAAGAGGGGGCGTCCAGGTCATCTAAGAACCAGCTCTCGTTACCATCAAAATGCAAAGCAATGTGAGCAAGCTCGTGCATTAACGTAAACCAAAAGTTGTCGAGCCTGTCGTGACGCAACGTCAGAGCAACAACAGGTTGCCTTGAATCGCTTAAGCAAACAGCACCATCTAGGTAGGTTTTGGGCAGGTGCGGCTCGAATATCACCTTTATGCCAGCTTTGTTCAAATACTCTACTGCAATGGCAGGACCTTGCCGCGACCAAGATTGGCGAGCGAGTTCCAGCATCCATTCTTGTGTGACGGTACCAGGGGTATAACTATGCTCTAACTTTTGTTGTGCCGCGATATGCAGCACTCTGGCTTGCCAGGCTTGCAAAGCAAAAGCATCACACTCTTTGTCATTGCTACGTTGATGAGCTGATGTACGTAACATCATAGTCTGGCTGGAAGACTGAGGTGTCATCCCGACACTCGCGAAAAACGCACCCAAGTGGTCGTCGGCGTATTCTTTAAGTTCACCGAGTGACCCGGTAAAGTCAGGCAAGTAACCTCGCTTGCGGATTTCAGCAAGTGGGTAAGCCGAAAAATCAACGTCGTTGGCATAATGTTTATGCCGTTCGACATCCTGGATAAGTACCTCGGCAGGTATGCCGAGACCTTCATGTAAGCGACGAATCATGGTCAGGCTCAAAGGGCGCTTACCGTTCAATACGTCAGAGACCTTCGGCGCAGAGCCGATATAGGGCACGAGGTCTTTTTTCTTTAAGCCCTGTTGATCCATGCGAAACAATATGGCATCGATCGGTGACGGCATGTCGACAGGGAAGGCTGTTGCTTCGTATTGCTCTATCAGCATTGCCAGCAGTTCTAGCTCGTCCGCTGCCTGGCTGCCTTCAGCTGGATCTGAATCCATCAGCTCATCAAGGCGTGAGAGCGCCGCGTTGTGCTCATCTGGAGTTTTGATTACTTTTAAATGTTTCATAGCATCCTCCTAGAACCGCTTCTTATCGTATTCAGCATGCGTCCCGACCCATTCAACACGCGCAATACCATGCTGGTAGCGTACTTTGACGACCAGGCGGTAATGGTTACCTTTGATGTTGAATATCACTCTGTTGTCGGACAGAAAGTCAGCGCTGCGATGGCGGTTTTTAATGTCCTGAGGAGTTCTCCAGTCCGCATCTATAGCCTCATTGAGCCAAGCGTCCAAAGCTGCTTTAGAACGCGCATGCTTTGCGGAAAACTCCGTCAGTAAGTTTCGTCCTAAAACCTTCATTTGGTTCCCTTGATGGTAACTATAGCTAAAATTCCCATTTTGGTAAACTTATTCTGTTTATCTTGGTGGTTCTTTGGTGCCTAACGAGACAAAACAGTCACGTTAGGCACCTCCAGGCCCTTAGCTGGGTATAAATGAATCATCCCAGCGCCTGCTCAACGATGGCGTTGGTCAGGTGTTGTTCGGTTTCGCTGGCTTGCTGCAGGCGGTCTTTCAGCTGGTCGCAGAGGGCGAATAGCTTATCGACTTTGGCGACGATACGTTGTTGTTCGGGGAGTGGAGGGAGTGGTATTAATGTATTCGAAAGATTTGATGCTGACATCTGTTGAACTGCCGACCCAGATCGAAAGTTATCAATTTGGCGATTAAAAAAACTACTATGCAAGTACTTAAAGAAGTAACCGGTCATGACTTTATCGTATAAACGAGTTATCAACATTTGAGCATTTATAAAGCCAGTAGAGTACTTTTCATTCGCCTGAAATAAGGCAACTTTACCAACACTCCCCCGAAGTAAAATCACCACATCTAAATCTTGTAATTTTCCGTTAGATAGTTCTGAGAATTTACTTTCTGTGATGAACCTAAGTTCATGAGACATCGCAAGCTTACCGTCGATTATGTCTGGAGCCCCGAAGAATGGAACTCCGTTGCTGACAATGTCCGCGCCTGACGGATATCTTGAGCTGCGGTCACCGTTTTCAAATTGCGTAATAGTTGATAGCTTAACCCACTCCCAACCCTCCGGCAGTTCAAACGGTTTTTCATCGTCACTCACCGGTGGCAGTTTTTTCGGCTTTTTGATTTTGCCTTCTTTGACCAGTCGGGCTTTTTCTTCTTCGATGTGTTCGAGTAGTTTCGATGCTGGTTCATCCTCTGGATTCTGTGGCACCAGTTTACCCATGACGGCGAGTTGGAGGATGGTGTCTTTTAAGCGGTCGATGGCCCAGGCGCCCATGGGGCCTGAGAACAGCAGGTCGAAGTGGTTGGCGAGGCGTTGCCAGTTGTCGTTCAGTTCCTGTGCGTTAGCTGACTCTGTGAGCGTTGCCAGCAGGGTGTCGGTCAGTTGCTGGTGGGCGGTAAGCTGGTGTTCGCTCTGTTGCTCCATCTGGTCGCAGAGTGCCATGAGTTCATCGACTTTGGAGACGATACGTTGTTGTTCGGCGAGTGGGGGGAGTGGAACAGGAATTGATGCCAAAGCCTTTCCAGACATATTTGATATCGCAACACCCTTCCGATAGTTTGCTATCTCTCCCGATAAATCCAATCTCTGGAATAAACGGAAAAGATAGTAAGGGGATAGTTTCCCAAATGGTCTTGCTCTATGAATGTGGTTCTGGAAACAGACTGGGTTTACGGATTCCCATACAGCCGCTCGGCCGGCTTCACCACCTTCACATATAAGTAGATCCCCCTCCACAGCCTGGCACTTGTCCAATTCTGTATCAGATATCGGCATCTCTCTTACTTCGGATAACTGAAAGAAGCCCCAATACAGGTTGGATGTGGTGATATAGGGACGTAAGGTGCCGCTGTTTCGAGATGAGTCTAGAGTCTTCCCTGAGTTGTGTTGACATATTTGACCAAACCGAGTCCAGCTCCAATTCGCTGAAAGCTCAAACGGTTTCTCATCTTCAGTGACCGCCGCCACTGGCTTCTGCTTTTTCAGCTTACCGTCTTTAATCAGCTGCGCTTTTTCAGCTTCGATCCGTTCCAAGAGTTTTGAAGCTGGTTCATCATCCGGATTCTGTGCGACGAGTTTGCCACGTACGGCCAGCTCTAAAATAAGCTCTCGCAGTTTTTTGATGCCGGTGAGTTCGAGCTTGCTGCTTTTCCCGGAGCCACGGCCACGCCCGCTGGTGGATTTTGGGGTAACGGTGCTGGTCCAGAGGTCGAGGTGGTCGGTTACCAGCTGCTGAGGGCTTTGTGTCCTTTGGGCAGCCGAACGCTCTGGTCGACTTTGATCTTGTTTATCTGTTGTATAGCGCTCTGCGCCTTCGTTGATCTGGTTGCTCATTCGGCGGTTTCTCCGCCTTTTTCACCGGTGAGTGCCGCTGCAAGTATGCCTTTGAGCTGGTCGCGCAGTTTCTGGATGTCGTGTTGCTGGTCGGCGTATTGCACTAACAGTTCGTCCGGGTCGTGGCTGATTTGCTCTCCGACGTGGGGGTTTTTGATATCCAGGTTGTAGTTGCGGGCTTTGACGTCGTCGATGCTGACTTTCCACGCGTGTTCGGTCTCGATACGGCTGGCAAAGCCGTCGGCCTCGTTGCCCCACCAGGCGATTTCGGTGGCGAATTCGTCGAACTTCATGGGTTTGGTTTTGCTGTAGCTTTTGTAGCCTTCCGGGTACGGGTGTTCGTAGTACCAAATATGCTGCGTGGGTTGGCCTTTGGTGAAGAACAGCAGGTTGGTTTTAATGCCGGTGTAGGGGTTAAACACGCCGTTGGGCAGGCGCACGATGGTGTGCAGGTTGCAGTCGTTAAGCAGGCGTTCTTTTAAGCGGGTTTTCATGCCTTCGCCAAACAGAAAGCCGTCGGGCAGTACGACGGCGGCGCGGCCACCGTCTTTGAGCAGGCGGATAAACAGGGCCATAAAGAGGTCGGCGGTTTCGCGGGTACGGAACTCCGCCGGGAAGTTGTTTTCGATGCCGTCTTCCTCGGTGCCACCAAACGGCGGGTTGGCCACAATCACGTCGACGCGCTCTGCCGGGCCCCAGTCACGGTAGGGGCGGTTGAGGGTGTTGTCGTGGCGAATCTGGCTGGGAGTTTCGATGCCGTGCAGAATCATGTTGGTGGTGGCCAGCAGGTGCGGCAGGGGCTTTTTCTCGACGCCGTGTATGCTGCGCTGCAGAACTTTTTCGTCGGCGGGTGACTGCACGTAGTGTTTGCGCTTGTGTTCGATGGCGCAGGTTAAGAAGCCGCCGGTGCCGCAGGCGGGGTCCATCACGCTTTCATCGAGTTTCGGGTCGGTGCGGTCGACCATAAATTCGGTGACGGCCCGTGGGGTGTAGAACTCTCCGGCGTTACCGGCGCTTTGCAGGTCTTTGAGTATCTGCTCGTACAGGTCACCAAAGGCGTGGCGTTGTTGTGACTTGTTGAAGTCGATGCCTTCCTGAATTTTGTTAATCACCTGACGAATCAGCTGGCCTGACTTCATGTAGTTGTAGGCGTCTTCAAAGACGCTGCGAATCACGGCGGCGCGTTCGTCGCCGGCTATTTCGAGGTTCTGCAGGCCGGGGAAGAGAATGCCGTCGATAAAGTTTTTCAGTTCGTCGCCGGTGATGCCTTCCGGGTCGGCTGCCCAGTTGCGCCAACGCAGGCCGTTGGGGATGGGGCTTTGGTAATCGTCGTCGAAGAGTTCCCACTCGCGTTCGCGGTCGTCGTAGATTTTGAGAAACAGCATCCAGACGAGCTGGCCGATGCGCTGGGCATCGCCGTCGACGCCGACGTCTTTGCGCATGATGTCTTGAATGGATTTGATAACGGTGCTGATGCTCATAGGTGTCTCTTGTTGTTTTGGACAGTGCTGATTTTTTCTCTACCGCTCCCATGATGGATAGGGGCGACACACACTGTCGTGAAAAATGGTTTAACCAGGGCGATGACGTTCTGGCGCGCATTATGACGGCTGGCTTAGCCAGCGTCATCTTCGTAGAGGCTGGTCTCCAGTTCGCGTACCGCGCTGGTGTAGTCGTCTTTACCGCCAAAGGCGCTGAGCAGTTCCATCGGTGTCCCCATCTGATCGAACGGTGCCAGTTTTAATACCTTGATGTCTTCAATGCTTTGCACGCCGGTGTCGGCGTATTTGTCGAGCAGGGCATCGAGTACGGCCTGTGCCTGGGTGTTGTAGCGATCAAAGATGTTACGCCTGCTCTTCGCGTGGACGACGCGTTGCTTACGCGTGAGCGCCGGTTGCCCGTAGACGATGTGCAGTATTACGTCGAAGGGGTCGGGCTCGTCGCCGAGTTTGCCTTTGAGGTCTTCGGTGAGGTCTTCCCAGCTGACGCCTTGTGCAGACAGCTCGTCGATCACCGCTTGTTTGCGGTCGGCGTCGTTCCAGCGTTTGATAAAGTCGTTCAGGGTGGCGTACTGGCCCTGTACCGACTTGCGGGTGAAGTCGGTCAGGCTTTCGTTGATGAGTTTACCGTCGCTGCCAAGGTACTGAACGCGCTGGTCAATAATGCTGAACTCGACACTACCCACATGGAATTTTTTGCGTGGTTCGCGAGGCTCGTCGCCGGGGCCCCAAGGTTCTGCACCGGTGTTGTAGCCATCAGTACTTGGATCAGTGCTGGGGTCGCCGCTGCAACCCATGTTTGGGTCGTAGGTTGCGCCTGGATACTCTACGCCGCCGGCTGTGTTCTCATCGCCGGGCTCTGGCGGCACGATGCTGCCACCTGCTTCAGGCTCATAAATCTGCTCAGGTGGACCATCGAACTTTTCATCGGCGAACAATTCGGTGGCTTTTTTGAAGTCGAGGATGGTGAACCAGTGCTTGCCAAAGGTTTCGTCGATGCGGGTGCCGCGGCCAATGATCTGTTTGAATTCGGTCATCGACTGAATGCGTTGATCAAGCACAATTAGCTTGCAGGTTTTGGCGTCGACGCCGGTGGTCATCAGTTTGCTGGTGACCGCAATCACCGGATACGGCTCTTCGGGGTCGATAAAGTTATCGAGTTCGTCTTTGCCTTCTTTATCGTCGCCGGTGATGCGCATGACGTATTTACGGTTTTTGGCGACCTGCTCTGGGTTGAGGTTAATCAGGGCCTGTTTCATACGTTCGGCATGGTCGATGTTTTCGCAGAAGACGATGGTTTTTTGCATCGGGTCGGTCTTCTGCATGTATTCGGTCATGGTGCGGGCCACCAGCTCGGTGCGCTGGTCCATGGTGATGGTGCGGTCGAAGTCGCGCTGGTTGTAGATCCGGTCGTCGATTAACTGACCTTTTTTATCGGTCTGGCCTTTGCTGGGTCGCCAGCCTTGCAGGTCTTTGTCGAAATCGACACGTATCACTTTGTAGGGGGCCAGAAAGCCGTCGTCGATGCCTTGCTTCAATGAGTAGGTGTAAATCGGCTCACCAAAGTAATGGATGTTGGAGACGTCTTTGGTTTCTTTTGGAGTGGCGGTGAGGCCCACGTGGGTGGCCGAGTCGAAGTATTCGAGAATTGCCCGCCATGCGGATTCTTCCGAGGCGCTGCCGCGGTGGCATTCGTCAATCACGATCAGGTCGAAGAAGTCGCGTGAGAATTGTTTGTAGACGTTGCGTTCTTCTTCGGTGCCACTGAGTGCCTGATACAGGCCGAGGTAGATCTCGTAGGAGGTATCGACCTTATTGACCCGGTCTTTGTCTTTTTTGACGGCGAGCTCGATATCCAGCTTTTTGCCGTTACGTTCCATCCCTCCGCCTTTGGGGGAGAGCTTGGCCATGGCGCCAGCGAAGGGTTTGAAGTCGTTGTTCATGGTCTGGTCGACCAGAATATTGCGGTCGGCCAGAAACAGGATGCGTTTCTTCTGCTTTGATTTCCACAGCCGCCAGATAATCTGGAACGCGGTGAAGGTTTTGCCTGTACCGGTCGCCATCACCAGTAGAATACGGTTCTGGCCGCGAGCAACGCCCTCAATGGTGCGGTTAATGGCCACCATTTGGTAGTAGCGCGGTGTACGCGAGTTTACGTCTTCGTGATACGGATACTCTATGGCTGGCCGTTCGGTCGGGATGTCCTTCCAGCGGCAGTAGGCTTCCCAGAGGGCGTCGGGCCCTGGGAGTTCATTCAGCGCGATTTCGGTTTCTACTTGAGGGTAGATCAGGCCGTGGCGGTCGTTGACCAGAAAGCTGTCGCCGTTGCTGGTAATGGCAAAGGGGATATCGAGTTTGTCGGCGTAGTCGAGCGCCTGTTGCATGCCGTCGCCAACGCGGTGTTTGTTGTCTTTGGCTTCGATAACGGCAATGGGTTTGGCTTTTTGGTAGCAGAGCACGTAATCCGCCCGGCGCGGCGGCTGACGGCTGTGCATGCGACCACGGACGACGATGCGGCCATCGGTCACGGAGAACTCTTCGTAGACCTGAGTATGGATATTCCAGCCCGCCGCCGTAATGGCTGGCGTGATGTACTTGGTGCGGATGTCCTGTTCTGTGAGCTGCTTCTTGTCCATGAATCCCCGGCCACGCTTATTACAACGTGTTCAGTAAGCGTCAGTAATGACCCGAAGTGTATCGGATGGCGCAGGCTGACGGAAGAAGAGTGGGGTAACTCACTTGTTCACGAGAGCGGTCAATGTGGCCCGTTAGTGGCAAGTCCAGCGGGATTGCCGAGGCTTGCATTGAAGGTGATGCCTGTCAGTTGGTGCTGCTCAACGGCTTGCTTCAGTTTTTCGCCGCAGAACAACGACAGGTAATCGTCAAACTCTGTGCGGAACGCAGTCACCGACGTCAGCTTATCTTCATGGAAGGCGATGTGCTCTACTTCATCCCATTCATTTTTTACGCAGTGAGCTTCGTTCAAAGCGCCCAGCTCTTCGGCCAGACGTAGCGGATTGAACATGTAACCGTTGCTGTCTGCGCAGGTGACGGGTAGGAATTCGCCGTCATTTTTCAGCAGAGGGTAGAGCACGTCATAGGCTTTGGCACTGACGAAAAGACGACCTTGGTGTTCTGCGATATCCGGTACGGCTGAGCCTGTCAGCCCGCCAGCATTGCTGAAGGAGACAGTGATTTCTGGATTCCAGCTTTCGGCATACGAGCGCGGTGTCTGGTTGACGTCGAAGCGGGTATCCATGGAATCGCCAAAGACAGCGACTATCTGCTTCCAGTCAAAACCGAGAGTGGCGAAGTGTGTGCGGTCGTTGTGGATTGAGTAATGCATGCTCTCAGCCCTTCGGTAATACTTCGGGTGGTACTTTGGATGCCTGCAACCGGGTTTTGATCAGGTGCAGTCGACGAACAAGGTCCGCGTCGCTTTTGATACGCACTGGGGTAATTTCGCGGTTCAGCCAGTCGTAGTAGCCGGAGTGATGCAGCCGGTTATGTGGTAGCGCCTCGCGCAGGTAGTCTGGCATATATGGCTTATCTTCCATCCCACGAGGTAACCAGCATCCATTTATGGGGTCATCAATACGTCGGCGACACCATGCCAGAACGGCTCGGGCTGGTGCAGCGAGACTATGCCCACCACTGATAATGGCGTGCGCGTCACAACGCGGGCTAGGGCGTTTATCGCCGGTGCGCTCCAACATCTTCGCCAGGCGTGCAGAGCGATGACGCTCTTCTACCAGTTGCTCGTAGGTCATTTTTGCCGCCCGTGCCTGAAAGCGATCAATCCCCGCCTGCATTTGAGCAGTGACAATCACTTTGTTCAGGTCGGCGATTGTCGGTGATTCTGTCTTAGCAAACTTATCTATTGCGCGGTCTTCGTGGTTCTTTTCGAAGTAACGTTTGTCATCTGGCGGCAGGTGCATATGAATCAATCCCTGATATTTTGCTTGAGCAGATAGTACCACGAAGCGAATACTTGCATAGTGTTTCGCCGTGTTCGGAATCTGAACTGAGTCGATTCAGTTTTTGGTAATTGAGGGTTAGTTGCTGTTAGGGAGGAGTGTTTGCTAACTTGGGGAGCGGTTACCTAAGCAATGGAGTTGCATTATGTGGATTGTTGCCATCTTCGTAATAATTATCGGTACTTTTCTAATTCTATCGTGGGTAAGATTGGAGCAGATGCACAGGCAAAATATTGTGAGTGTGCCATCCAGAGAACCCGATGAAGTACCAACAGACCCAATCAGCCAGTTCTGGCTTTGGTATTGGATCATCTTTGGTCTATTTTTGTTGTTTCAGATTTCTCGTTCACTTTCCGGCTCTACTGCCCATATCCTGAATCAAGTTACGCCCGTCGTCTTACTGATGATGCTCGTTGCATTCACACGCGCAGTGTATGTTTGGCTGAAACCTGTAAAGGAAGAGACGCCTAGCGCAGATCAGCTGGTCGATAGCGAGGAATATACCAGTTGCAATCTACGGACCTCGGACGTCTTCTACAGCTCCCTGGGGAGCGAGGAGTTACTAAGGTTTGAAGTATTGATTCGTGCAATTAGGGAAAAGGGTTTATCGGAGCCCGAGCTGGGGCTACGACTGCGCCAATATTTCCTAAAGAATCTTTCGGAATGCGATAGTGGCTATACCATCTTGGGTGTCATGCATCGTGATAAGTCACTCCTGTATGGGATGTTCGAAAGTTGCGTGAGTGAACGTTCGAGCACTTTGGCTTCGCCCGCGTCTCCCCCTGTTCAGAATCTGAACTGAGTCGATTCAGTTTTTGGTAATACAGGGCCGGTTGCTGTTAGATAATACGTCAAAAGCTGATGTTTTCGATTCAGTTTCTGAACTGACAGCGCGTTTTACCGTGTTCAGAAACTGAACGCCTTATTAGGTTACCAGCAGGTCTGTTATTCGAGGCTGAACTTACGAACAGGTGTCGTGGTTGGTTCGACATCCAGTTTGCCTCCACACTCGTCGATAGGCAGCCAGGTTAGTGCGTAGAGGCTGCAGGTGCTGCCAGGATTCTGAAAGCGGCCTGTTCGGGTTTCGATAATCATGTTGCATCGAAGTAGCTCCTGTTTCGCTTTATTGAGTGTTTCAGGTGATCTGAAGCCCCAGTGTTCTTTCATCGTTTTGAAAGCAATGGATATGTCGCCGTTGTTTCGGCCCCTGAAGTAATACGCCATGATCAGGAGCAGATTGCGGGCATTGGGGGAAAGCGCCCGGAAATCGGGGCTTTCCATCACAATACGTGGGATGCCTGCAAAGCTCTGTCCTGATCTGCTTCGTCCTGTCAGCTTCCCTGCTTTATCTGCCCGTTGGCCCATGGCTCAGTAATCCGGGTCGTTTGCAGCGCTCATCAACGTGTCAACATTTATCAACATCTTCGGCGACAGAGCATTGCGAACAGTCGATGGGTCAATCACGTGATATCGAGCATGACTGCCACCTACGTGAGGTTCATCAACGGTACGAATGGCTGCACCAGCATGACGAAGCTCATGAATAACGGTGGATAGCCGCGTGTGCCGATATTTGCTGATGGCTTCAAAACTGGAGATGTGTCCGACTACCAGCAAGTGAGCAATGATGTATTCCTTTTTACGAAATTTACTCATGCTGCACCTCCATCGTTACGAGAAGCGGCGATGCGGCTTTCGATCCATTCGTTGATTTCTGATTCGATCCAGGCAGAAGCGCGAGCCCCGAGTTTTACCGGAGCAGGAAAGGTGCCCTCATGGATCATTGCGCACTTGCCGGCCGATCAGCAGCCAGTCGGAGTTGATGATCGACACATCCTGCACAATCAACTCTTCCAGCTGGTTTTCATCGTCCAGGCGGGCAGTTTGGAGCCGCAGTGGTGTACTGGTGGTACTGTTGCCGGCGTTAATGCGCCAGATGCCTTGTTGGATCGCCATACTCATCCCTGCTATTTTTGATAAATATATCGGATAGATTCGGGATATAACAGGTTGGGGGGCTGCTTTTAAGGTTGTTATAGTGGTCTACATAACGTCGGAAAGAGCCGTGCTATGAGTAAGGAAAAACTGTTCACCAATACTCCAATGGGGCGCGCCATTATAGACGCCATGTTGGAGGTGAACGCTGCAATATCTGAGCAAGTGGCAGATGCTGAGCCAGGAACATATAGGGCTTACATCTTTGGTGGTGCTGCTCTGCATATCCATACAAATGCTCGTGGTTCAAGCGATATTGATGTTGAGATACAGGCTGCACAGGCGCTCGAGCTGGATGATATCACCATTATTTATACAGACGATGATGGGCTTGAGAAGGCCCTAATTGTGGATGATACCTTCTCTCCGACCATTTCTGGTTTACTACCTGAGTACTATCAGGATGATGCCATACCGCTTTTTGGCTCTGATTCTGACCCTCTGGTTGCGTATGTAGTAACAGCACTTGACCTGGCTGTAAGTAAGTTGGATCGATTGGCAGTTGACGACCAGGCTGACATAATATCGCTTCATCAGGCGGGTAAGTTCACTGCAGAAGAGCTGCGTAAGCACGCAGAAGAAGCCCTGATTGGCGCCGTTGGCAATGAGCGAAGACTCAAGGGTAATATTGAGTTTATGGTAAACCAGCTGCAGGAGCTGGAGAGTTGAAATGACAGATCAAGAGTATCGGCAAGTATTACTGCAGGTTGTACGCAGCGCCTCATTAGAGAGTGCTGCTGACGGTTTGTGCCTACTTGCCGATGCTGCCTGGAACAAAGGGTGGGAACCTGATCTGGACGGCTTTGCTCTGGATGGCTTCGATCTGGACGAATGTCGCAAAGCAGCCTATCTGTTCGATTTCTTTGCTATGAATGCAGCCATGCCAGCAGAGCGTAGCAAGCGCCTGCGTCAGTGCTTATCGAGTCTGCAATCACAGCTTATGGCTATGCCTTGGCAGGCTGAACCGTTTTACCAAGCCGAAACTCCACCGCTAACTAACCGCGACGCTCTGTCGCGCAAATGGGGCTTTAGTGCAGGATTCCACCCCAAAAAAGTAAAGGGTTTGCTGGATTTGCAGCGGCGAGTTAATCGCCAGGCTGGATAGCTCGCGAGTCCTCTCCAGAGCTAAGCTTCCCTGCTTTGTCTGCTCGCTGACCCATAACTCAGTACTCCGGGTCGTTTACTGCGTTCATCAGGAGGTCAACATTTGTCAACATCTCAGGCGTAAGAGTGTTGAGGACTGTTTGCTTGTCGATGACGTGGTAGCGCGCATGGGTGCCGCCGACGTGAGGCTCATCGACCGTTCGAATAGCTGCGCCAGCAGTGCGCAGCTCATGGATGACGGTAGAGAGGCGTGCGTGTCTGTATTTGCTGATAGCCTCAAAGCTGGAGATATGTCCGACTGTCAGCAGATGGCAGATGATGTATTCCTTCTTCTTGAATTTCTTCATGCTGCACCTCCTTCGTTGCGAGAGGCGCTAATCCTGCTTTCGATCCAGTCGTTGATTTCAGATTCGACCCAGGCTGAAGCACGGGCACCGAGCTTAACCGGAGCAGGGAAGGTGCCCTCGTTGATCATGGCGTGTGCCTGAGAGCGGCAGATACCTACGCGTGGTTGAACGTCTTTCCAGCGCAGTAGACGTGATTGTTGAGGTTGGGTGTTCTTGGCCTTGGGTTGTGCGTTCTATACCGCTACCGCTGACAGAGGCATTCCTATCTCCTGGGGTAACTTTTACCCACCCGAACTCAGTTACCCCTAAAGTTACCCCAGAACTATCTGCGATATAAATGGATGTCTTTGGATGTTGTTGGAACGAAAACCCAGTATTTACGAGGCTTGTGGCGAGGAATTTGTTGGTATTGGAAGACTTTGAAAGAAGGAATGGCCTCCCCATAGGGACTCGAACCCCAATCGTCCGCTTAGGAGGCGGAAGCTCTATCCTGTTGAGCTATAGGGAGGAAGGCTGAGGATTCTAACGGTTGGTGTCGTGATTGTCAGCCCCGGCAGGGGCTGCGCACTCAGATGTTGTCTAATTCGTTTTTCTGTTGTTCCTTCAGGCGACGTTCTTCCCACTGAAACTCCGTGATCAGTCGGTCAATGAAGCGTTGGCCTTGAGGTGAGATCGTGGTGAAGGAGAAGCCACATTGTGTATTGCCGTTGTCACTCAGCTGAATATGGCGGGCTTCCAGGCTGCAATCCATCGAGTTGTCGCGATTAAAGCGAACCCGAGCCATAGGGATGTCCTTGTGGTTGTGCAGTGTTTCAGTGATGTCGCCCTTGAATTTGGCCTTAAAACCACTCGAAGACAGATCTACCAGGCGCCCTGTTAGCCCATCGCTGTCTTCATCATCATCTTCGAAGCGCAGTGTTACTAATATCTGGTGTGCAGGTGGCACCATGACACGGTAGGCGGTGCGGCGCTGCAGATAGAGAACTTCTTCGGGAAATTCGGCGCGATACTGCTCCTGATCCGGCTGATAGCGCAGGCGACCCGTCATTCGGAATTCAATGCGCACACCCTGAGTGTCGCACTCCACTGAAAATCGCTTACCGCTCCTGATCAGATCGTTGCCCTGCATCGGGATAACCCGGTCCATAAAGAAGCTGCGGGACTTGAAGCTGGTTTCCGTAATTGCCGATTTGTATTCGGTGTCGTCGCCATCTATACGCAGGGTCACAGGGGTTTCCAGAAGCACAACCTTGCGCAGAGCGCCGTATACGTCTTCTGGGGAGTTCAGCAGAAATTCCTGATTGATACTTGCCTCTGGCATGTCTGACGATCCACTACGCTTCGATACTATTAAGTCCCGGATTCGCTCCGGAAGTTTTTCCATATTCATTATATAAGTGTGGATCATTCTGTCGGGCATGCAAGATACGAAGCTTCTGTTCGGCGCGGAATCGCAATGCCAGAACCATTTCGCTCAGGCGCTCTGAGATTTGCCGGTTGGCTTCATACTGAGCGGCAAGCTGCTGCCACAATGGGTGAATTTCGGAGTTATTCTGGACAGCCTCGTGTTGCAGGCACTCTGCACTCAGAGGTAGCTGGTGGTCTTTCATCCACTGTAAGCGGGTACTCGCCTGCTGTTTCAGGAGGGTTACCTGTTTCTCTTTGGCAGGGTTCAGAGTGTCCAGTTCAGACGTACGGTGGTGGCTTACGGCCTCCAGTTCCTGCTCTAGCAGGGTGAAGAGCTGCCGGCTGGCGTCTAGCTCGGATGACATCAGCCGGGCAAGGGGAGAGGTATCTAAAAGCATACCTGAGGACCTCAGAAGTTGAATCGGTCCTCAAAATCAAGCATTTTCCCTGCCAGTCTGTCGTAATCGATTTTGTATTCACCGTTATCAATGGCGCTACGTATGCGCTCAACGGTTGCGTCGTCGACGTCCTTCATCTCTTTAATCTCAGCTTCTATCTGCTGAATGCTTTTGCTGCTCGCACTAAGCTTGACCTGGTCGGTCAGCGGCGCGGATTCCCTGGCTTTGCCTTCAGCATTCGTTTCTGGGGCCTTAACGGGTTCAGTACGACTACGATTCGTGTCGACACTGTTGCCGTTAGTGAATTTACTGATGTTCATCATCATTTCTCCGAGCTTCATTCAGATGTACCTCTTCATTGTAGTTAACGGCAGCAGATTTCATTACTTTAGGAAAAAGTGTCAGTTTTTTTGAAAACTCACTGGACCTGTACTAAGCCATCGCCGATGACTTCCGCAAACAGGGTGGTTCCTGACTGTGTATTCCTGACTCGTATCTGTTCACCCAGGTGACCACGAGACAGGGCTTCCCCCTTAATCTCGACCTGAATCCCAGGTCTGACGAGCCTGATTTTGAGCAGTTGCCCGCGTTGAACAAGGTCGGGTAAGTCGACCATGTCAGGTGTGACAGGTGTTCCTTGCCTGAGTGTTCGCTTGCTCAGCATTCCGCTGACGGCGTCTATATTACTGAAATATCCTTTGTGCAGATCAGAAGTGTCCAGGCGACTGATTCTGAGTTGACCGGCATTGATAACAGTATCCCGGCGTATGTCGGTATCAGCTGTGACGACATTTGCAAAAACCTTAAGTTCAACTGCGAACGACTGGCGCCAGAAAGGTGCTGCACAGCTGACCTCAACGCCGTTGCGGCCTGGTTGCAGGTGACGGACAACATTCACCTCAAGCGACGCGTTGCAGCCTGGCAATTCATATCCCGGTGATACAGAAGGGTACTCAAACTCAGATACACTGGCGTCTCCCCCCAGCGCAATCCAGCGATTCTTCAGTTCAGCGGTGACATCATCCAGAGAGCTTCCGGCCTGAGCAGCGGTCGACAAAGACCAGATGAAAAAACCAAATAAAACGCCTGCGCTTCTCCGGTTCTCTACTATGCTCAATGAAGCTAACGAAAATGATGTCATGATTCCGGCACTTTTATTACTCATACCTCAGGTTGAGCAAAGGTCGTGCCGGAATTGATCTGAAAGAGAGGCACACATGGCTGGTGTTCTTGAGTCCGTAAACCAACGTACCAAGCTGGTCGGTGAAAACCGTCTGGAGCTGCTGCTTTTCCGCGTCCGCGGTAAACAGTTGTACGGCATTAACGTATTCAAAGTAAAAGAGATCATACAGTGTCCGCGACTGACGTCCCTGCCTGGCAGCAATCGTGTTGTCCGTGGGGTTGTTCACATCCGCTCAGGAACCACACCGATTCTCGATATGAGCCTGGCAACGGGTGGTCCTCCGCTGGAGGAAGTGAATGGTGCGTTCGTGATTATTACTGAGTACAACGGCGCGACTCAGGGCTTCCTGGTGGCTTCGGTCGACAAAATCATCAACATGAACTGGGAACATATTCATCCACCGCCCAAGGGCACGGGCCGCGAGCATTACCTCACAGCAGTCACTGAAGTTGAGAATCACATCGTCGAGATCATCGACGTAGAGAAGATTCTTGCTGAAGTATCGCCGGTGAAAGAGGACATCAGTGAAGGCATCGTCAGTGACGACGTCCGTACTGAGGCCGGTAAAAAGAAAGTTCTGATCGTGGATGATTCTAAGATTGCGCGTAAGCAGATTACCCGCTGTCTGGAGAACGTTGGCGTAGAGGTTGTCGCTCTCGAAGATGGCAGACAAGCCTGGGAGCACCTGAAAGGAATCGTAGACGAGGGTGAGCGACCGCAGGACCGTTACATGATGTTGGTATCCGATATTGAGATGCCAGAGATGGATGGCTACACGCTGACCACTCACATTCGTAGTAACGATGCGATGAAGGGATTTTATGTAGTACTGCACTCATCACTGAGCGGTGTATTTAACCAGGCAATGGTTGAAAAAGTGGGTGCTAATGACTTTATTGCAAAGTTTGACCCCGACGTACTGGCCGACAATATTGTGAGCCGAATTAACCACGGTTGAAATTGATGACGCATAACAAGAAGGAAGTCGTGGTAACTGCTGCGGAGTATAACCAGTTCCGCGACTACCTTGAGGGACTCTCCGGCATTCTGCTGGGGGATGGCAAAGAATACCTGGTCGCCAGCCGTTTGCGAAAGCTCATGGCCGACCGTAATTTACCCAGTCTGACCGAGCTGATGTACTGCATGGAGCGTGACCGTCAGTTCAAAAATAACGTCATTGATGCCATGACGACCAACGAAACACTCTGGCTGCGTGACAGTCATCCTTTTGAAATTCTTCGTAATCGCGTTTTTCCGGCACTCGCTGAGCAGTCGTCGCCCATACGTATCTGGTCTTCGGCCTGCTCAACAGGGCAGGAACCTTACTCCATCAAACTGACTGAACTGGAATTCCGGCGAACGAGCTCGAAACGTCTGCCTGCTGTGTCAGTGTTGGCTACCGATTTATCAGAAAGTGCTTTGAGCGCCGCCAAAGAAGGGACGTACCCATGGATGGCGATACGGCGTGGCATGCCAGAAGACCAGCTGGCGAAGTACTTTGAAAAAACCGGAGACGATGCCTGGCACGTCGGCAAAGAACTGCGCCAGGGCGTGGAGTTCAGAAACTTTAACTTGAACGACAGCTACTCGCGTCTCGGCACCTTCGATATTATCTTCTGCCGCAATGTACTGATTTATTTCAGCGCCGAACGTAAGCGCGACATCCTATTGAAAATGCACGGTGCTCTGAAGCCGGGTGGCTACCTGATCCTCGGTGCTTCAGAAGCCTTGAGTGGGATGCCGGATCACTATGAAATGGTCAGTTGTAACCCCGGTATCCTCTACCGGAAAAAGTAATCGTTTTAGCCTTTGCCGCTGGTAGGTAAGGGCTTGCCGTTCCCCTCTGTGAAATTCTCCTTTAAATGCCCGCTTTTTTGATAACCCATTGAAAAATAAGTAAAAAATAAATTGGCCCAGCTCTTGCTGTATCTCTGCAGACGAACACATATGGCAAACAGGCAGGTACAGAATGGGCGCAATCAACTTTACCAACGCACTCGGAATCCACGACAACGCAATGCAGCTTCGTGCGCAACGCGCCGAAGTACTGGCAAACAACCTTGCCAATGCAGACACCCCAGAATTCAAGGCCCGTGATTTTGATTTCAAAGCCATTCTCGAAGCAGAAACTCACAGCAACACCTCATTCGGTATGGCAGCGACGCATTCTGCTCACCTGAGTGGCACCAGCGGCTTTGCCGATGACGAACTGAAGTATCGCAATCCTCTGCAGCCATCCATCGACGGTAACACGGTCGACGCCCAGACCGAACAAGCTCTGTTTGCCCGTAACAGCATGGACTACAACGCCAGCTTCGAATTTTTGAGCGGTAAGTTCAAAGGCATGCGTAACGCGATCCGGGGAGAATAATTATGTCACTGACCAGCGTACTTAACATTGCCGGAAGCGGTATGACTGCCCAGTCAGTCCGACTGAATACCACCGCCAGTAACATTGCCAACGCCGACAGCGCTTCAAGCTCTGTGGATGAAACCTACCGCGCACGCAAGCCCTGGTTTTCCGTGCTCGAAAGCGAAGTGAATTCAAAAAGCCGGGATGTGAACGGTTTTATGGATACCGATGCGGCCATGGGTGCTGGCGTAAAAATCGACGGCATCGTCGAAAAAGATTCACCGCTGCAGGCACGTTTCCAGCCAGATCATCCAATGGCGAACGACGACGGCTACGTGTACTACCCGAACGTGAACATCGTTGAAGAAATGACCGACATGATGTCTTCATCGCGCAGCTATCAAATGAACGTTGAAGTTCTTAAAACCGCGAAGCAGATGCTGCAACGCACACTCACACTTGGCCAGTAAGGGGGCGATAAATGGCGATTAACGAAGTAAACAACAACGCCGCCGTACTGGATCAGTACCGTACGCCGACGCAGACCGAAGCCAAAGAAAACGAACTGGGTCGTAATGCCTTCCTCGAACTCATGGTCGCGCAGCTGAATAATCAGAACCCACTGGAGCCGACAGATAACCAGGCGTTCGTTGCTCAGCTGGCTCAGTTCTCATCGGTTGAAGGGATCGACAACCTCAACGATACGGCAGAGAGCATGGCGGCACAGTTTACCTCCAATGCCGCTTTACAGGCGTCAAGTCTCGTCGGTCAGAGTGTGATTGTTGATGGTAATACCACAGGCCTGCTCACGAACGGCGGTGTGGTCAGCGGCTTCACTGAGGTACCTGCGGCGACAGGCGACATGATGCTGACCATCGAAAACAAAAATGGTCAGACTCTGGAGCAGATTTCACTCGGTTCACATGACGCGGGCGCCATGTCTGTGCGCTGGGATGGCTACAACCTGATGGTCGATGGTGACATCGTCAACCTCGACCGCAGCAAGATGAATCTTGACCAGTACCTCCGCGATGAAAATGGCGAGATCGTACTGGACGATAACGGAGATCCTATTGAAAACGTCTACCCACCAGGTCAATACGTTTTCAAACTCAGCGGCACGATTGCCGGTGAGAGTGAACAACTGGATATGCAGATGAGTTCACGTGTCGACAGCGTCACCATGAGTGCAGGTGGCGAAGTGACCCTGAACTTAACCGGTGGCGAACGCGCCAACCTTGATCAGATTAAACAGATTCTTGACGCCTGATCCGGCGAGAGGAGTACAAATATGGCTTTTAATATTGGTTTAAGTGGTATCCGTGCAGCCTCTACGGATCTGGAAGTCACAGGTAATAACGTGGCAAATGCCAGTACCGTTGGCTTTAAAGAATCCCGTGCAGAATTTGCCGATGTCTACACCAGCACCTTGCTTGGTACCGGTCTGAAGCCGGTCGGTAGTGGTGTACTGGTTGATAACGTCCGTCAGGAATTTTCGCAGGGTAACATCAGTGGAACTGAAAATGCCCTCGACCTTGCTATCGACGGAAACGGTTTCTTCGTACTGGATGACCGTGGCAGTGTGTCTTACACCCGATCAGGGATATTCTCGCTCGACAAAAACGGATTTGTCGTGGCAAACAACGGCTCACGTCTGCAGGGTTATGAAGCCAACGAAAACGGTGTGGTCAGCGGTGTGCTGGGCGACATCAATATTCAGATTGCTAACCAGCCGCCACGCCTGACGACTCTTGCCACCGCCATCGTAAACCTGGATGCCGGTGAGCAGGTTCTGCAGGAGCAGGGTCTGCAAATAACCACCAACGGTTTGTCTGTTGGTGCGGCAGACGCGGGCATTCTTGAATCCACCAAAACCGTACTGGATTCAGCGGGTCAGCCAACGGATGCAGGCATTCCTGCACAGGTATTGTTCCCGAATACAGTCGCGGCAGTCGCGGCGGCGGGCTACGGTACTGAGTCGATGGACTTTGATATCGGTGACGGTAATGGCAGTCAGACCATTA
>MDSV01037912.1_pt1 | contig 25519 bp, 26 predicted proteins | sample 810851 | NCBI WGS metagenome assembly MDSV01 (sample SAMN05326640, study PRJNA326480) | marine metagenome | isolation source: seawater | place: Atlantic Ocean: North East | collected 2012
GCTATAAATCCATCTATCCTAGATCCTATATCTATGTGCCTAGTAGGATTGTGAGAATAAATTTTTCTAGCCACATGAATATCCTGAAGAAAATAATGATCTTTTATGGAGCCTGCTAAATCATTCCTATCTGAAAGAACCGGAAATATAAATTTTATTTTACCACCAATTCTTAAAAATTGAATACAAGTGTAAAAGTAATATGCAATAAATCTTAATGAATAAATTTTTTTTAAATCAATGCCATGTAAAACTAAAAATTGATTAATGCGCTTAAGAATTATCACCATAAATTTCTACTTTGTGTTTTTTTTGCAGACAAGTACAAAACTTTATTATCCCAACCTTGTTGCCAAATTTCGTTCGTTATTGAAAAATTATTATCATTTAATAACTTACACAAACTAATATATGTTGGATGCCAGATATGATGATCCTTGAAAGATTTGAAGCCTAAAAAAACTAAAAAAGATCTCAATAATTCTTTTATCTCAGATTTAATTGAAAACTGGTTTAGTTTTCCTTGTGGTAAATATATTCCTATAATTAAGCAACCATTTTTTTTTAGAACTCTATTAGCTTCTATAATTGCTAAATCTGGTATCTGAACATGATCAAGCATTGACCTCATATGAACAAAATCAAATGATTCATGTTTAAAAGGTAGAAATTCTGCGCAAGCTCTCACAAAATTAAGTGGTTTTTTTAAGCACTGATAAACGTTTAATTTTTCTTTGCTAACTGATGCCATTGGATCTGGGTCTGGATCAATGCACATATATTGAACTTTTTTGTGTAAAAATTCTCTTAATGTGCCAACACTCCCTCCTACGTCAAGAACCGTTCCTTCAATTTTAAGTTTAGTATAAACTTTGTGGATATTATTTTTTTCAATTCTATAATTTTCTTCGATATCTTTCTTGTACTCACCTTTTTTTAACCATTTTTCAAATTCATTTTGACCATGTTGCCAATCGTTCCAACCATAAGTATTAAAAAGGAAAACTGTAAAATCTACTGTATTTTTGGATGACTTTAAGTCGCTTGATTTAATTGCAATCTTCGTTATCGGATTTGCTAAGAGTTTTTCTACCCATGTTTCTAATATATAATTCTTTTTAGACATTAAGTAGTACCTTAGTCTTTATTAAAATAATTCTTCTAACAAATTTAATTAAACTAAATAGAAGAATAAAAATAAGCAATACAAATGTCAGAAATGACTTGGTACCATTATGAAAGAGCACAATGAGTTCACTTTTTTGAAATGCAAGAAGATGGCTACTCAAACCTTCATTGTTATATAAAGGTTGACAACTCAAAGCTAGCTCACCGTTAAAATAAAAAATATTATATTTACTAAGGAGCATTCTTATCCATAAATCAAGATCTTCAGCATATCTTAATTTTTCATTAAATCTAAAATTATTTAAATTTTTTAACATCACAGTTCTAGTTTGCACTTGATTTTTAAAAAACATTTTTAAAAGTGAAACTTTTTTTAAAGTAATTTCATTAGTATTGTTTAAGTTAGTTTCTGGTTTTTTACTTTTGTGTGAAATATATTCAGTTTTATGGCATGAAAAATCAATATTATTTTTAATCATAATTTTATATTGCGTTTCTAGTTTCTTTGGTTTCCAACTATCATCTGAGTCTAAAAAAGCTACATATTTAGACGAAGCTATATCCCAGGCTTTATTTCTTGACGCACCAGGTCCCAAGTTAGATTTATTTGTGATGTATTTTACTTTTATTTTTTCTTTTTTTAACTTATCTAGAGAAAATTTAATTGCAACATTAGTTTTATCCGAGTCATTACTACAATCATTAATAAAAACAACTTCTTCTGGATAAAAAGTCTGATTAATTATTGAGTTTACAGACATTTCTAGAGTAGAGCTTGCATTATAACAAGGAATGATAACACAAACAGGGATATATTTTTTTTTAATATTATCCTTCTTGTTCATGTTCTTTGTTCGAGAAAAAAAATTTTATTATTTGCCCTAGAGTATAATAAAAAAACCATAAATGAAACCTAACAAAGTTTCCTGAGGCTATGTTACATACTTTAAATTTAATTTTATAAACTTTTACCAGATAATGGCATAAATCTTTCAACCGAAAATGGGTATATTCGTTAAATCCTGGATGTATTATTTTAGCTTTTATATTAACATACAATTTAAATCCATATTCTCTGAAATACACAGAATTTAACAAATCTTCACCAGTTGCTTTTCCTTCAAAAGGATAATAATCAAAATTTATATAATAAGTTTTATCAAACATAATACATCCACCGGGTAAAACGTTTACAAAACCTGAATTTTCAGGAGGTAACCAGTCGTGATACCAGCTGTCGAAACGAAAGGGCTTTTGATTTGATATTACATTTATATTGCCGCCACCTAAAATATCGAAAATATTTTTCCATTTTTTTTTTTGTCTTTTCTCAATATTAACTCCGTCATAAGAATGAATAATTCTAGGACCTATTGCAACTTTTTTACCATGAAATGAATGAGTGTCCCAAAGTTCTTTTAATGTATTTTTGAATATTGTTAGATCTGAATCTAATTGAAGAATTGTATCATAAGAAGCCTTTTCAATTCCATATTTTCTTTGAAAAACTTGACCCTTAATCTTCGACTTAATCATAATTACCTTATTACTAATTTTAGTTTTAAGAAAATTATAGTTAGGTGGGTATACAAGAATTATTTCTTTAGGAATTCTTGATCCATTTAAAAGATCTTTGATTAATTTTGATAAATTTTCTTCACCAATTGTTGGTATAACAACTGAAACATCAATATGATTTTTTAACATTCAATTATTCTTTATAACTTTTCTAATTTCAATAAAGGCTTCTGCATATTTCAAACCAACACTGCTACCTCTATATATATCTCTTGATAAAAGTGCCCTATAACTTCTAGGGTGGGGGTAAGGTCTCATCTCATAGTCATAAAATCTCAGTAATTTCCTTTTTTCTTCTTTAAACAATGAAATATCTATGTACAAATTTGGTAAAAATTGTGGGCCCAGGGACTCAACAGAGTATTCTGTACTTGATGGGACTTCAAAAACTCTTATGGATTCAACTATGAAATTAGGAATCGGTCTACAAGCAATTACAACAGCTTTATGAGTAATAACATGATCAATATTCGTATCACTAGAACTGTGAGTATATATAATAGATGGTTTTAATAATGAAATTTTTCTTTCAATTAATTTAGTTAATTCCAATATTGGTTCTTGATCCATCCTAAGATTTGGTAAATCTAAGAAATCTATATAGTGTCCACCATAATATTCAAAAGCCATTTTAGACATTAGCTTTCTTTGACTTATCTCTTCTTCTCTTTTTTTTCGATTATAATAAAAATCTCTACCAGTAACACCATCTGACATAAAAATTACAGAAATATTATCACCTTTTTTTTTATGATATAAAATCGTACCACCTAAACCAAGCACCTCGTCGTCTGGGTGCGCTGCTATAATTAAAATATTTTTTTTTGTCAAAGAATTTCCATTCAATATATTGTCATTAACCTCTATATCTATCACTTGTTTTTGTAATTGGCTTTGCAGGATTACCAACTACGGCTAAATTAGCTTCTATATTTTTGGTAACAACAGCACCTAAACCTACTAGAACATTATTCCCAATTTCAATCCAATCTCTCACTGATGATCCAGGCGCTACCCAAGAATTTTCTCCAATCCTTGAACTCCCCCCTATAATTGTCATTGCTACAATTTTAGTATTTTTGCCTATATTAACATTATGTGAAATATGAACTAAGTTATCTATTTTCACATTATCACTTATTATAGTTTTACCTAAAGACGCTCTATCAATACATGTTGAGGATCCTATCCTTACATTATCTCCAATCTCAATAACACCTATATGAGGAAAAGTTTTAGTCTCATTAGTCTTATCAACTTCTTCAAAACCAAATCCTTCCCCCCCAATAGTAACATTACTTCCAATTTTACAATTTTTGCCAATCTTTGCATACTCAATTACAGTGTTAGATCCAATAATTACATTATCTCCTATCTCAACATTTTTACCTATTACGCAATAAGGACCTATTGACACATTTTTCCCTAATTTCACAGATTGATCAATAATACATTCGGCTCTGTGAATAAAATTTTTAGTTGGGTTTTCCCAAAAATGTTCAATTAAGTTCAACAATGCTAACCGAGGATAATCACAAAAAACTTTGGTGTCAGCCTTAATAGTTTTTTCTATTTTCATAAACTCATTGGGCAAGAAAATTAAACTTGCATTTGTTTTTTGAGACCAATTAATACCCTTTTTGTTGTTAAATCTACAAAAAGTAATATCATTTTTTTCTGCCATATCTATTGGTTCAATATTTTGGAAAACTATTTTTTTTTCTGTAGTTAAAATAGTATAATCATTTTTTTTACAAAATTCTCTTAATTTGCTTTTTGATAAAGAAATTTTACCTATCATCATGTATTTCCCTTAAGTTTACAGAACCTGCCAATGTTTCATGATTAATCCTTTCGGTTGCTTGTTCTGAACCAACCATTTTTTGGGAGCAATAACTATACTAGCTTTTGATTTTAACCAAGCAGGCCACCAACTAAAAGTACTATTAGATATTATATGATGCCTACACTGTGACATAATTGACATGTCCAGAAATGCTTTGTCATTACTACTTACATAATAAATATTTTTTGTATTAAATTTTATATGACTTTTCACCCATTTTATATCGTCAGAGAAAATTAAAAAAAAAGGATCTTGAATTTGACTTGATATTTTATTAACAGCATTACAAAAATAATCTGCTTCTAAATTAAAAAAAATGCTTTTATTTTTTTTGTTACTTATGTAATCACCTTTTCTAATATGCACGCTAACTAAATTTTGATGATTAAGGTAATTTAATAAATCTGGATTTTTAGTAAAGTCAAGCTTGCTAAAATGAAATATCTTCATTAAATCTGCCTTATATTGATTAAAATATTTATAATGTTGCCAATGTCCATCAAGATAGATATTTGTTTTAATTTTTTTTAAATTTTTATCATATTCATAAGGATCCCTATGGATATAAAATTTGTTGCTTTTTTTAATGTAAAGTGATCTTTTTACCAATTTCTTAATATAGTAATTGGTTATAAAACGTTGAATTGTGGAAAGGTCTTTTTTTGAAATAATCTGATTTTTTAATTTAAATGCTTCTTTTACTTGGAAACCATCGTGGTTATAATTATTGTTAAAATCTCTAATATCTAATTTTAAAGTAAGGTCGTTATCTTTAGACATTGCATAACCGGTTGCATACTGAAACATTTGATTACCTAACCCACCAATAAGATTGACAATAATTGCCATTTTTTCTCACTTTTTCATTCTTTTAAAGATCTTATCGTCTCATATTCTATTTTACTATATAATTTCAAACAATAATCCTTAATTTCTTCAGAAAAATATTTATTCTCATATAAATTATAAAATTGTTTAATATTATTTATCTTTAAATGTTCCCATTCAATTTGAAACAATGGATCTATTGATATTTCATTTGTTTCTTTTAAATAGATAGGTAACAATCCTGAAGCACCTGCTATGATAGCAACTGTAGAGCCTCTATAAAGAATAAAGGATGATCTAATTAAATCTAACTTTAAAGGACTATCTGATAATATAATATTTTTTGGTAATTGATTACTTTTCATATGATAAGAATGATAAATTTTGTTAAAGATTAGTTTCCAATTTAACCTTGGGTGGATTCTCCAAATAAATTGTATGTCAGGTCTAGAAAATGCTATTTCTAAAGAAAATTCAAATAACTTTTTGCATTCTGATAGATAACCTTCTGGAGCGACCAAACAAAATTTATCCTTACACCCTGATACTATTGAATTATTTTTTAAAGTGCCCAAGACTCTTATATTAGAAGCTTTAAAATTATTGGCTAAGAATAAATTATAAGGTATTTTTCCTGTAGTAAGTATTAAATCTAAATCATATTTCAATCCATATTTATAAAACAATGATTTTTGGTTTTTGAAAAAAGATGAATGAAGGTAACCAACACACTTTATTTTTTTTGAAACGTCTCTTACTCCAGCAACTAAAAATTTTTCATAACCATGACCTTCAAATGTAACGAAAACTTTTTTAGGATTTAATTTGGTTACAATATTTTTTATTTGATACTTCATTCTATAATTTGCCAACGTTCCAGAGGAAACAATTCTGCTTCTTAATAATTTTAAAAATTTTGTTTTGATGTTTTTTTTATGTAACAATATTTTAAAAGAAATAATGAAATATGATTGAACCATTGTGTATAAGAATTTGCAATTAATGCTTGTTGGTATTCTTTTTGATAATAAAAATTGGTTAGAACCTAATTTTTCACATATTTTTTTTTCAGAAGTTTTTGTGTGATTGATAAAGATAGTATAAGAATGTTTATCTTCAGAAAGAGAACCAAAATAAAAATCTTCTTTTATTGGTAACTGTTCAAAATTAATAATATGCGAAACAAATAAATTATTAATATTGTTTGATATTTTTTTTGTGCTAATTTCTGGTTCTCTTCCAAAACTATTTAATAAAAAACATTTTACTAATTGATATAATGTATAAAAAATTCCAAATGGTTTTACTTTAAAGTGATCTTTAATAATATCTGGATGAAATCTTGGTATATGCAACCAATCAATTGAAAACATATTTTCGTTATCTTTATTTTGTCTTAAAAAAGCACTCATACGAAGTGAAAAATAATTGTATTCTTTCATACTGATTTTAAATTTCTTTTAAAGTGGGTTTATTTTTTCATTACAAGATAATATTTAAAATTTTTTGTTGATGTTTTGATTTAAACTCTCTTTCTAATTTTCTTAAATCATCTCTTACATTTAAAGAGGGTATATCTTTTTTAACTTCTAGTGCTTTCATGGAAATATCATTTTCTAATAAGTTCAACTGCTCTATTGACTCATTAACTGAAACATCTGATTTCTTAATTTGACCAAATTTTGAAAGAAATTTTCTTTCAAAACACATTATTCCCAATAATTTTTTAACAATAATCTTTTGTAGTGAAAAATTAGAAATATATGGCGTTGTTCTAAAACAAGAAGTTATTTCATTTTTGTAATTTATTGAACATTTAACAGATGAAGTATCTGTTAGTGAACTCTTGCTTTCTAAAGGAGAAACTAAATTATAAAAAAAATATTTATTCTGTTTAACATGTTCAATTAGATTTTCAACGTATGATGGATAAAAACAAGGCTCATCACCTTGTAATAAAATTATGTATTGATTATTGAGTTTTAATGAAGCTTCCGATGCTCTTTCAGTTCCATTTTTACATTCAGGAGATGTCATTATGACTTTACCACCATTCGAATCTATTAATTCAAATACTTCTTTATCGCAAGTTGCTACGTAAACATTAGAAACACCCTTAATCAACAATGCCCTTCTTCTAACATGCTCAATCATGGGTAACCCATAGAACTTATATAATATTTTTTGAGGAAATCTTGTAGATTGTAATCTTGCAGGTATTATAACATCAAATTTAATCATTTATTAAGAGTCCATCTTTAACTTTATTTTCTCAATTTATGTCTTTAGCTTTTAAACATACTATTATAAAAAAGAGAAAATAGTAAAGTTATTGCTCACATATCTTCAAAGGAGTATAATTTGAAAAAAACAATATTGATTTTTTTAAAAAAAATTATTCATCTTACATTTTATTTTTCACAAAAAAGCATAATTTTGAGAAAATTTTTGGATATATTTGGTGAAGAAAATTCAAAAAATATAAAACAAATTCGACTTGATAATGATATACTGCTTTTTTATGAAGTTAATAGTATAACTAAATATAGAAATGATTCATTTTTTAATAAGGAACCAGAAACCCTAGAATGGATAGAAAAATTTCCTGAAAAAAGTGTTTTTTGGGATGTTGGAGCAAATGTTGGTTTATATTCAATATACGCTGGAAAAACAAGAAATTGTGAAGTTACAGCCATTGAACCATCTGTATTTAATCTAGAGTTATTAGCAAAAAATATTTATTTGAATTCTCTCAATCATCAAATAAATATTTTGCCATTTGGTTTGTCTAAGAAATCTTTTATTACAAATTTTCATAGTTCATCAATTTTAAATGGAGCAGCCTTGTCTTCACTTGAAGTTATATCTAAAAAATCGATGCATAAACCGACTTATCAATGTGATTACAAAATACCTGTCTTAACATTAGATTTAATTAATTCTATTTTCAATATTTCAAATCCCGAATATTTAAAAATTGACGTTGATGGATTAGAGTATGAAATATTACTAGGAGCTAAATCTGTTTTAGCAAATTTAAAAAGTTTATTGATTGAGGTTGATGAAAAAGATTCACAAAAAGTTAAAAAGATAACTACTATTTTAAAACAAAACAATTTTAAATTGGTTAAAGAAGGTCAAAGACAATACCAAATATCAACTATTAATCAAATCTGGACAAAATAAAATGAAACCTTTAAACACTAATATCTCAAAAAATGACTTAATAATAATTATCTCTATTTAGTTTTAACTTTTTAAATAATATTCTAGAGCTTTGTGAAGATGGAACAAACCTAGAAGTGACATATCTTTTGAAACAACAGGTAAATCCCAAACCAATTTTTCTCCAATCAATTCGGTAGCTTTACTTATAGATAAATCTGGATCAACAAATGTAGGTGAAGTGCTAATATGATCTAAAACATCCTCCATAAAAAGGGCTGATAAGGGTTTTTGAACTGCTAACAAAATTCTTCTTACATCACCATCAGTAATAAGACCGATAAACTTATCATGCTTATCTACTATACATGTAATTCCTAATTTATACATTGACATTTTTTCAAGAGCATCTTTTAAGATAGCATCTTCTTGAACTATCGGAATTTTTGAAATTGGTAACATTACATCCTTAACTTTTGCTTCAAAATTATTTTTTATGGACATTATCCTCACCATATTTTTTTATTAAATTTAAATATAATTTATGAATTTCAATAGCTTGAGACAAAATTAACTTCAAAAATTTTAAATCTAGAACAGTATTAGAATCTGATAATGCTTTTGGTGGATTGTCATGAACTTCCATAAATAGTGCATTAATACCTATTGCGGCCGCAGACCTTACCAAACCAGGAATAAATTCTCTTTGTCCACCTGAAATGGATCCCATTGAAGTTGGTAATTGAATTGAATGCGTAGCATCATAACAAATTGGGTAACCTGTCTTACTCATTATCGGCAGAGAAGTAAAATCATTAACTAACATATTATAACCAAAGAAGGTGCCCCGCTCAGTTAGGAGTATTTGGTTAGATCCATTTGCTTCTAGTTTTTTTACAGAATTCTTCATATTCCAAGGACTCATAAATTGTCCTTTTTTTAAGTGAATTGGTCTTTTTGTTTTAGCTGCAGCTTTTAAAATACTAGTTTGTCTACACAAGTAAGCTGGGACTTGCACTAAATCGCAAACTTCACCGACCGAACTACCATCATTAACGTCAGAAAAATCAGATACTACTGGCACGCCAAATTGTTTTCTTACTTTAGATAATATATTTAATCCTTCTTCAAGACCAATTCCATGAAAACTACTAGGGGAGGACCTACAATCCTTGTCATAGCAAGATTTAAAAATCCATTTTATTTTTAGTTCATTACAGATATTTTGTATTTTTTCAGCCATAAACATAGAATGGTCATATGACTCAATTGCACATGGTCCACCAATAAAAACAAGCGGTTGTCCTTCACCTATTCTAACTGGTTCAATTTTATCAAAACCAACGGAAATTATCTTTTTTGATATGGTCATTTAGATAACTCTAATAAAATTACAATTTTTTTAATGTATCTTTTATACCATCTTTTGAATCATAAATTAAGTCATTAATACTGTCAGATATGAAACCACAATCATAATTTAAGCTAAAACTGACTTTTTTGTTGTTTAGGCTTGTATCTTTAGGTCTTAAAACCAAATTTTTTGCACTATCTATACTTGAAGGGATAATGAACTTTTTATCTAAATTAAAATAATCACAAACTTTTAAGCCAAAGTGATACTTAGACAAACGATCATTTGAACTTATATTAAATATTCCAGATTTATTTTGTTCCCATAACAATATAATTATTTCAGATAATTTTCGTATTGAAATTGGAGAAAAGAAAGCATCTACAAATAAAAATATTTCTTTGTGTGATATTATATTCTCAATAATTTTATCACTAAATGATTTTCTGTATTTAGTTCCCCAACCAAAAAAATTTGTTCTTACTATTATTGAATTTGGAAATTCATTTAAAATATAATTTTCAGCTTTCTGTTTGGTCAGAGCATATTCATTTAGAGGTTTAATAATATCATCTTCTGTACAAAATGAACTTAATCCATCTGATAAATGATCAGTTGATATATGTAAAAGCTTAGTGTTTTTTTCTTTACAAATTAAATTTAATGACTTTAGAAAATTTACATTAGTTTCAAAAGCTAATGATGGATTTTCTTCACATAGCTCTATATCTGTCAGCGCAACCGTATTAATAATTAAATCTGGCACAAAATTATAATAATCTTTTTGGAACAAAATTTCTCTATCAAAAGTAGTAACACCGGGTAGTTTGATTAATCTTTTATTAATCAAAATAGCCACGTCAAATTTTTTTCTTAACCTTATTGCTAGGTTAGAACCCAAAAGTCCGGATCCGCCAGTAATTAAAATTTTTTGCATTATTTTGAATCTTGCAAATACTCTTTTATCCAACCGTCTAAATAATTTAATGTCATATAATCTTTATTAGAATAAGAGTCATAAATAAAATCATTTGAAACTTTTTTCCCAATGCCTATTCTTGTTTTATCCTCATACCAGCCATGAAGATTAGGTAATATTTTATAATAATCCTTATATTCAAATGTAAAAGGAGCATCTTCCAACCCAATCATCTGTTCATGAATCTTCTCTCCAGGTCTAATACCTACTATGTTGATTTTAGCTCGAGGGGCAATTACTTTAGCAATATCAAGTATTTTCATTGAAGGGATTTTTTTGACAAAAATCTCACCACCACGCATATCAAATATTGCCTTCCAAACTAAATCAATAGACTGATCAAGTGTAATCATAAATCTAGTCATTCTAATATCAGTTATAGGTAAAATACCTGTTTCTCTTAGACCTAAGAAAAAAGGAATTACCGAGCCCCTAGAACCCATAACATTACCATACCTCACAACAGAAAAAATTGTTTCATGTGACTTATTATTTGAGTTTGCTGCCAAAAAAAGTTTATCAGATGCTAATTTTGTTGCACCATATAAATTAATCGGATTACTTGCTTTATCAGTTGAAAGAGCTACAACTCTATCAATTTTTTTATCTATACATGCTTCAATTAAATTCATCGCACCATTAATATTAGTTTTAATACATTCAAATGGGTTGTATTCTGCTATAGGTACGATTTTGGTTGCAGCAGCATGAATTACAACATTTACACCGTCTAAAGCTCTATATATACGTTCTTTATCTCTTATGTCTCCAATTATAAATTTAATTCTATCATCTCCTTTATATTTGAAAGCCATTTCCCATTGTTTCATTTCATCTCGTGAATAAATAACAATTTCAATATTAGGAAATTTTTTTAGGGTTGAAGATACGAATGCATTTCCAAAAGAACCTGTGCCACCCGTTACTAAGATCTTTTTATGACTTAAATTATAATTATCAAGATTTTTCATTCTATTAAAATTCTGTTCATTTATTTATTTGCATACTACATGATTTGATAAAAAATATAATTAAAAATTTAATTTATATCTTTAACTGAATATGATACTTATTCACAAAATATTTTGGGTGTTTTAAATGAAAGTATTAGTTACAGGAGGTTCAGGTTTTATTGGAAGTCATTTAGTTGATAAACTCTTGGCTAACGGAGATGAAATTACCGTAATCGATAATTTTAGCACTGGTCGTATTGAAAATTTAAAACATTTGCAAAATCACATTGAAATAATTGAGGGCGATCTCAGCAATATAAATAATTTGAAGAATTTAATCAAAGGTAAACAATGGGTTTTTCATCTTGCCGCTCTTGCAGATATAGTACCAAGCATCCAAAACCCTAAAGAATATTTTGAAGCAAATGTCACCGGAACTCTTAACATTTTACAAGCATGCGTAGATCAGAATATATCTAAGTTTATTTATACTGCGTCATCGTCATGTTATGGTGTACCTGAAATCTACCCAACTCCGGAAACTGCAAACATTAAGACAGAATATCCGTATGCACTTACAAAAAGATTAGGGGAAGAATTAGTTTTGCATTGGGCGAATGTTTATGATATTCCTGCTATATCACTTAGATTATTTAACGTATATGGACCAAGATCCAGAACTTCAGGAACCTATGGAGCAGTTTTTGGAGTTTTTCTTGCTCAAAAAATTGCCCAAGAACCTTTTACTGTAGTTGGTGATGGAACGCAGACAAGAGATTTTACTTTTGTTTCTGATGTCGTTGAAGCTATGATTATTGCAGCTCATTCAAATATTAAAAATGAAGTGTTCAATGTTGGAAGTGGCAAAACTATTTCTGTAAATCATATAGTAAAGTTGTTGGAAGGAAATTATGTATTTATACCAGAAAGACCTGGTGAGCCAAAAGTAACATTTGCAAATATAGAAAAAATAAGAGATCAATTAAGTTGGTCCCCAAAAATTTCAATTGAAAAAGGTATAAGTATCTTACTTGATAATATTAACTATTGGCAGAATGCTCCTGTTTGGACACCAAAAACAATATCTGAAGCTACAAAAGATTGGTTTCGTTATTTGGATAAAAATTAAATTTTTATGAAACATTTAAAAATGAAAAAAATCTTATACTTAAATGACTTGAATATAAACTTTAACTCTAAAAAAGAGAAAATAGTTTTGTGCTACGGACATTTCAATACATTACACCCTGGTCACTTTAGATATTTTGATTATGCTCGTAAATTTGGAAAAAAGCTTTATGTACTTCTCCAAAGTGACTTAGACATTGAAAAAGATATACGGTCTCACTATTTTTCACAACAACAACGAGCAACAGCTCTAGCTCAGATAGAAAAAATTGATGGCGTTATTCTTTTTGAAAACAAACTATTACAAGCTCTTAGAAAAATTAAAGCAGATTTTTTAATTTTAGGAAAAGAGCATGAAAATTCTACAGCACCTAAAATTTTGAATGCTGTGCAAGCTTTTAAAAAAAGTGGCGGCAATGTTATATTTCATGCTGGAGATATTGTGTATGCTGATTCAAAATTAGAACACTCTAAAATCGAGAATATCGTAGAAAAAAGAAATAATGATTTTTTAAATGTCTTATCAAGAAATAAAATTAAAAAGAAACGGCTTTTAGAAATTATTAAGAACATTAACAAAGTTAAATTATTAGTTATTGGTGATACTATAGTTGATGAATATATAGCTTGTGATGCACTAGGAATGAGTGCAGAAGCTCCATTAGTAGTTTTTAGAGAACTTCATTCAAAAAATTATATCGGAGGTGCAGCAGTAGTAGCAAGCCATATAAAAAGTTTAGGAGCCGATTGTAAATTTATTTCAATAGTTGGTAATGATGAAAAAGGGAAAGTAGCTATAGATTTTCTTAATAATTCTAAAATTAAAAATAAAATTTTCGTTGATGACACCAGACCAACTACGTTTAAGACTAGATATATGGTTAACAACCAAAAAATTTTTAGAGTAAGTAGGTTAAAAGACCATAGCATACCCTCTTTTTTAGAAAAGAAAATCATCAATGAAATTACTAAAAAGTCAGCTAATTATGAAAGTATTTTGATATCTGATTTTGTTTATGGTTTGATTACACCTAATATTATAAACGCTATTCATAAATTTTCGAATAGTATGAATATCCCAGTGTTTGCAGATGTTCAGTCAAGCAGTCAATATGGGAACATTTTAAAGTTTAAAAATGTTGAATTACTATGTCCAAACGAAAGAGAAGCTAGAATTGCACTTGGAAATAACGATGATAGCCTTGAAAATATTGCTCAACAGATACTCCAAAAATCAAAAAGTAAATATCTTATTTTAAAATTAGGTTCTAATGGATTTATATCTTATGATGTTAAAAAAAATGGTTATATAGAAAGAGAACATTTTCCTGCCTTAACTATTAATCCTCTAGATGAAACAGGAGCTGGTGATAGTTTATTATCAGCTATTACTGTTTGTTTGGCAGCAGGAGCAAATTTGAAAGAAGCATCTGCCATCGCAACTTACATGGCCTCACTTTCAGTTCAAACCATTGGAAACAAACCAATTAAAAGAGAAACTTTAATTAATGAAATATTAAAATAGGAAAATTTTAATGAAGAACATAATGATAACTGGTGGCGCTGGATATGTTGGATCAATTCTTGTTCCTAAGTTATTAAAACTTGGTCATAATGTTACTATATATGATTTAATGATTTATGGAGAAAACACTATTATTGATCATCCAAATCTCACTAAAATAATAGGTGACATTAGAGATATATCTTATTTTAGACAATCTTTAAAAACCTTATCAATTGATACAGTTATTCACCTCGCATGCATTTCTAATGATCCTAGCTTTGAACTAAATCCTGCTCTTGGGAAATCTATAAATCTAGATGCATTTAGACCCTTAGTAGAAAATGCTATTGAGAATTCTGTAAGACATTTTATTTATGCTTCTTCTTCAAGCGTATATGGTGTCAAGAAAGAACCAAATGTCAGTGAAGAAATGTCTTTAGAACCTCTTACTGATTACTCAATTTATAAAGCAGAATGTGAAAAAATATTGTCAGAATATATAAGCGAAGAGTTTATTACTACAACGGTAAGACCTGCCACTGTTTGTGGCTATGCGCCTAGACAACGCTTGGACGTGGTTGTAAATATTCTAACTAATTTAGCTTTTCACAAAAGAGAAATAACTATCTTTGGTGGAAAACAGCTAAGACCTAACATAGATATCATAGATATGGCTAACGCATATATTTCAATCATTGAAGCTCCTGTTGAAAAAATTAATAAAGAGATTTTTAATGTAGGGGGTAAAAATTTCTCTGTACGAGAAATAGCAAACAAGGTAAAAAATATAATTGGTGATGATGTGAAATTAACAACCACTCCCTCAGATGACAATAGATCATATCATATTTCTTCAAACAAAATTAAAGAACTAATTAACTTCACACCTAAGTTTGAAATTGAAGATAGCGTTTTGGGTCTTAAAAAGGCTTTTGAAAGTAATAAACTAAATGATCCCTTGAATAATAAACTATATTTCAACATTAAAACAATGCAATCAATACAAATGGTTTGAAATGAATATTGGGATTGACTTCGACAATACAATTGCAAAGTATGATCAAATTTTTATTGAAACTGCAATAAAGAAAGAATTTGTTTCATCTAATTGGTTTGGGAACAAAGAAGCTCTAAAAAAAGAATTCCAAAATAAAAAAAAGGAATGGATGAGACTACAAGGTCAAGTATATGGTCCTTTAATGAGAAAGGCTATCTGTTTTCCAGGTGTTAAAAGATTTTTGTTAAAAGCTCAGTTCTGTAATCATAAAATTTTTATAATCAGTCACAAGACTATTTATGGTCATTACGATGAAACAAGAACTAATCTTCGAAAACAAGCATTAGCTTGGCTTGAAGAAAATAATTTTTTTAACCAAAGATTATATAATTTATGTAAAAATAACATCTTTTTTTGCACTACCAAAGAAGAAAAAATTAAAAAAATTAATGAATTAAATTTAGATTTTATGATTGATGATTTAAATGACATTTTTAGACACAAAATCTCAACCAAAACCAAAAAAATCCTCTTTAATTCATCACTTAAAAAAAACAACGCTGACTATAATTTTGGAGATTGGGATCAAATTTCTAAATTAATTTTTTCTAGAAATGAAAATAAATTAGGATTAATCAAGGTTTGCAATACAATAAATTGTTACAATATTATTACTTCTATTGACGAAATCAAGAGAGGCGGAAACAGTAGAGTTTATAAACTTAATGACATAAATAATAAGTCTTTCATTCTTAAAGAATATCCTAACAAACATTTAGAGGTTAAACCCAGACTTAAAAATGAATTAAGAGCTTTAAATCTATTAAAAAATTTAAAAAATGTACCAAAAATTGTTTCATTCAATGAGGAATTAAATGTAATAGTTTTAAATTACATCCAAGGAAAAAAAATATATAAAGTTACTTCCAAAAATATATCAGAGGCAATCAATTTTATTGAAAAGCTATATGAAATGAGTAAGAAAAATATAAAGTATTATCCTGCTACTGAGGCATGTCTAAATGCAAAAGATTTAATCAGTCAAATAGATAACAGATTTGAAAATCTAAAATTTATTGAAAACAAAGATCTTAAGCAATCCTTAAATAAACTAATTAAACTCAATCTAAAACTTAAAGAAAGAGCTTATAAAATTTGGCCAAAAGATAATATTAACATAAACTTAAGTAGAAAATTTTTGACATTTAGCCCTTCTGATTTTGGTTTTCATAATGCGATTATAAATCAAAATAATTCTATCACATTTATTGACTTTGAATATTTTGGGTTAGACGATCCTGTGAAATTAATATCTGATTTTTTATGGCATCCAGCTATGTCGCTTAATACTAATCAAAAAATATTATTTACTAAAGGGTTTTTAAAAATCTTTGAAAATGACCATTCTTTTAAAAAAAGATTAAATGTAGCATTTTCAATGTATGGTCTAAGGTGGTGTTTGATTATTTTAAGCAAAATTTTAAAAGTTAATTTTGAAGGTAAAAACTTGTGTAAAAATACTAAATTAACTAATTTTGAACAAATTACAAAATTACAAATAATTAAATCAAATCGTATATATGATGAAATTATGAAAAATAAAATGGAATTTGTTTATGACAAATAAATTTTTAAATCCATATCAAAGCCCTAAACTAGATAAAAGGTCTCTTTATTTAAGAAAATTAATAATTCGAGCATTTGAAGGTGGAATGCGAGGTCATCTTGGATCTTCAATGTCACTAGTAGAAATCATGCGTGTTCTTTATGATAATTTTTTACTATATGATACTAAAAATTCTGAATGGGAAAAAAGAGACAGGTTTATTCTTAGTAAAGGGCATGGTTGCCTAGCTCAATACGTACTTTTAGCAGATAAAGGGTTTATTCCTATGAATGCACTTGACAAATTTTGTCATCATGACGGTATTTTAGGAGGTCATCCTGAAAAAAATAAGATACCTGGAATTGAATTTTCTACTGGGGCTCTTGGTCATGGTCTACCTGTAGGGATCGGAATGGCGATAGCAGCTAAAATTAATAATAAAGGACATAGGGTTGTAGTAGTAACAGGTGATGGTGAGTCTAACGAAGGTTCTATCTGGGAAGCAGCTTTATCAGCGTCAAAAAATAAACTTGATAACTTAATATGGATGATTGATTATAATAAATTTCAATCTTATGGACAAACAAAAGAGGTTGTTGATCTTGAGCCCTTAGGTCAAAAAATAAAAAGTTTTGGGTTTAATCTAATTGAGGTAGATGGTCATGATGTTAAAATGATTGAAGAAGGATTAAAGCTATTGAATGATGAAAAAGTGAGACCAAAAGCAATAATTTGTCATACCGTAAAAGGAAAGGGATTCTCATTCGCAGAACATAATGAAAATTGGCATCATAAATCAAATTTGATGCCAGACGAGATAAAAGCTATGTATGATTGTTTAAAGTAGTAGGACATTAAAATGCGAAAAACAGCCTTAAACTATGTCTACAAACTTGCTAGACAAAATAAAAAAGTTATATTTATAGGCTCTGACTTAGGACCTGGAGTTCTTAATGAGATGAAAGTAAATATGCCTTCAAGGTATTTCATGGAAGGTGTCTCTGAGCAACATATAGTTGGTATGGCCGCGGGATTAGCAACTGAAGGATTTATTCCTTATGTAAATACAATTGCTACATTTTTATCCAGAAGATGTTTTGAACAAATTGCAATGGATCTGTGTCTACATAATTTACCAGTTAGATTAATAGCAAATGGTGGAGGGCTTGTTTATGCTCCGCTTGGCCCAACACATCTAGCAATTGAGGACTTTGCTATTTTAAAAGCTTTACCTAACATGACTATTTTAGCGCCTTGTGATTCACAAGAGATGGCAGAACTGATGAAATGTACTTTAAAATGGCCACACCCTATTTATATAAGGTTGGGGAAAGGTGGAGATAAAATAATTAGTAACAAAAAACAAAAGTTTGAAATTGGAAGAGCTGTTGTACTTAAACATCCTGATGAAGGACTTTTTATTACTACGGGTGTTATGTCTCAAATTGCTCTGGAAGCATGTGAAATTTTACACAAAGATAATATTGAGTGCGGGGTAATTCATAACCACACTGTAAAACCAATCGATGGCAAATGTCTCTTAAATTGGTTACCTAAAGTTAGGGCAACTATTTCTGTAGAAGAACATTTTAGAACTGGAGGGATGGGAAGCACTATACTTGAGTTTATAAATGATAATATAAAAGAAGAACAAATAGATTTTACTAGAATTGGAATTCCAGATAATTTTACTAAAAACTATGGGAGTCAAAACTCTTTATTAGAATCTATGAATATTACTCCTAAATTCTTAGCTAATGAGATGAAACTTAAATTGAGAAAAAATTATGTTTAACTTCTTAAATAAAAAAGAACAGCACATATATGATAAATTTTTACGTGATGGTTTTATCATAGAAAAAACAAAAAATTTTTCTAAGTTAAATTTAATACAAAATTTTATTGTTGAACAAACATCTAAATTATTGACTAGAGAGATAAATCAAAACAACATTGATTGGCTAAATAATATTCATAACTTTGTTTCTAAAGAAAAACTTAATCAATTTCGACTTGATTTAATTAATCAAATGAATGATCATGAAACATTTCGTAAGTATTACTATAATATTTCCAAGGAATTTTTGGACATAATTGTAGGTAATGAACTCGCAATGCAGAAGAGAGTTAACCTAAGCATTCAGTTGCCGGAAGATGACAGTTCATTATTGCCAGTTCATGCTGATACATGGTCAGGTGACTCACCCTTTGAAGCTGTCGTATGGATTCCATTAGTAGACTGCTTTAAAACAAAGACTATGTATATACTTCCACCTGATAGGGCAAAACAATTAAATAAAAATTTTAAAAATATAAGTAATCATGGAAAAAACAATCTTTTTGATTACATTAAAAATGACATTATATGGCTTGAACTAAATTATGGTGAAATATTAATTTTCGACCAAAGTTTACCACATGGAAATATAGTAAATCAAGAACTGGAAACACGTTGGTCGATGAATTGTAGATTTAAAGGTATTTTTACTCCATATAGTGATAAAAAATTAGGCGAATTTTTTGAACCTATAACGCTAAAACCCCTAAGTAAATTAGGAATGAATTATAAGCTACCTTCATTAAAATGATTAAATTAAGGGGATACATTTTTAGTCGTCCATTCTTAGAAGAAAGGGTACCTCAACATGTTCAAAATATTATTATTCGTGATTACTGCTCAAAAAATAACTTTCACTATCTTCTAAGTGCAACTGAGTACGCTATGCCTCATTCTGATGTAATGCTCAAACACATTTTAGAGCAACTAGATGAAATTGATGGAATTATTGCTTACAGTATATTTCAACTCCCAGAAAAATTTAAATCTAGATGCTCAATAATTAAACAAATTATTAAAAAGAAAAAAGAATTCCATTTTGCTTGTGAAAATATGTCTATACAAAATGATGATGATTTTGAAAAAATTGAAACTATTTGGCAAATAAAACTTACGACAATGTTGAATAAGCCTGTAGGTGTTGTATGACACTGAAAAATTTTGTTACATCCCAACACAAAGCTACTAAAAGAGATTATTTAGGAAGAATGACTGATGATAAAGTTAACTGTATGCTAATATCTAAAAAATATGGAAAGGATTACTGGGATGGGAGGAGAAGATATGGTTATGGTGGCTATAAATATATTCCTAGTTTGTGGACAAATGTAGCAAAAAAAATTATTAAAGAATATGAATTAACAAATTCTTCTAAAATCATTGATTTGGGTTGTGGTAAAGCATTTTTGCTTCATGAAATAAAGAAAATCTTACCATACATTCGCTTAGTGGGCATTGATATTTCAAGTTATGCTATAAAGCATAGCACACCTGAAATTAGACCATACTTGTATGTTTACAATGCAAAAAAAACATTGCCCTTTAAAAGAAAGGAATTTGACTTGTTATTCACGTTAGGAACACTTCACAACTTTAGATTACCAGAATTAAAAAAAGTAATTAAAGAAATCACCAGGATATCAAAAAAGAGTTATATAATGGTTGAAAGTTATAGAAATGAAAAAGAATTATTTAATCTACAATGTTGGGCATTAACTGCAGAATCTTTTTTTGATAAAAAAGAATGGGAATGGATATTTAAAGAATATGGGTATAAAGGCGACTTCGAGTTCATTTACTTTGAATAAATTTTATAAATATAACTAGTAGGTTCATTATGAAATATAAAAAAATATTTGTGACAGGTGCTGATGGTTTTATAGGATCTCATTTAGTAGAAACTCTTGTTGATAAGGGTTATGAAGTTAAAGCCCTAGCACATTACAATTCTTTTAATACATATGGATGGTTAGATCATTTAGACAAATCAGTAAGTCAGAGTTTTGAAAAAGTTATGGGAGATATAAGAGATCAGGAGAACATAAATACATTAGTTCGCGGAACGGATGTTATATTTCACCTAGCTTCGCTAATTGGTATACCCTATTCTTATGTTGCTCCACAATCGTATATTGATACTAATGTCACGGGTACGTTAAATGTGCTCCAGGCAGCTAAAAATCATAATGTTGAAAAAATTATTCATACTTCTACAAGTGAAGTTTATGGCACTGCACAGTTTGTCCCAATTACAGAAAATCATCCTTTGAGTGGACAATCTCCTTATGCAGCCAGCAAAATCGGAGCAGACCAAATAGCTTTTTCTTTTTATTCTTCATTTAATTTACCTGTTTCTATATGTCGACCTTTTAACACATATGGTCCCAGACAATCGATGAGAGCTGTGATTCCTACCATAATTATACAAATGCTAGAAGGAACAAAAAAAATTAAATTAGGAAATCTATATGCTACTAGAGATTTTAATTTTATAAAAGATACTGTAGAAGGTTTCATTGCAATTATGCTTGGGAAAAATACAAACGGTGAGGTATTTAATATTGGGAGTAAATTTGAAATTGATATTAAATCTACTTTTGAAATAATATCTCAAATAATAAATCCAAATGTAGAAATAGAACAAGATCTATATAGAATTCGACCAAAAAAGAGTGAAGTTGAAAGATTATTTGCTGATAATGCAAAAGCAATCCAAAAATTAAATTGGAAACCTCAATATAATGACATAGATAATTTCAAAAGAGGTATAAAAGAAACAGTTGATTGGTTTCAAAAAAAAGAAAATATTGATAAGTATAAAAACATCGGCTATGTGATCTAATATTCTAAGTGTGCAAGTAAAAAATGAAATCAAAAGATATTAATATTTTCAAAGATCTTGCTCGTTTGGTAAAATTCTTTAAAAATTATTTACTTATTTTATTTTTGGTTCTTGTATTTGAAATTTTCGCATCTTTTTTCCTCATAGTAAGTATTACCCCACTGGCCGAATATATATTAGATGAAAATTTAGAAAATCCTACTATTATAACTAAAACTATTATTAATTATCTAAATTACTTTAATATCCTACCATCGTTTTTTAGTCTTTCTTGTTTGTTCATATTAAGTAATTTTATAAAAGCCTTAATAGAAACGCTAACAAGATTTATATGTCTAAAAATTAAATATGTTTTGTTTCAAAACTTATCAAAGGAAAATCTAGAAGCTATTTTCCAATCAAATTTACAATTTTTTGGAAATACGGATAATGGTAAATTAATGAATTCTTTTCAAAAAGAACTTAATAATATAGCAGAAACTATAAGCCAAATGGCTCAACAATTCGCATATTTCGTTCAATTAATTGTTTTCTTCATAATCCCTTTATGGATCAATTATTATCTTACTTTAATAGCTTTATTAACGGCAATTATATTTATGATACCTTTTTTACTTCTTTACAAAAAGAGTTTTAATCTTGGTAAAAAAAATACTCTTACAGCAAACGTTATGACGAGCAGACTTTATGAAATTTTTCAGTCAGCTAGATTAATCATCGGTCATAATAAACAACTACATACAATTCATAATTATATAAACACAGTTAAAGATCACTCAAAAGCTGCTGTTGACTCTCAATTATTTGTTACTTCAATGAGTATACTTTTTCAACCATTTACAATTCTTGCAGCTATAACTGCAATTGGAGTGTCTGCAAGCGTTAACCAAAACTTACCTGAAACAACTGCTGTTTTATGGTCACTAATGAGAGCCATGCCTGTTTTAAGCAAGATTTTACAATCAAATTTAAATATAACAAATTTGGTGCCAAGCTTAAATCAAATAAATGAAATCACTATCATTGCTAACCAATATAGTTTGAATAAAGGTTCTATAAAAATTAATAAAATATCAAAAGGAATTTCATTCAAGAATATTGAGTTTTACTATGAAAAAAGAGATTTTAGTTTAAAAAATTTAAATTTATACATAAAGGCAAACAACATTACAGCATTGGCAGGTATGTCAGGAAGTGGCAAATCAACAATAATTGACTTAATTCTCGGATTACAAACACCAAACAAAGGTGTTATAACCCTTGACGATATTTCTTATAAAAAAATAGATTTCAATTTTTTTCGTGAACAAATAGGGTATATTCCTCAAGATCCACAACTGTTTAATACAACAATAAAAGAAAATTTGAAATGGTTTAATAATGACATAACAGAAAATGAAATGATAGAGGCCTGTAAAAAATCTAATGCAATGGAATTTATCAACAAACTTCCAAAAAAATTTGATACTAATTGTGGTAATCAAGGAACTAATTTTTCAGGTGGACAAAGACAACGACTTACAATCGCACGAGCTTTACTCCATAAACCTAATCTACTAATATTAGACGAAGCAACTAGTGCATTGGATTCAAAGTCTGATTTTCATATCCATAAAGCACTTAGTAAACTTAAGAGAAACATGACAATTATAGTAATATCTCATAAATTACAAACACTTAAGAACGCAGATCAAATTTATGTTGTGAATAATGGAAATATAGTTCAAAAAGGAAAGTTTAACTTTTTATTTAAAGATAAAAAAAGTATATTTTTCAGTATGATAAATAAGCAACTATAATTATTTTGACATTTTGGATAAAAGTAATGAATTCAAACTTAGATAAATTAATAAATGATTTAACAAATGCAATAAAAAAAACAACGCAATATTCTAAAGCAGTTTTACATGAACCTGACATCAATAATGACGATATTAATTCTGTCATTAAGACACTTAAGTCAGGATATGTTTCTTCTGTAGGTTCTACGATCGACGAATTTGAAAAAAGCTTATGTAAATATACTAATGCTAATTATGCAGTTGCAATGAGCAATGGAACTTCATGTTTGCATATTGCATTGCTTGCTAACGGAATAAAAGCTAATGATGAGGTATTAATGCCTGGACTAACTTTTGTTGCCTCAGCAAATGCTGTTAGCTATTGTAAAGCTATTCCACATTTTGTAGATAGTGATTTAGATACTCTTGGAATTGATACTAACAAACTTCATGATTACTTAAAAAAAAATACAATTATTAAAAATAACATATGTTATAATTTTAACACTGGAAGGAGAGTATTTGCAATCATTCCAGTTCATGTATATGGGTTTATAGGGGATATTGTAAATTTAAAAAAAATTGCTAAAGAGTTTAAGATTTTAATAATTGAAGACGCAGCTGAAGCCCTTGGAAGCTTTAAAAATGGGCAACATGCTGGGACATTTGGAAAATGTGGTTGCATTAGTTTTAATGGTAACAAGATAATAACCACTGGTGGTGGTGGTGCCCTAATTACAAACAATAAGGTTTTAGCCCAGAAAGCAAGACATCTTTCTACAACTGCTAAATTAAAACATAGTTTTAAGTATAAACATAATTTAATTGGTTTTAATTACAGAATGCCAGCTATCAACGCTGCATTGGGATTATCACAATTAAAAAAAATTGATTTTTTGTTACAAAACAAAAAAAACCTTAGAAATAGATATTGTGAAAATTTTAGAGGGATTGAAGGTATACAATTTTTCAAAGGCCCTCAAGAGGGTCAGTCAAATTTTTGGCTTAATTCTCTAATATTAACAAAAGGTTTTGTAAGGTTCCAAAATAAAATTATTGAACAACTAAATTGTAATGGTTTTGGATGCAGACCAATTTGGGAGCTATTAAATAGATTACCTCCATACCAAAAATGTCCCTCAATGGAGCTTAAAAATGCAAATAAATTACAAAAATCATTTATTTCAGTCCCAAGTAGTTCAATATTAGGTTACATAAATGAGTAAAGTTGATAAAATTATTTTTATAGGTGGTGGTGGACATAGCCTTTCTTGTGCTGAAATAGTCAGCAGAAATGACAATTATGAATTAGCTGGATATTTAGATCCACAAAAAAATTCTTTACTATCTCAACATGGAATTGAAAGGCTTGGGAGTGATAATATACTTGAAGCAACTATTAAAAAATATAAAAACTTTTTAATTACTATTGGACACGTTAAATCTCCAAAAAAAAGAATTGAACTATTCAACAAAATTATTAATTTAGGAGGCTCTCTACCAAATTTAATTTCTAAATTTTCATATGTATCTAAATTTTCTAAAATTGGAAAAGGTACCATAATTATGAATGGTGTAGTTATTAATTCAAACTCCACAATCATGGATAATTGTATAATCAACACTTCAGCTACTATTGAACACGAAGTCAAAATAAACTCACACGTTCATATAGCACCATCTGCTACAATTTTAGGAAATGTAAATATTGGAGCGGGAAGTTTTGTAGGAGCTGGGGCAATAATTAAAGAAGGTGTTAAAATAAATGCTAACACATTTATCAAAGCTGGTGAAAAGGTTTTTATTGATAGATGAATTTAAAAAATAAATCATCATATTTAATCCATTTTTTAATAATACCGCTTTTTATTATTAACATCATTCTTTGTTTTAATAATAATAATAATAAAGTTATACCTGCCCCAGTAGAACTATCGACGCTGGCATTAACTATAGCTCTTACTGAGTTAGAAACAAAAAATAATAACTA
>MDSV01171612.1_pt1 | contig 25499 bp, 24 predicted proteins | sample 810851 | NCBI WGS metagenome assembly MDSV01 (sample SAMN05326640, study PRJNA326480) | marine metagenome | isolation source: seawater | place: Atlantic Ocean: North East | collected 2012
TTAAATCTTTAAGAATTAATACAGGTTCATTAAGAGGATCATTTATAATAGAAAAAAATGGTGAATTATGGTTATCTAATTGTTTTATCAAAAAATATAACAATGCAACTGATAATAATTATCAACCTAATAGAGATAGAAAATTGCTAATTAAAAAAAAAGAATTTAACAAGATATTAGGATCTTTAAAGCAAGGTGGTTTGTCTTTAGTTCCTATTAATTTATATTTTTCTGATAAAGGTTTTGCAAAATTGACATTTGGCATAGGAAAAGGGAAGAAAAAATATGATAAAAGACAATCTATCAAGGAAAAAGACTGGAATATTAAAAAGTCAAGAATGTTGAAAAACAATTAAATTGTTTACTTTTTAAAATTCATAATTATAAGCCCCATATGGCAAGAATTACGGTAGAAGATTGTATTGATAAATTTCCAAGCAGATTTGAATTAGTACTTATTGCTTCAAATAGAGCAAGAAAATTACATTCTGGTGAAACTCCAACTTTAGATAAAGATAATGATAAAAATACAGTTATAGCACTTAGGGAAATAGCTCAAGAAACACTAACAATAGATCAATTAAAGAACGACTTAATTGAAGAATATCAAACAACTACTTTTACAGAAGATGAAGATATTGATGAAAATAGTCAATTTAATGATAATTTTTCGGAAAATGAAAATAATTTAATTTTAGATGATAACTTAGAAGAAGTTGAATCATCAGAGAATATTACATCTTCAGAAGAAAATATTGAAAATGAAAATTTTCAAGCTTCAGAGCAATCTGAAAATAAAAAAGAAGAGAGTATTTAGTAAAAGTTTTAAAAAAACTTTAGATTTAATATTATAAATCTTTAATATTTATGGTCAAAGAGATTTTTAAGGAACTCGATAAATTAACTTATTACCTTAAATCTGAAGAAAAAAATAAAGTTCAAGATGCATTAAAATTAAGTGAAAATGCTCATAGTAATCAACTTCGTAAATCTGGAGATCCTTTTATAATACATCCTTTAGAAGTTGCCAAAATATTAACATCAATAAAATTAGATGGAGATTCAATAACAGCAGGTCTTCTTCATGATACTGTAGAGGACACTAATCTTAGTATTGATGAAATAGATAAAAAATTTGGAAAACAAATTTCAGAGTTAGTACAAGGACTTACTAAGATTAGTAAATTTTCACTTAGAGTAAATAACCAGAAATTTGGAGAAAACTATAAAAAATTAATTTTAGCAACTACAAAAGATTTAAGAGTTATTTTAGTTAAATTAGCAGATAGACTACATAATATGCGAACTTTAAATTTTATTGATGATAATAATAAAAAAACAAACATAGCACTAGAAACATTAGAGGTATATGCTCCATTAGCTCAAAGATTAGGTATGAAAGAATGGCAAGACGAGTTAGAAGATCTTTCATTCAAAATTATAAATCCTGATGCTCGACAGTCTATAATAGACAGACTGGAGTACTTAAAATCAAAAGATGACAATATTATTGATGAGATTAGGTATGAGCTTAAAAAAATATTCTTACAGGAGGATATTATTTGTAAAATTGAGGGCAGAATAAAATCACCATTTTCGATATGGAACAAAATTAAAAATAAAAATATTTCATTTGAACAACTATCAGATATCATGGCATTTAGAATAGTAACAAATTCAACAAGAGAATGTTATAGATGCTTGGGAATTATACATAGGCGTTATCCATATATACAAGGAAGATTTAAAGATTTTATATCTGCACCTAAATCTAATGGTTACAGAGCCCTACATTCTTCTGTGATGGGTCCTAAAAATAAAAAGATTGAAATCCAATTTAGGTCAAATGTTATGAATCAAATTGCAGATTTTGGAGTTGCAGCACACTGGAAATATAAAGATCCAAAAAAAATTAAAGAGAAGGATACGAAAGAATATATTTGGGTTCATGATCTTGTGGATTCAATGAATGCTTCAAATTCTCAAGATGAATTAATAGAAAATTCAAAACTTAAAGTTTTTCAAAATGATATATATGTTTTCACTCCTAAAGGAGATATTATTGAACTTCCAAAAAATGCAACGCCAATAGACTTTGCTTATGCTATTCATAGTCAAGTAGGTGATAAATGTGTTGCTGCAAAAATTAATGAAAAAATGCAACCATTAAAAACAATATTAAAAAATGGAGACCAGATTGAAATTATTACCTCTGAGGCGGCACAACCTTCTCCTTTATGGGGAAGATTTGCTGTTACAACTAAGGTAAAATCACAATTACGTAGATTCTTTAGATCAAAGAAAAAAGATGAATATGTAATATTTGGAAGAGAAATTCTTTTGTCTTTTTTTCAAAAAGAAAATTATGAAATTAATCCTGTAATTGAAGAAAAAATAAAAAAAGAATTTAAATTTAATTCAATACATGATTTATATGAACTATTAGGATCAGGGTCAATTACTGCTGCTTCAGTTTTGAAAAAAATATATCCTGAATATAATTCTAATTCAAATATAAAATTTAATCAAGATAGTCATAACACCGTACAGTTAAGGGGTTTGACAGCCGGTATGTCTTATCATCTTGCGGGTTGTTGTTCACCCCTAAGAGGTGATAATATTGTAGGAATAGTAACTGCGGGAATTGGGGTAGCAGTCCATACAGTTGATTGTCAAACTTTAACTTCATATCAAGATACACCTGATAGATGGTTAAATTTATCATGGGATATAAATAGTAAATTAAACTCAAATTCAAATGGGAGAATTATAGTTGTTTTAAAAAATCAACCTGGAAGCTTGGGTAAGGTTACAACAGTAATTGCAAAAAATAACGGTAATATATCTAATATTAATTTCTCATTAAGAAAAATTGATTTTTTTGAAATAATAATTGATATCGAAGTAAGAGATGCTAATCATTTACAAAATATAATTGCAGCTTTAAGAATGGAGCCAGAAATTTCTTCATTAGAAAGACTAAAAGGTTAGAAGGTATATGATTTATGGTATTGGTACAGATATTATTGAAATTAAAAGAATTAAAAGAGTGATTCAAAAATATGGTAGAAGATTTAAAAGAAAATGTTTTCATGAAAATGAAATAGCAAGATCTGAAACAAAATATAAATCAATAGAGTCTTATGCAAAGCGTTACGCAGCTAAAGAGGCATGTGCAAAAGCTTTAGGAACAGGACTTGCGAGAGGAGTTTTTTGGAAGGATATAGAAATTAAAAATAATAGATATGGTAAACCATATATAATTTTACATAATAAAGCTAAAACTTTTACTGAAAACTTTAATCAAGAAGATTATAAAATTGAATTATCTATTACTGATGAAAATGAATATGCGCTCGCAAACGTAATAATATTTAAATGAAGACGAAAAGTAAATTTTATAATAATGCCATTTCTATTTTTGTAGCAATTTTTATAGCACTAACAATACGCTCTCTTTTTTTTGAACCTTTTAATATACCATCTGGATCAATGAAGCCAAACTTACTTGTAGGTGATTTTATTTTTGTATCTAAATATTCATATGGCTACTCCAGACATTCATTCCCCTTTTCTTTAGGAGACTCAAAAGGAAAGATATTTTCTGGAAAATTTTTTTCTAAGCCCCCTAAAAGAGGTGATATTGTTGTTTTTAAGACTCCAGAAAACAATAGAACAGATTATATAAAAAGAGTTATCGGGTTACCAGGAGATAAAATAAAAATTATAAATGGTGAAATAGAAATTAATGGAAATTTAGTTTTCAGAAAAAGAATAAATGATTTCATAGATAAACAAAAAAATCAAATATCAATTAACAATGGGCGTCGAAGACAGTATATGGAGTATTTTTTTGATAAAGAAATAAACGTACTTGATATTAAAGATTTTACTTTTGCTGATAATACCAATATTTTTAATGTTCCAGAAAATAAATTTTTTGTTATGGGTGATAATAGAGATAATTCACAAGATAGTAGATTTTTAACTGTAGGATTTATACCTTTTGAGAATATTGTAGGTAAAGCTCAGTTTATTTTCTTCTCACTAGAAAATGCCAGATTTTTAGAAATATGGAAATGGCCAAAATCAATAAGATATAATAGAATTTTTCAAAAAATTAATGATTGAAAAAAAAAAATTAGTTTTATTTGAAAAAAAAATTCAATACAGCTTTAAAGACCTTTCGATATTAGAACAATCTTTAACTCATCCCAGTTTTTATAAGGAGGCAAATAAAAATGAAAAAGAAGTTCATCAATTTGAAAGATTAGAATTTCTTGGTGATAGGGTATTAGGGTTAATAATTGCATCATTACTTTTTGAAAAATTTAAAAAATTAGACGAAGGTGATTTATCAAAAAAATATTCTTATTTAGTACAAAAAAATTTTTTACATAAAATTTCTCTTCAATTATCTATTAACAAAATTCTTTTATATAATTTTAAGAAAAATAATAAAAAAATGCTTGTTTCAATTTATTCAGACTCTGTTGAATCATTAATTGGTGCAATATTTCTTGATGGAGGATTTAAACCATCTTATAATTTTGTAAAAAAATATTGGTCTTCATATTTAGATATAAAGGTATCTAAAACCGAAGATCCTAAAACAGTTCTTCAAGAATTATCTCAATATAAATCTAAGAAACTTCCTGAGTACAAGCTTCTTCATAAAAAAGGACCTCCGCACTCTCCTTTATTTACAGTTTCGTTAAATGTTTTAGATTTAAAAAAAATAAAAGCTGAGGGCACTTCTATAAGAGAAGCTGAGAGAAAAGCAGCAAATCAGGCATTAAATTTAATAAATGAAAAAAAAATTATTAAAAATTAGCATTGTTGGGAAAACCAATGCTGGTAAATCTACATTAATTAATAGCTTAATTGGTGAAGACGTTTCAATTATTAATAAAAAAATAAACACTACCGAAGATTTAATATTAGGGATAATAAACTTTTATCAACATCAATTAATTTTTTATGACACTCCTGGTATAAGTAATTTGAAAAATGTTAATCTAAAAAATAGAAAATTAAAACAAAACTTGTGGAATGGTCTAAATCAATCTGATTTAATTATTTATTTGATAGATGTAAATAAATATAATTCTCAAGAAATAATAAATAATATAAGAAAATTAGAAGAAATAGAGAGATTAATTTTAATAGTTTTTAATAAAAATGATTTAATAAAAAAAAAATCTATTCTACCTTATATTAGTGAATTAAGTAAAAAATTAAAGATTAAAAATTTTTTTTCAATATCAGCTAAAAAAAAATTAGGCTTAAGTAATTTAATTGATTTCTTATTAACTAAAACTTACCCATCTGAGTGGAATTTTAATCAAAATGAAATATCTGACAAAAGTGATATATTTATTTCTAATGAAAGTACTAGAAATGCAATATTAACTCTCTTGCATAAGGAAATACCATATAATTTAAAAGTAAATAATAAAATTTTCAAATATTTAAAAAATGGAGATTTAAAAGTTAAACAAGAAATTGAAATATTTAATTCTCGTTATAAAAAAATCATTTTAGGTAAAAATGGTGAAAAAATAAAAGAAATTAGAAAAAGAAGCCAAGATTACTTATCAAAATTATTAAATATAAAAGTACATTTGTATATAAATGTCACCGAAATAAATGCTGAAAAATTATAAAGGTATTTTGCTATTTGCTAAGATTCATAAGGACAATGATTTATATATTAAATTTTTATCTAATACTGATGAGTTAATAACAGGTATTGTTTATGGTGGTCTTTCTAAAAATAAAAGAAATATATTACAAATTGGATTTTTTCTTAATTTTCAAGTTTCTATAAAAGTAAATAAACCAGCTTCTATAAATGCAGAATTATCTGAGCCTTTCATTTCAACAATTATTAATGATAGATATAAATTAAATTGCTTATTAAGTGTAGCATCTTTAATTAATCTATCTATAATTGAAGGTCAAAAAGTTAAAAATATTTATAAGATTTCTCATAATTTTTTAATTACAATGTTTGTAAATAGAAGATGGTTTCATGAATATTGCATATTTTTATTTCAACTATTAAAAATAATTGGATACGAAATTGATTATAAAAAAAATAATAATAAAAAATTTTTTGATATTACTAAGCTTCAATTTAATCTTGATAAATCGTATACTACAATTGAATTTCCTCATAATTTGCTTAATAAAAAAAACTTAAAAATAGAACTAATATCAGTAAATTTAGTTTTTAGAATTTTTGAGGAAGTTTTTGTAAAAAATCATCTATCTAATTTCAATCTACGTTTGCCAAATCATTATCATTTATTTAAAAAACTTATAATAGAAAATATAAAATATAAATGAGCAAAATATTAAATAAAAATATTGATAAGATATTAAGTCAAAAATATTTATCTTATGCTATTTCAACAATTGTATCTAGATCATTACCAGATGTAAGAGATGGTTTAAAACCAGTCCATAGAAGAATAATTTATTCGATGTATCAATTAAAGCTTTTCAATAATTCAAGTTTTAAAAAATCAGCAAGAATTGTTGGAGACGTAATGGGAAAATTTCACCCACATGGTGATCAGGCAATTTACGATAGCTTAGTTAGAATGGCACAAGATTTCTCAACAAGAATAAAATTAATTGATGGACAAGGTAATTTTGGAAATATTGATGGGGATAATCCAGCAGCAATGAGATATACAGAAGCGAGACTTGAAAAATATACTAATTATTTTTTTGATGGTTTAGAAGAAAATTCAGTTGATTATAAAGAAAACTACGATGGACAAAATTTAGAACCTGAAGTTCTGCCATCTAAACTTCCAAATATACTAATTAATGGCGCTATGGGAATTGCTGTGGGAATGGCAACCAACATACCTCCTCATAATATTAATGAATTAATAGATTGTATTTTGCTTTTGATTAAAAATCCAAATACTAATATTTCCCAACTTCTTAAATTGCTTTCCGGTCCAGATTTTCCAACCGGTGGTGAGGTAATATTAGATCCAAAGAATAAAAAAGATATTTATACAAATGGAAGAGGGTCATTCATTATTAATTCTCAGTGGAGAAGGGAAGATTTAAAAAATGGTATGTATCAAATTATAATTAATGAAATTCCTTATCAAATTAATAAAGTTAAAATAATTGAACAATTAGCAAATTTAATTAATAGTAAAAAAATACCTTTAGATGATGTTATAGACGAGTCAGATGAGAATATAAGAATTGTTTTAAAGCCAAAAAATAGAAATATTGATTCAAAAAAGTTAATAGAACTTTGTTTTAAGCTTACTGATCTTTCAATAAAGTATTCTTGTAATTTTAATGTCCTTATAAATGGTTTTGAGCCCAAACAAGTTGGATTGACTGAAATTCTTTTAAATTTTTTAAATCATAGAAAATTATCTATTAAAAGAAAGTCAGATTATAATATTAATAAAATTAAAAAAAGATTGGAAATTCTAAAAGGTTATCAGATTGTATTTAAAAATTTAGAAAAAATAATTAAAATTATAAGAACGAAAGACAATCCTAAAAAAGAATTAATCAAAAGCTTCAAATTAACTGAACTTCAAGCTGATTCAATCTTATCAATGAGACTTGGATCATTAAAGAAAATTGATGAAAAAAATATAATAAATGAATTATCTGAATTAAATAAAGAATTAAAATATTTAAAAAAATTAATTACAGATAAAAAAACATTAAATGATTATATCTCAAATGAACTTGTAAATATTTTGGATGAAATTAATTCAGTTATTAAAAATAGAAAAACAAAAATATCAAAAGAAACAATTTATAATTCTGAAATTAATATTAATGAATTTCAAGAAATAGAAAAATATACCATTATTATTAATAAAGATTTTAATATTAAGCGTATTAAATATCATATAGATCATGCAGATCTGAAAAAAAATAACAAAGATATACTTTATTCTATAAAACTATTATCAAATCAAAAATTATTACTTTTTGTATCATCTGGTAAGGTATTTACAATAGATCCTAAAGATATACCTGGTGGAAATTCTAATCCGAAATCATTTATTTATTTTGTAGATAGTATTCCTAATGATAAAGTTGTTGGTATTCTTTCATCCAATTATAATAAAATTTTTGTAGCATCTAAGAATGGCAAAGGTTTTGTAAGTAATATAAATCAACTGACTACAAATCAAAGAAAAGGAAGGCACTTTTTCAATCTTAAAAATAATGACACTGTTGTTAAAGTCTTTTCACTTGAAAAATCTCATATTATATGTGTTTCAAAATTTCAAAAAATGTTGGCCTTTGATGTATCATCAATACCAGAATTACAAAAAGGTGTTGGTGTTCAACTAATCAAAATAAAAAATAAAGATTATCTATCAGATATAATTGATATTAATCCTCAAGAAGGTTTAGAATGGAGTACTGGTTCTAAAAACAGAAAATTAGATAACTTTGACTTTTGGATTGGCAAAAGGGCTCAATCTGGAAAAAAGATTCCCAAATATTTTAATAAAAATCTAAAATTTAGTGAATAAATTCTTTTATTATTATTCAATACGTTTAAAAATATTTTATGACAAATACTGATCTTAATACCCAATCTGTCTTGTCAATGAAGGGAGATGGTTATTATTCAAAAAAAACTTTAGGTGCCAAAAATGCAATAGATAAAATAGAAGCTTTGATTGTTGAAGCTCTTAAGACCATTCCAATAAAAGATATATTAAAAATTGCTGACTATGGAAGCGCTGATGGAGGGACAAGTCAGGAAATGTGGTTCAATATCATAAAAAAAATTAGAGATTCTGGAGATATTAGACAGATTGAAATGTTATATACAGATTTAGCTTCCAATGATTTTTCTGTATTATTTAAAACAATGCAAGGTATGCAAAGTAATTCTACTTTTGCCTATCAAAAACAATTTGAAAATGTATTTGTTCATGGCTGTGGAACTGGTTTTCATAAACAATTAATGGCCAATAATATTTTATCTCTTGGTTTTTCTGCTACTGCAATGCATTATGTTTCTGAAAGACCATGTTTAATTAAAGATCATGTACATATGGTCGGTTCTAGTGAGGAAGAAAAACAACAATTTAAAATTCAAGCATTAAAAGATTGGGAGACAATATTATTAAATAGATCCAAAGAATTGATTCCAGGCGGGAGATTTATTTGTATAAATTTTGGTATAGATGAAAAAGGTAGATTCTTAGGTAATACAGGAGGACATAATATGTTTAATAACTTTGCTAAGCATTGGAAAAATTTAGAAAAAGATGGTGTTATTTCTAATAAAGAATTTATTAATGCTACATTTACTCAACATTATAGAACTGTGGATGAATTTAAAAAGCCATTTATTGATCCTCAATCAGAAATATCTAAATCAGGACTTATTCTTAAATCTTGTAAAACTATGTTTACAGACTGTCCTTTTAAAGTTCATTTTAAAAATAATAAATCTAATATGTCATCAAGAGAATATGCTGAAACTTTAATTCCAACTATGAGAAGTTGGTCTGAAACAGTTTTTAAAACAGCTTTAGAAAATAGAAATCCAGAAGAGATTAATAGTATTGTTGATAAATTTTATAACTCATATTTTGAAGAGGTAGCAAATGAACCTGAGGGTCATGCAATGGATTATATTCATATAGTAATGGACATAGAGAAAGTTTAATTAGAAATATAAAGAAATATCTTCATGTACTGACTTACAGGATGCTAAATATAAAGCCTGTTCTTTATTAAGATTATCTTGCTTTCTAAGACCAAATGTTTCTTTGCCAGTTTCTGATAATTTAACTAAATCATTAAGTAAAATTATTGAACCTTTTTCTCTCCATTGTTTTTCATCACTATATATATTTTTTGATTCAATAATTAGCTTTAATGCTTCATTTTTTTTATCAAAATTCTTTTTTAATAATTTTTTTGCTTTTTTAATTGGCTTCTTTATATCTGATGTATCATTATAGGGATTAAATAATCTTTCAAAATTTTTAATAATTTCTTCAATTTCATTTTCTTCATTTGATATACTTAATAATAATTTTTCATATTCATTTTCAATCAATAAAAAATTATTAGCATTTTTAAATATTTTAATATAATTTTGTAATTGAGTGTATGCGTTATCCACTGATTTATTGTAATTTATTTTTGTTATATTAAAATCATTTAAAACAGTATTAAAATTATCATTTTCACTCTTCCAATTAGAAGGAATAGTCAATTTTTTATCTTCAATCTCATTCTCTATATTTAGAATTTTCTTCTCTAATTCTTGTATTTCTTGTATTTCAGTTTCAAGTCTAATTTCCTTTTTTATTTTTTCTATTTTAGAACGTTTTTTATAAATATTTTTTTCAATATTTCTTACTTTTGTATGTAATGGTTTATAATTTTTAGAATAATCATCAAAATTATTTCTAGCTAAAATTGTATTTTCAATTAAATTTTTTGATAAACCTATATCCCTAAATGTACTTGTAATTTTTATATTTTGTTTTTCAGGAATAAATTCTAAATTTTTAGAATTAATATTATCTAAAATATATAAAGTTTCTGAAAAATTTTCTTCGTATTTATTAAATGAATAATCTATCAAACACTCTTGTAATTTTGGATTTATTGGAGGAGGAGATACTTCTGAAGAATAATAAGATCTTAAAGGTAAATAATTTACTAATTGTGGAAAATATCCTACAACACCCAGTCCTACTAATTGCAAAACTATAAAAACACTAGCACCTTTCCATATTTCTGTTGTTTTAATTGATTTAGGAGCAACACCTCTCAAGTAAAATAATGAAAATCCAAATGGTGGAGTTAAAAAAGATGTTTGCATATTTACTCCAATCATCACACCCAGCCAAACTGCTGTAATGTTAGCTGATGTTTCTGCTAATAAGATTGGTGCAACAATTGGAACTACTACTATTGCAATTTCTATAAAATCTAAAAAAAATCCAAGAATAAAAATAACTGCCATAACAACAATAAATTGAGCCCAAAAACCTCCTGGAAGACCAGTTAAAAAGTCTTTTACAATTTCTTCCCCTCCAAAACCTCGAAAAGCAGCTGTTAACATTGCAGCACCAATAAGGATAATAAATACCATTGACGTAGTAAGGCTCGTTTCAATCATCACTTTTCTTAAAACATCATTAATTTTAAATGTTCTCCAAAAACTCCATGTTACACCAGTTAATAAAAACAATACTGCAACTATTGCAATTATTAGTGCTACAATTTCATTGTTTGATGATATATTTTTTATATTAAGATTATAATTTATTACTATAACGCTTATTACAATTAATGATAAAATAGTAATTATTGCAGGTGTATACTTGTTTTTATTGTCATAAAGTCTGTAACCACCCATTACCCCTGCACCAACTGCTCCAATTGCTCCTGCTTGATTTACTGTCGCTATTCCTAATAAAATAGATCCTAATACTACAAAAATTAATGCTAATGGAGGAACCAAAGAAAGAAATACTCTTTTAAAAAATTCTTTATCATATTCCCCCTCATATTTTACAGGCGGTACTAACTCTTTTTTAAAAATTCCAATAAACAGAACATAGAGCATGTATAATCCTACTAATACTAATCCTGGAAGAAACGCTCCTAAAAACATATTTCCTGCACTTACTGACTCCACACTAAATTGGCTTGGAATATTTGTAGATCCAGTAATATTTTTATAATTTTCAATTCTCATATTATCAGCTGCATCTGAAGCTGAAGCTAATTGATCAGATAAAATAATTAGAACTATTGATGGGGGTATTATTTGCCCTAATGTTCCTGAAGAACATACAATTCCTGAAGCTAGTGATTTATTGTAATTATTTTTCATCATTGCCGGCAGAGAAATTAAACCCATAGCAACTACAGTAGCTCCAACTATTCCAGTTGTAGCCGCTAATAATGCTCCAACAAATATTACAGAAATCCCTAATCCTCCAGGAATAGGTCCAAATAATTGACCCATACTTATTAATAAATCTTCTGCTATTTTAGATTTCTCAAGCATAATTCCCATAAAAATAAAAAGAGGTATAGCTATCAGTGTATCCCTTTCAACTTCCCAATAAACTCCTCGGAAATTTGTTATTCCTGCATTTAGCCATTGGAAAGGACCATCAGATACAAAATATTCATTAGCATTGCCCTCAATTAAGTAACCAGCTAGACCAGCTAAAAAAATTGATATTATTGCAGAACCTGGAAGAGCAAATGCTAATGGATAACCTGATGCAAGAGCAAAAGCCATTAAAAAAATTAAAAGAAAAAGAAAAAATAATTCCATATTTTAATTCTTTCTTATTATTTCTAAACTTTTTAAAGAATAAACTACAAATTGGATTAACATTGTTAAAGCAAATATTATTAAAAAACCGGCCATAAGATATTTAATATTCATACCTTGGGTGCTTTGGGATGTTTCAAAATTAATTATGGGCTGATTTAAAACACATTGTTTACAATACATTCCTCTAAAAAAAATAGTTAAACAAAGTGGAATACCTAAAAACAAGCTTCCAAAAAAATTTACTTTTGCTTTATTTTTTTCACTAAAATTTGTGTATAAAACATCAACTCTAACATGACCATCTTTAATCAAAGTATAATAGCTTCCAAATAGAAATAAACTTCCATACCAGAATCTAACTAGATCACTCATGAGTGTTTGCTCATAAGAAAAAACAAATCTTAAAATTACTATTTGAAATTCTGCAATCACAACAAGAAAAGCTAGCCAATAAAAATTAAGCGATTTAAAATAGTATGCAAATATTAAAGATATAAACAAAAGAGGGAAGTGAACAAAAGGCGCTCTAAAAGAATTATTAGAAAATTTAATACTCCAGCTTTTGCCCAACATTTGCTCTAAAAAACCCTCAATAATTAGGAATGAAATAAATGCATCTATAATTCCAATAATAAAAACAGACCAAAATCCAAATCTTATTATAAATCCATTAAGCTTTTCAAAATCACTAGCAAGAGTAAGATTATCTAAATCTTTATTTAAATAAATTAAAATTATTGGTGAAATAATTGCAAATAAATAAAGTAGAAATTGGAAAAAAGAGTATATGTTGATTGCATCAAATAGACTAAATGGTCCGGGCCAATTACCTGCAAAAGTTAGGTAGTTGTTAATTAAAAAAGCAAATACAATAAAGATTAAGCTAAGTGATAAATATTTTGAAATATTTAAGGTATTCATTGAATTTTTTAGTGGGGAGATTTACTCCCCACTAATTAAAATTTAGCTTCCTAAAACTCTATTTCTTTGAGTAAAGAATGCCGAGTCAGCTTTTTCTAACCAGCCACTAATTTCACTTCTTGATTTCTTAAAGCTAGCAAGAATTTTTCCTGTAAGTTCATTACCTTCAGCCAATTCTTCATACAGCTCTTCTGCTGCTGCTCCCATTGCATCGATAACATCTTCATTGAATTCTCTTAGCTCTACACCGTGATCATTTACAAGTCTTTGTAATGCAGCACCGTTATTAGCATTGTATTCTGTCAACATTCTTTCATTTTGAACTGTTGATGCATGCTCAATAATCATTTGATCTGTTTTACTTAAACTCGTAAACCAAGATTTATTACAACCAAGTGTAATTAAAGTTCCTGGCTCATGACATCCAGGCCAATAATAGTATTTAGCAGCTTCATAAAATCTAGATCTTTCATCATTCCATGGTCCAACCCATTCAGTTGCATCGATAGTACCATTAATTAAGTTTTCATAAATTTGTCCACCAGGAACACCAACTACAGATAGTCCTAGTTTAGACATCATCATTCCACCCAATCCTGGAATTCTCATTTTAAGACCTTTAAAGTCATCTGGTGAATTAATTTCTTTATTAAACCAGCCACCCATTTGTACTCCTGAATTACCAGCCATAAAGTTTTTTAAACCAAATTCATCACCAAGTTCATCCCAAAGTTCTTGACCACCACCATGTCTTATCCAACCGTTAATTTCAGTTGCAATCATTCCAAATGGTACTGCTGCGAAAAAACCCCACCCTGGATGTTGTCCAACCCAGTAGTAGTCTGCACTATTATACATTTGAGCATTACCTGAGGTAACTTCAGTAAATACATCTAGTGGTCCAACTCTTTCACCACCAGCAAAGTGATTTACAACAATACGACCATCACTTAAATCTGATATTCTTTGAGAAACAGCTTCTCCTCCGGTTCCAAGACCAGGATAACCTCTTCCCCATGTTGCTACACAGTTGACTTCTATTCTATCAGCAGCAATAGCTGGAGCTGGAAAAGAAGATACAGCCGCAGCTGCAGCCCCACCAATTCCTGCCTTTTTAAGGAAGTCGCGTCTTTTAAAGTTTTTTTTCATATGTCCTCCCGAGATAATATGAATTAATTAATTAATTTAATAATAGAAATATACAAAAATAGAATATGTATCAATTTATAAAATAAATAAATAACTAGAAAGTTATTAAAAACTAGAAATACCTGTTTGATTTTTTCCCAATATCAGAGAATGAATATCTTCCGCACCTTCATAGGTTTTAACTGTTTCTAGATTTACAAGATGTCTCATAACATGATATTCTTCAAGTAAGCCGTTTGCACCCAATATATCTCTTACATCTCTGACTATATTAAGAGATTTTTGACAATTATTTTTTTTTAATATGCTTATTGCATTAACAATATCTTTACCCTCATCTAAAGCTTTTGCACTAAGTAAACATGATGCTAGTCCAAGGTTAATTTCTATTTGCATTTCAGATAATTTTTTTTGAATTAATTGATTAGATGCCAAAGGTTTTTTAAACATAATTCTATTTTCAGCATATTCTTTTGCAATCATCCAACATTCAGATGCAGTACCTAATACACCCCAACTAATTCCAAATCTTGCTTTATTAAGACAGCTAAAAACTGATTTCCATCCTTGTGTATTTTTAAGACGTGAATCTTTTGGCAAAACAACATTATTTAAAATGATTTGTCCAGTTGGACTAATTTTTAAGCTTGTTTTATTTTCAATTGCAGATGTTTTTAAACCATTAAAATTTTTTTCTAAAATAAAACCTTCAACACTTTTGTGATCTTTGTTTTCTTCTAATGCCCATATAATAAAAATATCTGCTACAGGAGCGTTTGTTATCCAATTTTTTGAACCATTTAAAATATACCCGTTTTTAGTCTTCTTAAAAGTAGTCTTCATTGAAGATGGATCTGATCCAGCCTCACTCTCGGTTAATCCAAAACAACCAATTTTTTCTCCTTTTATAAGTCCAGGTAAATATTTATTTTTTTGCTCTTCCGATCCAAATTCACTAATGGGGTGAATTACTAATGATGATTGAACAGATATTGATGATCTGTAACTACTATCAACTTTTTCTAATTCATATGCAACAAGTCCATATCCCAGATTTGAAGTTCCTGAACCACCGTGAGATTTAACAGTTTGTCCCAAAACACCAAGAGCTCCGAACATGGGGTAAAGATCTAAATTGAAGTGATGAACTCTATTGTTTTCAATAACCGATGGCCTTAGTTCTTTGTCACAGAAATCTCTTACATTATTTTGAATTTTTGCTTCCTCTTCTGTCAAATATGACTCAACATAAAAAGGATCAAACCAATTGTTTTGTTTCATACAATATTAGGCAATATCATTTTTTTAATGTAAATAACCATAAAATTATAAATGAAAAATAAAGTTGTATATATTGCATCAGATCACGCAGGATTTAAGCTTAAAACCCAGCTACTAAAAATATTTCCAAAGTTAGCTGATTTAGGAACAAAGTCCAGTGAAAGTGTTGACTATCCAGATTTCGCACACAAATTAACAAGACAAGTTCTTAAGAATAAAGAAAATGTAGGTATTTTAATATGTGGAACTGGAGTGGGGATGAGTATAGCAGCTAATAGAATGAAAGGCATTAGAGCTGGTCTTGTAGGTAATACAAAAACAGCAAGATTGATAAGAAAGCACAATGATGCTAATGTACTTGTTTTACCAGGAAGGTTTATAAATACTTTAGAAGCAAAAAAATGTGTGCAGGCTTTTCTCACCACTGAGTTTGAGTCTGGGCGTCACAAAAAAAGGATAAATAAAATATGATTTCAGATTTGTTTACAAAAGGGATTAAGGAGGCAGATCCAGAAGTTTACGGCACTTTAAAAAGCGAATTAGTAAGACAACAAAATCAAATTGAATTGATTGCTTCAGAAAACATTGCATCCAAATCAATATTAAACGCTCAGGGATCTGTTATGACCAATAAATATGCTGAAGGATACCCAGGTAAAAGATACTACGGTGGATGTGAATTTGTTGATCAAGCTGAAGAAATTGCAATTGAGAGAGTAAAAAAACTTTTTAATTGCCAATTTGCAAACTTACAACCTCACAGTGGTGCGCAAGCTAATCAAGCTGTATTTCTCGCTCTGCTTCAACCTCATGATACAATTTTAGGAATGTCTCTTGCATCAGGAGGTCATTTAACTCATGGAGCTAAACCAAATTTATCTGGTAAATGGTTTAATGCTGTTCAATATGGGGTAAAAAAAGATGGTAATGATAAAGATTTAATTGACTATGATGAAGTAGAAGCATTAGCTTTAGAACATAATCCAAAGATGTTAATTGCAGGAGCTTCGGCATATCCTAGAGTAATTGATTGGAAGCGTTTTAGAGATATTGCAGATAAAGTTGGTGCATATTTTTTAGTTGATATGGCTCACTATTCAGGACTAGTTGCTGGTAAGCAATACCCAAATCCAATTGAACATGCTCATATAGTTACTTCAACTACACATAAAACTCTAAGAGGGGCAAGAAGTGCAATGATTTTAACAAATCATGAAGATTTATATAAAAAAATAAATTCTGCTGTATTTCCTGGACTGCAAGGAGGTCCATTAATGCATGTTATTGCTGCAAGAGCTGTATGTTTTGGAGAGGCACTAAAACCAGAATTTGAAGAATACATAAAGAATGTTATTGCTAGCGCAAAAGTAATGGCTCAAACACTTGTTGATAGAGGTTTTAGAATAGTTACGGGAGGTACAGACTCACATATTGTTTGGCTAGATTTAACCCCAAAAAGCCTAACTGGAGATAAAGCTGAAAAAATACTTGAGGATGTAGGTTTAGCGTGTAATAAAAATGCAATTCCTTACGATCCTAACCCACCTAAAGTAACAAGTGGTCTGAGATTTGGAACGGCAGCAGCTACTACTAGAGGTTTTACCCAAGATGATTTCAAAGTAGTTGGTAACATGATAGCTGATATTTTAGATAGTCTACTATTAGAAGAAAATGATAGACAAGAAATATTTAATAAAACTAGAAAAGATGTAATTTCACTTTGTAGTAAATATCCAATTTACGACGAGGCATTTTAATGAGATGCCCCTTTTGTAGTAACGAAGACTCACAAGTAAAGGATTCGAGACCAACAGAAGACAATACAGCAATCAGAAGAAGAAGAATATGTGAACAATGTGGATCCAGGTTTACTACTTTTGAAAGAATACAACTCAGAGATTTAGTTGTGATAAAAAATAAGGGTCAACAAGAAAATTTTGATAGAGATAAAATGTTCAGATCACTTTCTTTAGCTCTTAGGAAGAGAAATATTCACAATGAAAAAATTGAAAAAATAGTTAATGCAATTGTTCGTAAACTTGAAAATTCTGGTGAAACTGAAATAAAATCTAATATTATTGGTCAATATATAATGGAAGCTTTAATGCACCTAGATCAAGTAGCTTATGTAAGATTTGCTTCAGTATACAAAAATTTTAGAGAAGCAAAAGACTTTGAGGATTTCTTAGGTAATTTAGAAGATAAATAACTTACTGTGTCTCAAAATAATTTAAAAATGATTGGTCTAGCTCATGATATTGCAAAAAAGAAATTTGGTCAAACTTTCCCAAACCCGACTGTAGGATGTATTATTGCTAAAAACTCAAAAATAATTTCAAAAGCTGTCACTAATCAATCTGGAAGACCTCATGCCGAAGAAATAGCATTAGCAAAAGCAGGATATAAGTCAAAAGGAGCAACAATGTATGTTACTCTTGAACCTTGTTTTCATAGTTCAAAAAATGGGTCGTGCACAGATCAAATTTTAAGATCTGGAATTAAAGAAATATTTATTTCTGTTGCTGATCCAGATATTAGAACTAATAAAAAAAGTATTAAAAAGTTAAAAAAAAATAATGTGATAGTTAATGTGGGTTTGGATAAAAATAAAACATATGATTTAAATAAATTTTTTTTTAAAAGTCTTAAAAAAAAACAACCATTTACTAAAGTAAAATTAGCAATATCCAGTGATGAAAAAATTGCCTGGAGTGATTATAAAAGCAAATGGATATCAAATGAACGCAGTAGAGAGTATGCTCATAAACTTAGGTATAATAGTCAGGCTATACTTACAACTTCAAAAACTGTTATAAAAGATAATCCAAAATTAACAGTAAGGTTTAACAAAAATAAAGAAATACATTTACCAATTATTATTATAGATAAAAATCTTAAAGTTCCATTATCTTCAAATATATTAAAAAATATTTCAAAAAAAAGAGTAATAATTTTTACTTCAAAAAAAAATAAAAAATCTGATTATTTAACAAAGCTTGGCTGTGAAATAATAAATTGTAAATTAAATAAAAATAATAAATTAAATTTAAAAAATATTTTCAAAATAATTTATTCTTTGAAAATATCAGATATTTTAGTTGAAGCTGGAGGCATATTATTTACTGATCTTATAAAAAACAAGTTGGTTGATGAAATGCATATATTTCAATCAAAATTAACTATTGGACAAAACGGTAAACCTGCTATTTGGGGTAAAAAAATAACAGACTTAAAAATATCACTGAAGGAAAAGAGAAAGTTTAGAAATGATACTTATTTTAACTATGATATAATTTGATGTTTACAGGTATTATTCAAGATTTGGGAATTTTAAATAAACTAGATAATAGTTTATATAGCATTACAACAAATTTAGACTTAAGTAATTGTAAAGAAGGAGCTTCTATTTCTTGTAATGGAGTTTGTTTAACAGCTAAAAATATTATTAAAAATAATAATTTGCATAGTTTTCAAGTTAATATTGGAGAAGAAACTCTTATAAGAACAAATTTACAAAAATGTTTAGTTAGTAAAAATATGATAAATATTGAAAAATCACTAATTATTGGCGATGAAATTGGGGGGCACTTTGTTTATGGACATGTTGATTGCGTAACTCCTTTAATCAAGGTTGTAAATCTTGAAAATAGTTGGGAATATCATTTCAAAAAAGATTTTGGTAAAAATAACATATTTATTTGTGAAAAAGCTTCTGTTTCAATTAATGGTATATCATTAACAATTGCTAATGTTTTCAAAGACTCTTTTAATATTTCAGTAATAAATCATACTTATAAAAATACCAATCTTCAATTTTTAAAATTAGATGATTTAGTGAATATTGAATTTGATTATCTAGCTAGATTTGTTCTAAAAAATGATTAAAATAAATTAGATATGAATCTATCATCTATTGAAGAAATAATTGAGGATGCCAGGAATGGTAAAATGTACATCTTAGTTGATGATCCAGACAGAGAAAATGAAGGAGATCTTATTATTCCTGGTCAATATGCCAATCCTGAAGCAATCAACTTTATGGCAAAGTATGGAAGAGGTTTAATCTGTTTAGCAATGACTAAAGATAGAATAGAGCAACTTGATTTGCCACTCATGAACCCAAATAATCATAAAAATGATTTAACTGCATTTACAGTTTCAATAGAAGCTAAAGAAGGAGTTACTACAGGAATTTCAGCAGCTGATAGAGCACATACTATATCTGTAGCAATTAATAATAATAGAAAAAAAGAAGATCTTGTTTATCCAGGACATGTTTTTCCATTAATGGCATGGGATGGGGGTGTCCTTGAACGCGCAGGTCATACTGAGGCTGCTTTAGATATATCAAAATTAGCAAATTTAAATCCTTCTGGTGTTATATGTGAAATTATGAGTGATGATGGCTCTATGGCAAGATTGCCAGAAATTATTAAATTTGCAAAACAACACAATCTCAAAGTTGGAACCGTTAGTGACTTAATTAAATTTAGATTAAAAAAAACTAAAATAGTTAAACTTATTTCAGAAAGATCATTTGAAAGTGAAATGGGGTCTGGATTTGCTTTAAAAGTATTTCAAAATACTATTTCAGGTGAAAAACATTATGCTTTAGTCAAAAATATAAAATCAACTGAAGAGCCAAGTCTTGTGAGAATGCATAGATTAAATATTACAAAAGATATTTTTGAGGAGAAAAATATTTTTGGAAGAGAAATTAAAAGTGCTTTTAAATTAATTGAAAAGTCAGGATCAGGTGCAATCGTATTAATAAATAGTGATATGTCACCTAATATTCTTAAAACATTTAATAAAAGAAAAAAAACTAATAACAAATTAGAATTAAGAGAATATGGTGTCGGAGCGCAAATTTTATCTCTTCTTGGTATAAAAAAAATAATATTATTAACAAATACAAAGAAACGCATTATTGCACTAGATGGGTTTAATATAGAAATTATTGATCAACACAAAATATGAGTAAAAAAATTTTAATTGTATCATCTAATTATTATAATAATGTTTCAAATAATTTAGAAGCTGGTGTTTTTAATTCATTAAAAGAGAATGGCTTTAACTATGATATTATTAAGGCACCTGGTTGCTTTGAAATTCCTTACTTAATAAAAAAAAATATTAATAATTATGATGGTTTTATAGCTTTAGGCTGTATAATTAAAGGTGATACTTATCATTTTGAAGTAATTTCAAATGAAACTTCAAGAAAAATAATGGATCTTTCAGTAGATAATTCTGTACCTATAGGTTTTGGAATTCTTACTTGTTATTCTCTGGAACAAGCAATTATAAGAAGTGATGTAAAACAAAAAAATAAGGGTCGTGAAGCTGCATTAGCCTGTATTGAACTTTTGAAGTAAAATGCAAAATTATATAAAGTCACAAACTAGACTTGCTTTTATACAATATATTTTTCAATCTGAATTTATGAATTTTAAATCATTAGATAGCATAGATGATTTTCAAAATTATTTTTATAATTTAAATATTTCATCAATTGGACAAAAAAAAGAATTTAAGTTAAAATTTAACAAAAGTTATCTAAAAAAATTATCTCTTAATTACATAAAAAATTTTAATAATGAAAATATTATTAATAAAATTAATAAATATTTTAAATTACAAAGAAAATTTGAGAGTTGGAATGGGGTTTTAAAATCGTTGATATATGCTATAGTTTCAGAACTAGAAATTGCAGAAGAAAAAAAAATTAAAATTATTTTTAATGATTACATTAATATATCAAAAAGTTTAATTTCCTCTAAAGAAACTAAACTTTTTAATGCAATAATACAAAAATATTTAGATGAAAAAATTAAATCTAAATAAAAATATATCTGAAGAATATATTATCAATAATTATCTTCGAAAGTTGAATTTTAATAAGAATGGTACTTATAATTTTAAAAATGATGCAGCATTTGTAAGATTTAATAAAAATAAAAAAATAGTAGTAACAAATGACTCAATATCAGAAAGTGTAGATTTTTTTAAAGGCGATGACCCTAAGTCCATTGCTAATAAAATAGTTACAATAAATTTATCTGATCTATCATCTATGGGTGTCATGCCTTATGCTTACACATTAAATCTTATTTTACCGACTTATGTTGATGATTATTGGTTAAGTAAATTTACAAATGAACTTTTAAAACTACAAAACAAATATAATTTTTATTTACTTGGGGGTGATTTATCTAAATCTAATAGACTTCACATATCATCTACTTTTATAGGCTTGTCAAAAACTAACCATGTAGTGAGTCAAAGTTTAATGAATTTAAATTATGATATATGGATAACTGGTAACTTGGGTGACTCTTACATTGGTTTACAAATTTTAAAAAAAAATATTAATATTAAAAATATAAAAATAAAAAAATATTTTCTAAAAAAATACTATTATCCCAAACCATGTATGCTTGGGTATAGATTAAGTAAATATGTTTCATCAATGAAAGATGTATCAGATGGATTCATTGGGGATTTAAATAAAATGTTAAATAATAAATATGGGGCAAAAATAAATTTTAATAATATACCAATTAGTTCAAATTCAATAAAAATTATAAAAAAAGGTTTAGTAGAAAAAAAAAATATATTTAATTCTGGTGACAATTATAAACAAATTATTATTTCTAATAGTAAGTACAGAAACAAAATTATAAATATTGCAAAAAAAGATAAAGTTAAAATTACCCTGGTAGGTAAAACTATTAATAAAAAGGGAATATTTGACGATTCAAATAAAACATTAAATATACCTAAAGAATTTGATCATTTTCGCTAATATCTTGATTTTTTCAAAAGTTTCTGACATATCACCCATTTTTTAAGGAGTTTTTAAATGACAACAATGCAAATTTTAATTGTATTATGTGGTCTTGCAGCAGTTGCTTATGGCCTGATCACATCAAGACAAATTCTAGCCCTTGATACAGGAAATGATAAAATGAAAGAAATTGCTAGCGCCATTCAAGAAGGTGCTAGAGCTTATTTAAATAGGCAGTATATGACAATTGCAATTGTAGGTGTTGTTATATTTGTTTTAATTTGGCTGGTATTTGACTTAGCATCGGGAATTGGTTTTCTTATTGGAGCTTTTTTCTCAGGAGCGGCAGGATACGTAGGAATGAATATTTCTGTTCGTTCAAACGTAAGAACTACACATGCTGCGAGTAAAAGTCTTGCTGAAGGTTTGTCAGTTTCATTTAAGGCTGGAGCTGTTACAGGTATGTTAGTTGCTGGATTTGCATTACTTTCTATAGCAATATTTTATTTTGTTCTTCACAATTCAGGCTCTTTTCCTGATAGAGAAATTGTTGCACCTCTTGTTTCACTTGGTTTTGGAGCTTCTTTGATATCTATTTTTGCAAGATTAGGTGGTGGAATATTTACAAAGGGTGCAGATGTTGGTGCAGATCTAGTAGGAAAAGTTGAAGCAGGTATTCCTGAAGATGATCCCAGAAATCCTGCAGTTATTGCAGATAATGTTGGAGATAATGTAGGAGATTGTGCAGGTATGGCTGCAGATTTATTTGAAACTTATGTTGTAACTGTTGTTGCTACTATGGTTTTAGCTTCTATTTTTTTTGTCAGTAATTCTTATACCATGATGTTTTTCCCACTTGCTATTGCTGGAGTTTGTACTTTAACTAGTATTATAGGAACTTATTTTGTTAGACTCGGAAAAAATAATAATATCATGGGTGCGCTGTACAAAGGTTTTGCAGTGTCAGCAATCTTATCTGCTGTTTCATTATATTTTGTTACAGATTACGTTGTAGGCTTAGATAAAGTATTAAATGTTGAGGGTACAGATATTAGCTTTACTGGGATGTCACTTTTTATTTGTGGCTTGCTTGGTTTAGTTATAACTGGTCTAATAATTTGGGTAACTGAATATTATACAGGAACTAACTATAGACCTGTTCAAAGTATTGCTCAAGCTTCAACAACTGGTCATGGAACAAATGTTATTCAAGGTCTTGCTATTAGTTTGGAAGCAACTGCTTTACCTGCATTGATAATTGTTGCAGGTATTATATCAACTTACTCATTAGCAGGGCTATTTGGCATCGCTATAGCTGTTACAACTATGCTTGCTCTTGCTGGAATGGTTGTTGCTTTAGATGCTTATGGCCCAGTAACAGATAATGCCGGTGGAATTGCAGAGATGTCAAATCTTGACGAAAATGTAAGAAAGACAACCGATGCTTTGGATGCAGTTGGAAATACTACAAAGGCTGTAACAAAAGGTTATGCCATAGGCTCAGCTGGTCTAGGAGCTTTAGTCTTATTTGCAGCTTACACAGAAGATTTAGATCATTTTACTAAAGATGCTAGCAGCCCTTTATATGGAGTTGAAGTTTCTTTTGATCTATCAAACCCTTACGTTGTAGTAGGTCTTCTGTTAGGAGGACTTTTACCTTTTCTCTTTGGTGCATTGAGTATGACTGCGGTTGGAAGAGCTGCAGGATCTGTAGTTTTAGAGGTAAGAAGACAATTTAAAGAAATACCCGGTATTATGGAAGGAAAAGGAAAGCCAGAATATGGAACTTGTGTAGATATTCTAACGAAATCTGCAATCAAGGAAATGATTATTCCTTCTATGCTTCCTGTACTATCTCCAATAGCGGTATATTTTGTTATATTATTTATTGCAGGTCAATCAGCAGCATTATCATGTTTAGGTGCACTTTTATTAGGTGTAATAATCACTGGTTTGTTTGTTGCAATTAGTATGACTGCTGGTGGTGGAGCATGGGATAATGCCAAAAAATATATTGAAGATGGTAATCATGGTGGTAAGGGTAGTGAAGCTCATAAAGCTGCGGTTACAGGTGATACTGTAGGCGATCCTTATAAGGATACTGCCGGGCCTGCTGTAAACCCTATGATTAAAATCACAAATATTGTTGCTTTGTTATTATTAGCAGCAATTTCTTTATAACTTTTTAGGGGGTAGTTGCGATCTCTTTTTGAGGCCCAATACCCCCAAACATTCTTTCCAACAAACCTCTTTTTACAACATCGCTATTAGTTTCTTCCTTAATTAATTCAATATCCTTATTATTTTTAAGATCATAAACTTTTGATGATATTATTTGATCTTGATTATTAAAATCAAATACAAATATGTAACTATAATTAATTTTTTTACTAAATACTGAATTTTTAACTTCTTTTTCTGAAAAATAAAAATATTTATTGCTAACTGGATCTATAAAGCTAGGATTTCCTAAATTTTTTAATAAATTTTCTTTGTTATCAAAATTAATATTTTTTAAATTTTCATCATTTAAAATTTTACCTGAATAATTTATTTGCTTAGAACAATTGTAAACAAAGATTAATAATATAGATGATATAAATATTTTTAACACTATATGATATTACATTATTTTAAAAAAAAAGAAAACATTGAGCATCAAATTGCAAAGGACATTTATAATGAAGTATTAAAAATAAGTAATTTATTTCTTGGTGAAAATAGTTATTTTATTCAAAAGGACTATAATTCTTCATTTGAAATAGTTTCTATTTTTACAATTATATATATTAAATTAAATATAAAATTTAAGAAAAAAAATTATAAATATATCAATGAAGAAATTATCAAGATTTTAGTTTCAGATTTAGATGAATCACTCAGATCAAAGGGAATTGGCGATATGTCAATTGGTAAATATGTTAAATCATATGTAAAAAAATTTTATTTTAGATTATCTAAATTTCCATATGAGATTGATGAAATTGATGAAATGCTTTTTTTAAATTATTTTAAAAA
>MDSV01074470.1_pt1 | contig 25498 bp, 21 predicted proteins | sample 810851 | NCBI WGS metagenome assembly MDSV01 (sample SAMN05326640, study PRJNA326480) | marine metagenome | isolation source: seawater | place: Atlantic Ocean: North East | collected 2012
ACCCGCCGACAATTCAAGATTATCACAGACCAACCTCAATTCAAGCCATTTCTGGTTCCCAAAAGTCAAGGGTTAAAACCCGTTACACCCTAAATTAACTTAATAATAACTCGTAAATAATAAATGGGGGCTGGCCGGGGTGCTTCCCGGCTTGCTTGATACTGTTGACGAGTAAATATTATTGACAGGAATCCTGCATCCGCCATATTACGGGTTACCAAGGTCTACCAAGGCCCACTGGTTGCCAGCTTTATTATTTTGTACCCATAAAAAAACCCCAACACTGGAGGATGCTGGGGCTTTTTATCGAACTTAGCACAGAAGTGATAAATCCGCGTTTAGCAAAAACAATAATACACTATTTCTTTTTTCTTGCAACAACCTTTTTCTTTTTCTTGTAGTTTCTGCTGCGGTTTTTCGCTTTGCTTTCTATGCGAACACCATCTTTGTTACTGCCACCCTTGCTTAAAGCTTTCTTGTGGCTAACGTCTTTGCCTTCTCTTTTGTCAGCTTTACCGTTCTTGTTCTTGTCCACACCTTCTTTATCTATCTTGCGTCTGGCTCGCTGCCTTTCCATTCGGGCGGCGTGTTCACCGCGCTTCTTCTGTTGCTGATATTCTTTCTTATAGGGTCTTGGTTTGGTTTTATAAGGCATTATTTACTTAAAATATCCACTACGTCAGGTAAAGGTATGCCAGCGGTGGCTGGCAAATTAGCATACTTCTTCAGCTTAGGCACATCTCTAACATAATAATCCATTTCCTCCAGTATTCTCTCTATTTCTTCTGTCTTTTCTTCTGCCGAAATTAGACTAAGAGGCGCTCTTTCTATCTCTTGGCGCTCATTCCTAAGCTTGGTTAACTGTTTGCTTATATAATCAACATCTTTTTCTATTGCCAGCAAGTGTCCTTTAGACCTTAAAACAGCCTCAAGCTCGTCATAGCGTTTAGCTTCTTCAAGATCTTTTAATGTTCCTGAAACCTTGTCAATTTCACGCCTAAGCCTGTAAAAATCTTGTCTATCGCCACTAGAAAACTTATTAATTAAAAACCTTTTTACAACGGGGTATTGGTCTACAGTCATTGTAGGAGGAGCAGAATCTTTACCAAAGATGTCGGGATTCTTAAAAATACCCCTGTCTATGGTATCTATTATGTACGCGCCAATAGTACCGCCATAGCCGTAAAGAACGTGATCAATTTTTCTTGGGTTAATATCCGTAGCCAACCCAAGAGCTTTAGAGAACTCAGTGCTAGACTCCAAGCCAAGGAATCCTTCAATACCGTTTTTGTCAACATACACAGGCACTACCGGAGCGCCTGTAAAAGAGTTATGGTTTATGACAGCCTCGAAAAGCGGCCCAACCGCCTGAACACCGAGAGGATTGATTTCTAGCGTACTACCTACACCTCTTACCACTATGGACTCAAACAACTCTCTATCTGTTGTCGCTCCGGGCTTGCCGAATACTTTCGCAACATCGTAGGTGTCAAAGATTCTTTCGGGGATCGTTTTAAACAGTAATCCCACCTCAAACGGCACAGGTATTCTTATAGGTCTATCGCCAAAAGGATTAGGGAATATCCAGTTAAGATCCCTTTGCTCGTCAGTAGACTCTTTGTACTCTTCGCTGTCTGAGAACATTAACCAGTAAGCCAGCGTAGAAGCTGTTATGAGGCTTGCTCTGGACAAGGCCGTAAGAGTTGCCTGACCCCTTGTCAGGTTTCTTTGTGCTGGGTTGTATCCCATAAAGCCACGATAAAGAACGTCTAAGCCTTGGAATCTAGCATTAAGGAAAGGTATGGCTGTTGTTAAAAACCTAACCGCAGGGTTTCTGCCTCTTCTTGAAAAGTTAATAACTTCTAGAGCTTGAAAAGCTGCCTCTGCTTCATTGCCTGTTCTAGCTAAAACATCCTCATAAACAGCTTTTCTGGTAGCAGCATCGGAAAGAGTTGTTCCTTGGCCTGCCCAATTCCATACAGCTTTAAAAGGGTTAAATATAGCGTTCTTGCCATCAACATTAATCCCTCTCTTCTTTGATTCTTTAGAAAAAGCCTTGACCATATCGTCGGGGTCATTCATAAAATCATAACCACCAACGACACCAAAAGATTCAAGCGCCTCTATGTCTTTGCCAAGATTAGAAACGGTGTCTACTACTGGCGTAAAATCAGCACCAGAAGTCACATAGGCAGACAAGGTATCCCTCATCATGTTTGCCAACATAAAGCCCGGATCTCTTGTCACCATCTCCCTTAACAATTTGCTTGGAAGGGCAAAGGCTGTTGTAACAAGGCCAGTTGTTTCTTCTATAGACTGTAGTGACTCGTATATAAGGGGATCGTGTATTTTGTAATACTGATCAACGCCGTTAACCTTAAAGTTAACAACAAAGTTTTGACTGGCATTTTTTCTTTGGGCGCGATTAGCTTTTGTAGCAAGCCCTATCTTTAACATGTCCCTAACAATTCGTTGCTGGGCCACGTTCTTCATGCCTGCGTCTATTGCCATTGACAGGTTTCTAGTAATAGCGTCCAGCATGGGAACATTTACTGCCGACTCGCTGCCAGCCAAACGCTTTAACTTTATGGCCGTGGTCATGTTCTTCTTAAACATTACTGGGGCGTTGGTCGCTATGTTAGCTATTTCCCCGTCTTCAACCTCACCCTGCCGATAGAAAGGAACGTAATCAGACATTTCAATCCATTTCTGGGCTAAAGCATCGTCAACAATGCCTGTTGCCTTCATAAATTCTATTGTCTTATTGTTGTATGCCTGCCATACGCCATACCACTCTTCGATAATTGGTACGCCGTCCTTGTTCTTGTACTTTGCAATCTCTGCTTCTAGCTCTTTCAGGCTACCCTCTGGTACAGGGGTTTTTAAACCTCTTGCTCTTTGGTCTTCAGCCCTCTTTGCTATTGCATAAGCTTGCGCTAAACGCTCTAGAGACACGTTGTAATCATTTTGGTAAAGCGGAGCCATCACATCAATCAAGCCACGATATTGCTTGCCGTTATGATAAAAGGCTTTGACTCTGGTAATGCCGTTTTCGTAAACAGGAACTCCGTACTTCAGGGCTGAAGCTGTAACTCCCATTGACCTGTCAGCAAAATAAGCAGCAGCTATGGCGCTTGTGTCAGCTAGATTGTCCTTGAATACTGGGTCTCTAGAATATCTTTCTAATCGGGCATATTTGTTAATTGCAGCCTGTTTTGCCTTATCAAGATAAAAATCAAGCTTGCTAGACTTTGTAACGTCTAGATATGTTTCGCCCGGAGTTACTGGTAATGACGGTTCAGCAGCAATGCCATCTACCAGCTTGCTAATTTCAGGCGACATTTCTGGTTCGCTTCGCCTAGAAAACTTGTCTTTTAATTCTGGGGTGGGCTTGATTCCTTCTTCTGGGTTTTTAGCAACATATTGCGCTTCTGGGTCAGCTAACTGGCTAAAAGGAGGCACACTGACACTAGGAGTAGTGGCAGCTTTTTCGTTTTCTTCTACAACTTTGCGTACAGCACCCTTATTTCTAGTGATTTTCTGTAAATCAGGGTCTCCACCCACAGTGGTGCCGTCTGCTCTGGTTCTTTCTAGAGGGGGAAGCGCACCTTCTGTCCAAGTAAAACTTGGCATCAATCCTGTTTTTTGATCGGCAAAGACAGTGTCTTCTAGTGCTGCCGTCTGATTATGCTCTCCATAGGGGCCAAAATTTAACCAGCTATTTTGTCCTCTTGTTTCGCTGGTGAGCGCCTTTAAGGCAGGGCCAGTAAATAGTTGGCTATGGGCAAGCCAAGCATTCTCTTCTCCTCTAGCCCTAAATCCAGAATATTCAGATCCGTGGCCAAAGGCATCGTGAACAGCCCTGAATAAATCATTGACCAGAACAGGCTTGTCGTTACCGTTTTGGTCTTTCCAGACATAAGGAGTTGGGTCAAGAAGCGGATTTTCTAACCTCATCTGGTCGGTTATTTCTGTCATCCCATAACCAGCCTCAGTAGAATAAACAGCCATTGTTTTATTGTTTCTTAGATCAGCTAAAGACCTCCACGGTTTTCCGTTATACGGGTCTGTGTTATCGTCAAAGAAAGTAAAGCTGTACCCTCCATCCACTAGAGCCTCGTATTGAGCTATCGTTTGTTCTGACAGATCTCTGTAAGCTTCCTGAACTTCTGGGTTAAACGGATCGTGTGGCATCTTGTCATATGCGTCAGCGATCCTTGTGGATCTTTCTACATCTATCTCGACATATTCTGGCTGTCTTCTGTAAGGGATGTCGTTTCTTTCGGCATAGGATTTTGCGATTTCAACGATTTCTGGGATTGGCCCCGTGGCTCCCTTAACATTTGGCGCACCCGATAGCGCCTCATAGCTTCCAATCTCTCTGATCCCTCTTCTGTCTCTATCTCGTTGAAGTCCGTCACCTTCTACTCTCCTTGAGAATTTGTCTGTAAGCGTTGGGCTTTCTTCTTGCTCCGATAAAGGTCTCCCAGCATCGAGGCTTGTCTCTTCAACTCCCTGCCGGTTAAATTCTCTTGAGTCTTGTCGAACTCCTCTTGATCCAGATTCTGCGCTGACCCGAACCCTGTTTTCGGCTTCTGATATTGCTCGCTCACTATATCCTTCCTCTAGAAGTAATGACTTGGTAGCTGATGCGTAATCTTGCCTGATATGTTTCAGACTTACACCTAATTTTTTATATAAATCTTGTTCTGGATACCAAATTAAAGCTTGGAAGGAGGCAGGGTCTATATTATTTCCGGTTTGTCTATTAAATTTTTCAACAGCCCTTCTAACAACATCTCTTAAAAGATTTCTTTCTCCCCCGCTGGAAGGAGAGTCTATTGTTCCTGTTAAACTTTTAACAATAGATTCAGAAGCTTTTACAGACTCTGATTTTTCTCTTACGCCATCATCAAACTCTTTCCGAAAAGTTTTGTAATCTTTTTCATGTTGCTTCTTTTTGGCGCGAGCAATTTTAATTAACTGTTTTTCTGAAGCCCCCTCCATCCCTTCTTCTTTTGCCAGCCTGTCTAATTGTTTTTGAAATTTTACTGGATCAAATTCAAGCAATTTACCTGTCAGCCTGCCTACGGTTCTCATAAACCACATGTCCATCGTAACTGGACTAAAGTCTCCTCGCAGATTGGTATAAAACCCATTGCCGACTTTTGGGCCAAAAACTGCTGACCCATAAACCTCTGTATCTATATTTTCCCCGCCTACAGTTCTTGTTCCTGCAAACTTCTTTAGGCGAGACTCTAAAGCATTATTTAACTCCCCAACTTTAAACTTAGTCTGAAGAAAGTCTCTTAACGCTGCAACTGACCCAAGATCATCAATTAAAAAGTTTGCTTTTTTGAAATTTGTCTTCATTACTTTTAGGCTTTTCCCTGTACCTACTATCGGAAATTTACCTGTTTTATTAAAAGTCTTGTAAACACTTTCAGCGAACTTCAAATTTGTTGGAACGTCTAAGTTCTGAGAGGTTATCGCTAGACTTACAAGCATTCCTGTCTGCTTGTCTGGGTCTGTTAAAATCTCAGGGTGCTTCAAGGACATCATTCCAATCATTCTATCAATTGTCTTGTTGTACCATTCCAAAGCGCTAGCTTGGGTATTAGCCTCATATATAGCTTCTTCTGCCAAGTCATCAGCAACAGAATCTCTATCATCTGGGTTATTTAGGTCTTTAGCTTGGCCTCCGATATTTCTTAAAGCTCTTTCTTGCAGATAAGTTGCAACGTCTTTTTTAAGGATCTTCCCGCGAGTCTTAGGAAGATCTGGGAATTCTTCTTTCCCCTCCAGAAAGGGAGTAATTGCCGCAGAAGAAGCCTTCCTTCTAGAAAACTTGGTCTTAAATACTGAGCCGTCAGCTCCAGCGGTTGCTAATTTGGTTGGTGAAGACAAATTGCTAACAACATCATCAATCGATGTATTGCTATCAACAACAATTTCATCATCCCAATTGCCAGTTAAACCGCGCTCGCGGTTGTATTCTCTTTCAGGCGTTAAAGGTAAATCGTGATCGGAAACTCTTAAACGGACACCGTCTTTTTCAACGTAATAGCTGGAAACTAAATTGTCATGCTTGCTCGTATGATCTACTTTCCAGCCTTCTTTTTTTAATTGCCTAGCTAACGCTTTTAAGTTTGCTTTGCGTATTTTCGACTGCGGGCTTCCATATCCTTGCCCTAGATTTATTTCTTGCTTAATAGCATCTGCGTCGGCCTTCGACCAATAAGAAGCGTTAGGGTCTGAAAATATTTGGGCGCTTCTGTTTTGCTTTGATCTGTCCTCTTGAAAGGTTTGTAATCTATAATTTATAGGAAGCTGGTTACGAGGCCGATTGACGCTGCGCTGCCTGCGTTTCTCTGCAACTTCTTTCCGCAACTCACGCACCGGACTATCTGCTTTATATTTTTTTAGCTTTTTAGAAGGCCGTTGCGATAATTCGTAAAGGTCTTTATCGGTTCTATCGGTAGAGCTTCTTCTTCTAGCGTATCTGTCTTTAAGCTCAGGACTATCTATATTAACTAGCTCAGAGTTAAACTGTTCCTCTGTTAAAAGTCCTGAAGCATATCTTTCGTACAGGTTTTCAAAAGACAATTTTTCTTCAACTTTAGGCGCGGCAGTTCTTTGGCCTCCACCTTCCATCCAGTTAATTAAAGAATTTAACGTGGGGTTGCGAAATGTTTTTCTAGAAAACTTTGCTTTACCGCTAACGTCTTTGCCTTGATAGTTATAAGCAACAACAGAGCCATCTGCATTGGAAATGTAGTGGTCATAATCTGGCCTGCCGTCCAGCATAAAATCTGGATCGTACTCTTCGTAGCCATTTTCTTTTAAGAAAGCTTGCGACAACCCTCTTCCTCTGGCGCTCAGAGGAAGGTCTGGAAATATTCTGTCAGGATCGTCATCATCGGTTTTTCTTACCGAAAGCTTGTCTGCTCTTTCTGGGTCTATGAAGTCTTCTTCTCTTTCCTGATTAATTGTTGCAGAAGGATCAAAGTCTGGAACTCTTGGTGCTTGCCCAGCTTCCTCAAGCGCCCTTAAAGTTCTAATTTCACCTCTCTTTCTGCCGCCAATCTTTCCAGAGTCTATGTCTCTTACTAAAGAGTCAAAGCTAGTGTATCCCCGGCCACTAAGAAAACTGTTTAGCTTGGGGAAGAAATCTATAATTCTCTGAATAAGGGTTCTAGGCTTTCCGGTGACGATAGTCTTGTCTGCTCTAAGATCTCTTGTCATCTCAGCAACAGCTTCTTCTGTCTGCTCTATGGGAGAAAGATCGCTGTATTCGCCCCTAGCCCAATCAGCATAGCTGCCGCTTGTTCCTTTTTTATTTTTTTGATTTACAGCGTTTGTTAAAATATTCCACTCTGAATCAGTGAATAAATCTAAAGCCCTCATGGCATGAAGCTGCTCATGCTTTAAAACACCAACGGCAGCATCTCTTTGTTGATCAGGAGTACCTTCCTTGGGCAAGGCATCTGCCGCTAAAAATATTTCACCAGCAGCGTTTGAATAAAGACCTTCTGCCACCTGCCCTTCTGCTGTTTCTGGTGACTCTTCAATAACAATACCTGACTGTCCACCAAACAACCTTACATCTTGATCATCTCTTCTTCTTGTCCTAATACCATAGACAAGGTTGCCTTCTCTATTCCTAAGAACATTTCTTAAAGAATGGAATATGTTTGCCTTTACATCGCTAAGACCGACACCAGCCATCTCTTTATCAAGAGTTTCCTGAAAGTCCAAAAGGTCATCGGGAGTAGCGTCATCTTCAACTATAAAGTCAGGGGTTGCTGTTAGCTCTTCCACCTCGCCACGCAAAAACTCTGGAGATGTATCTTCTGCGGCCAGCATCCTAGCCCTTTCTTGTTCTTGCCCTTCAGAAACTCTTTCTGCAACAGTCTGTATATCTTGTTGTTCTGCTTCCCTAAGCTCTCTTTCTGCAACTATGTTTCTTCTGTCACGCCCCCTGCCAGCAGCAGCACTAACAGCTAAATCGGCAAACGCACCAACAGCACCGCCTACCGTAAAATCATCTAGCAATGAGTCATTAAAAGGCAGGCTTTCGTTATATACACCCCTTTCAACAGCGTCTTGCAAAATAGAAGCAGTTACTTCTTGCAAGCCTTCTACTCCACCAGAAACAAGGGCGCTTTTTAATCTAGTGGCAATACCTTTTTTAAAATCAGCATCTGCCGACTTGCTAATCTTGCTTAAAATTCTTTGAACGGGAGCTAATTCAGTTAAACCAACGCCACTGCCCCAGAGGATTGCAGCGTCTTCTTGCTCTGGGGAAACCTCTATACCCTGTTCCCTAGCCCTTTCTATTCTCTGAGCCTGTTCGCCTGCACCAACACCAGCAGCTTGAGTTGTAGTAACGCCTAAAGCGGTTTTTCCTAAGCCTAAAGTTTTTAAAGCCCCGCCGGGAACAAGAAAAGAACCAAAAGAACCCACTCCCTCGCCAAACTTTGTAAGCCATTGGTCTCGATAAGCAACATCTGCTCCTAACCTTTCCTGTATAGACTCTTGCGCTTCTCTTGATATCCTAACTAATTCGTTTTCTTCTCCACTATCAATAAAATCTTCAGCGCCAATAAGGTTCGTTAAAGCATCTGCCTGCTCACCAAGACCTTCTCCAAGCGTAGCAAAAGAGCTAAGAAAGCCGCGAGCAGCACCTTTGCCCATTTCGTAAATCTGACCAGATGTCGTCCTTTCATCTTCAAAAAGATCCAAGTCTCTTGCGCTTGCAATGTCATAAATATCTTGACGCAACTCATTAGTCGCGTCTTCATCTAGAAGACCTTGCTCAAAAAGAGAAAACCTTCTTTGTATGTCAGAAGCTTCGCTCATGTTCCAAGCTTTCTCGAAAACATAACTATCTCTTCATTAGTAAGATCTCTTGGTATTCTTTGTGATGGCTCACCATCAATTCTGGGCAAACCAACCAACGCACTAGCAGGTATTTGGGTCTGTTTAGCGTATTCAGTTGCCAAATAATTTAGCAAGGTTTCTTCTAAACCATCAACTTCGTTTAAGCCGACAGGTCTTCCTGTTATCTTGGAAAGATAATCTGCTTTATCTAATCCGCTCATATTCGCAAGTGTTAATCTTGCTTGCTTATACATGTCAAAAGAACTCTTTCCCTTAGACCTTGCTAAAGCAGATTCATAATACTTAGCTTGAGCAGCACTTAGTACCGCCTTCCTTCTCCTATCTTCTTCATCGCCAATAGCTTTAGCGGCACTTTGCAAACCACCACCTATATCGCCTTTTGCAATACCTGCTCCAAGGTTAACCAAAGCAAGCGCACCCTTGTCCGTAGGCTCGTAAGACCTGCCAAAAAGACTTTGTATTAGGTCGGTATTGGCTTTTTCTGAATCTTCGTCTGTTCCTACAACAGCAGCAGAACGCATAAGATCATTAGGTGTATCCTCAGCTTGATCTGTAGCTCCACCTTTAACTTGAACATCTTTGTTATCAGCTACGTTAGGATTTACTTTTGGCCCCTTGTCTGATGCATCTTCAGCAATAATTAACTCCTCTGCTTCTTTAAGATCCTCTTCATTTGCCTTAGCAACGTCTTCTTTGTTTGCATTAGTTAAACCAAAACCTTTTCCCCCAAAAGAAGAAATTGGAAACGCTGCAAGAAGCTTTTCAAAACTTTCTCCCGCGTCAAAAAATGGCTTTTCAGACGGCTTGGGAAATGGAGACTTAATTGGCTCGCCTTTAAACAAAACAGTCCCATCATCACGCAACCCGAAGTATTGAGATAAAAACTCCTCACCCCTTCTGCCAGTCTCGGCGGCAGACAATGGTTCAACTTTATCCAGCATCCCCTCGGTTCCAAGGAATCGAGCTAGGTCTTGCATATCTCTGCCAACAACATCAGAAGCCTCTCCAAGCGATTTGCTAGTAGATTCCAAACCGCTGAAAACAGCTTCCGGCGTTGCATCTCCAATTATTCTTCCCAAAGATGGGCCAAACTTCTCCTGAAGAAAAGGATATTTATTTTGTTGCTTAATTCCAGATATTGGATAATTTAAAGCTTCCCCCTGAGGGTTTGTTCTTGCAGAGCCTATCCCAGCAACAAACGGATCATTATCCAAAGGTTGATATTCTGCTGGAGGTGCATTAACCCTTTTTAAACCTGATTCGTTCAATATAACCGTAGGATAATTTCCTGACGGGTCTATTCGGTCGCTTACAGGAGAAGCCCCCAATTCTGAAAGAATATCTTCTCTGTTTGTAGGATTTATTGCTCTAGCTTCAGCAAGAATTTTGTTTATTGAGTTTGTGTCATCAAACTCTGAACCATAAGGAATGTAAGGAGAGGTGATTGTTGAATCTTCTGAGTAGCCAGACGGAGGGGCAGCAAACTCTGAGATATCAAGTCCTAAATTTTGAGCTTCAGAAAGGAACGAGGCATATTCTGCTGGGCGCAGTATATTTTGTGCTGAAGCCAAAAGTTCCGCTATATTTTTTTGAGACATTCCCCTAGATACAGCATCCCTCAAAACATCTGTTGTACTTCTTCCATCATACATAGGGTAAGGCATCATCCCGCCGCCAGCGGCCATAATCATTGGGTCTTGTGGGGGCATCATAGGATCTTGTGGAGGCTGTCCCGGCATAGGCGGTGGAGGCGGTTGTCCCGACATAGGCGGTGAAGGCGGAGGCAGGGGCGGTTGTGCGCCCATAGCCATTGTCATTAACGGGTCAGGATTAGGGTTCATAGCTGCTATACCCTCAGAGACAACCCGTTCAGCTACTGTTCCTTCTGGCACACGCTCTGCAAAGCCTTTACGCATCTTTTGCCTGCGATCAAGCTCCGAAACAACCAGAAACTGCGATATTTCACCAGTAGGCATTTGAGCTTGTCGAATAAGAATCTGATCAGGCAAACCCTTAACCAAGTCCTCCTGCTCAAGTATGTTCATCATGCTAACCTCTCAAAGCTCTGTAGAGTCCAAGCCCACCAATACCAGCACCCAGCGCCTGCTGTGCTGCTGACGGCCCACCGTATAACATTCTGGTCTGTTCAGGTGTAACAGGTAGTCCCTGCAACATCTGGCTAAACACATTGAGTTGCTGATATGGATATGTTCTTTGACGCAGATAATCCTCGTATCCTGTGTCAAGAGACCGTTGCAACATGCCTCGCCTTAATTCACCAGCGCCACCCAAAGCACCAAGTCTTTCGAGTGCCATAGCCTGATCAGCTTTACCAAGGTCTCCTAGCATCCCTGCTGCCTGTAGAGATTGCGCTCTGGTGCCAACATCCTGACCCAGACCAGCAAGACCAAGCCTAGCCCTTTGCTCCATAAGAGCAGCATTTTGCTGTCTAGCCTGCATTCTCCGGGCATCTTCTTCCATTCTGGCCCTTCTATCAGCCTCAATGCCCTGCATCGCCTGCTGATAGCCAGATAAGCTACCTCGCGCCTGTATATCGTCAAGCTGCTGGTTTAAATTTCTTTGCCTCTCAGCCTGCATTATTGCTTCTCTATAGCCACCAAGACCACCTGACTGGGCAGCTTGTCCTGCTAGTTGATTAGCCTGCATTTCAGACTGTCTTGTAGCCTCGCGTTTCTGTATGTCCGTGACATATTGTTGATACGGATTCATGTAGTCGCCAACCATGTTGGGGTCAGCAACGCTACCACCATAGTAGTCAGTGGTCTGCATAGGCGGCTGGAAGCTTGTGGCAATATCCATCCCCTGCCCTGTAGGCTGATAGCCAACCTGAGTGGCAATATCTGTAGCGGTGCCTATCTGCGAAGGCGCTCCCTGAAACGCAATCTGAGCCGTGCCTTCTTGGGCTGCTGTCTCGTAAGGGTCAAAATAGGCCATCCGTTGCCCCGGATAAGGGGTATACGGCTTGGTCGTTTCATACATTGTCCGGCCAAGAAGTTCTTCATAATATGGCCGTGCGTACTCAGGGAGGTTAGATTGAACTACTTCACTTCTTGTTTGCGTCGGTGCGCTGCTTCTGCCCTTGCCCATTTATAAGTCCCTCTCGAAAGTAACATACGATTGCTTAAAACCATCTTGTCCTAACCATTTTCCAAAGCCTTGCCTGCCCGTGGCTTCAATACCTTGGCAACCATTTTGTCTGCCAAACTCTTTAAACTTTTCAAGCATATCCCAGACCCAACTATTAAATTTATCGCCGCCTAAGAATTGAACAGCAATCATGGTCTTTGCAGGATAGTAAGCAATTTCTGTTGTTCCTACCCCGTCAATATTTTTGTCTTCATCAAAAGCTAACCACAACTGCTGGTGACCATTTAGAATAGAAGCGTACAAAGCTTCCATGCTCCACCTGCCATGAGACCTAACAACAGCCTTTTCTATCTGATCCTTTATGTCGGGCCATGTATGGTTAAGGTATTCAACAGGAACCAGCGCAATAACATGAGTAGTTTCTCTTGGCTCATCTATTTTTGAAACCATCTTGTCTTGTTTTTCTTCCGAAAAATCAAGAATTGTCATTTCTTCAGCTTTCATCGGGGAAGCATTCCTCCTTTAGCCAATGGGGCAGGCTGCTGTGTAGTGCCTGTTCTTTCCATTCTAACTCGATCCAGCATACCGTCTAACTGTTGTACACCAGAATCTGTAGAACCATCTCCAATGCCAGAAACAACATCAGCAGGAACAATGTATTCGCCGGGAGACACTGCAACAGGTTGTTGATCACCTATCATGCCGGGGATCAGATCATCCATCCCACCGCCTGCGCCTACAATCTCACCTTCTTTCTGTGAGCCGGGAACTACCTCCTCTAAAGTAGAGTCTCTAAGAGCCTGAAAAGCCTCTTCACCAAACTCAGCTATGAACGCTTGAATTACAACGTCAGCCTCTTCTTCTGGCAATCTACCAAGGACAGCCATTTGAGTCAGATCAATAAGCCTGTCTGCTTCTGATTGAATCTGTGTTTCGCCGCCTTCCTGCATACCAAAGTTTAAATTAAAGCCACCGCCATAATTCATGTATTGACCATAAAGATCTGCTATCTCATCTGCGGTCAAGTTTGTCCCTGCGGCGGGGGTTGTTGTCCCTGTTGTTTCTACAGCAGAAGTTTCTGCTGCCTCTGCTCTGCCTTCATTGGGAAGATTTTTTCTACCTCCTCCAGCCCTGCCTTCCATGACATTAGCAAGATTAGGAAGAACTCTTTCAAGGTATTCATCTAATGTTATTTGCCCAGACTGAAATAAAGCTAAAGCTTCTTCAGGAGAACCGGGAGGTGGTGTGTCCGAACCCCCATCATCGCCTCCTTCTGGCGGGGCAGCAACAGGATCAGGAGTAACCCAATCTTTAAATGGATTTGGGTTTATTAATTCTTTTGTCTTTTCATCTTTTGTAGTGAAATACATAATCTCAGGCCCAAATCCCGGCAAACCTTGTTCTTGATAGGTTTGCTGCAATTGCTCTGGAGATATTACAAATGGATCTCTTAAAGCAGCTTGTCTGTTTCTTGGGATAGGGTTGATTGCCGCTGCTCCAGCACCAGTACCATAGAATGGAATACTAAACGGGCCTCCTCCATACATATTAACAACAGGTCTGTCTAATGCTTGTAGCTCACTAAACCTTCTTCTGAAGTCGTTTGGATCTAGCGAAACAATACCGCCTGCGTTGGCATACTGAGAGTAGTCAGAGCCATATGCTGGTCTGGTAGCAAAAGGATCTGGCGTTATATTAGGGTCAAAGACGTTAGCATCTCTTTGCGCTACTCCTCGGTCATATTCAGCTTTTTCTCTTGCCTCTAAGTCTTTTGCCTGATCCCCGTACATGCTTGATGCCGCTAGATCTAAATTAGTGCTTGCGCCTATACCAATTGGAATCAACGCTTCTGGAGAAGATATTGCTTTTAAAGCATCTCCGGGCTTTGAAAGAGCTTCTCCAGCCAGATCTCTCACGCCAGCAAGATATTCAGTTGCTGCTCCCAACCCTGATGTGGCAGTTTGAGCTGTGGCGGCGGGAAAGGCATTTGCTATGTCTTGAACAGCGGTAGCTTGCGCGTCTATCGGGGTTGTCATTGGTGTTCCGCCTGTCCCAACACCACCTGTTGCATCAGCAACAGCCGCATCAACACCAGACGAAAGAGCTTCCGCAGCTTTACCAACTCCAAATTGGGCCAAACCGCTTGCCGCAGCACCAAGAGGACTAAACTTCCTGTCTTGCATTTTTGCAGCTATAGCCTCTGTCAAAACAGCTTTTGTTGCCAATGTTCCAAACGTGCCAAGCCCAAGCCCCGCAGCTAAAGCTCCTCCTCCAAGACCTCCCAAAAGACCTGCTGCCAAAAATGGAAGAAAAGCCTCCGGTTGTCCTGTTTGCGGGTTAACAGTAAGAGAGCCAGTAGGTGACATCGAGGCAAGACCTTGAACCTCTATAGGGTTCATATGAACTAGCATGGAATCTCCGTATCTGCCTTGATTGGCTAATAGGTCTGCTACGCCTTGAAGTTGAGGTTGCTGTTGCATTATGTAGTCTCCACACCGAACATATTAAAGCTTACGTCTGCCGCACTTGAATAAACTTTAACTACGTCGGCTTGATTTAAACACATACCGATTACCACGGTTCTGGTTGTTGTAGCCGCTAGGGCTTCGTTGTAAAAAATAAACTGCTTGTCATCTGCTCCAGCACCAGCAACATGAACGCTGACCCTGAAAGTAATACCGGAGCTACTTCGATTACAGATAACTAAAGAGCTTACTGTTGTCTGGGTAAGATCTGGCACAGTGTAGAGGGTAGTAATAGTTGTTGCGCTGACATCTAACTGTCCTAAAACTTTTATAGCATCTGGCATTAGCTTGCCCCCATAAGGAGAAACTGAAACCTACGCATGGCTAACGATCCCGGCTTGTCTCCCTGAGTCTTTGCCAGATCAACATCATTCTCTAGCTGGTCAAGAGCAAACTCTATCGTTCTTCTAGTAATAGCCTCATTCTGGGTATTAAATTCAGCCAGCGGTATAGGCAATGGGTTTCTTCTTCTTTCAGCCATTACCGTCTTCCATCCTGTCTCATGCCAAACCTGAAGCCACCTAGCCTCCACCCATAACCTGCGCTGGAAGACTCTATTCTAAGGACTGTGTGCCTAGCTCTTGCCCTGATGTTTGCCTGTGTTGTGCTTTCAGTAATGGTTGCTGTAGCCAAAGAAGAAGGTGTTTCAAGCGGATAATTACTACCCTTAATCGTCATGGTAATTTCCGCACTGTTTCCAGAAAAAGAAAAGTCAGGAAGAACCCTGTCAATCATCATAAAGTTATTGCCATCTCCAATCTCAAGATCACCAGACTCAATGTATGCAGTCATTGCAGAGCCATCATCGTCATGGCCGTCTTCATGGTTATAAACATAATTATCATCTGTGCTGGTAATGACACTGGAAGCAATTGGCCCAGACAGAACGCCGCTGTCTAGCCAAGCACCTCTTGCCAAAGTGCCAACAGCCCAAAGGTTCTCGTTGTAGTTAAAGCTAACGTAATCCGATATCTCTCCACCAGAACCCGTTTTTGGGTAAAACCAAATAATCTCAGAGAAAGCATTGTTTTCTGCGGCAAAGACCTTAAAGGACTGGGACATATCTATGTTTGTTAAAACGTATTCTTGAACTGAGCAGGGGATTTGCTGCACAGCACCGTTATAAACATAGAATCCTGTCTGATCCATAAAGTAAACATTTCCCCTTGCATTGACAGCGGCCTTGGGAGAAATCATAGAAACATCAGAGCTAATTGTGGTGAACTGAAATATAAAAGGCGCACCTATAAATCGCATTGAGTGGACAGAAACGTCAGTCCAAATAAGAATTTCCTGTCTGGTCTGTATCGCTCCAACAATCTCGCTGCCAGAGTTTATCCTTACGCCACCAGCCGTATTAGTCGCTGTAGGAGTCCAATCTGTAATACTTTCTTGGTCAGACCATCTAACTAGTAACGCATCTTGAGCAGCAGAACCAAGCGTGTTTGCGCCAAAAGCAATAACATGCTGGTCATTGTCGCTGACCAAAACTTGAGCAGCTATGGTAGGACAGTTAGAGGCTCCTCCTAACGAGGTAATATCAACCCCTCTACTGTTTAATCCACCAGACTGATCCCAGTAGTAGATGCCACCATTACGAACATTAAAGACTAAATCTTCGCCAAAGTTATCTTGACTGTACATTCTAAGCTGTCCTGCGACACTAAGAGCAGCACCACTACCCCAAGTGTTATCGCCCCAAGGGTTAGCGCCCCATCCAGTAGCGGAGACATAATCAGAAAGCCCTGTATTAATTTGGTAAGCCCCGACTGTGGAAGAGCCGCCATTACCACTATCGCTAGAATTTGCTGTGACGGTGCTGCCACTAGTGTCTTTAGCTGTGATTGTAAAAGCATTTGCGCTACTAACAGAAACAACCTGATACTCTTGATTTAAGACAGCAGCGGTAATGTTGCCGCCCAAAGTTGCTGCGTCAGAAAAAGTAACAAAATCATTCTTGACCGCTCCATGCCCCGTATCAGTTACGGTTAATGTTGACGAGCCATTAGTTGCAGCAAATGTTACATCGCCAGCACTTGTTGTAACTCTAAGTGGCGTTATATCGTTTGGGCTAACGCCTTCTATGATGTAAAACTTTAAGCTAGTACCCGCACCAATATACTTCGCTCTTTCAAAAGTAGCCCACGCAAAAAGAGAACGGCACATTCCTAGAAAGGCAGTGGTATTAAGCTTTGACCAACCGCCTATTTTTTCTGGCCTGCCCTTTCTGAATCTAATTTTATCAGAATCAAACCAGCCAGAATCGGCAGTGTACTCAGTGCCTTCCTTATCTACGCCGGGAGCAAACTGAACTTTCTGTAATGGCATTGATTAGCTTCTTCTTCCCAGAGAAGCTATTCCTCCTCGCACCAAAGGAACAACTCCTCCACGCGACAAAGATGCCAAGCCTCCTTTAGCCATTGGCCTAAAGCCAAATGTATTTTTTAAATATTCATATGCAGCTTTAGCTCTTTCGTCAGCATCTGGATAGTCTGCGGCAATTTGCTTTAAGGCGTTACCCTGCTCTTCAGTAAGCTCATCAAAATTTATATTAATCCTGCCTTTCTGACCTGATCCATCATCAATAAGCACGTTTCTTAGGTCTTCTGTACTAGCGTCAGATCTAGCCATATCAAAAGGATTGCCTATCGTTGCTTGCGTTCCTCCCTTACTTTCTCGATCATAAATTGGAGTTCTGTATCTTAGGAGCGTGTCATACTGAGATTTTTCCTCTGGGTCTATTCGCATGTTTTTATTTGCGTCTACACCGCCCTGAGTAAGAAACCTTGTAAAGTCCTCTTGAGTGTAATTATAACCACCTGCTGAAGTTCCGAAATTGGTCACAGGTTGCTGCTCTTGTGTAGCAGAAGTACCTATCATAGCTTGAGCTTCTTCTTCAGTTTGAGCTATAGCAAGAGTTCCATCTGGCTTTTTAACAAGAAAGCCTCTGCTTGGCACACCATAGAGCGCCTCACTGTAAGTGTCCCTTGTATAAGACCCCGGAGCAGCTTGAGCAGCCCACTGGTCAGCAGTTGTAATTTCTTGAGGTGCCTCTGGTGGTGGAATGTCTTCTGCTGGTTGTGAAGTGTCTTCGACTTGTTCCGGTGGAACATCAGGGAAGCCGGGACTCGTTGGAATATTTGGATATTCATCTATAGGAAATCCGGGGCCACCGGGAAATCCACCACCGGGATAAGGTCTTCTTCCTCCTTTACCGGGGCCAGTTCTTGGGGGCCGTTTACCTTTTCCGGGGCCAGTTCTTGGAGGAAATCCGGGGCCACCGGGGATGCTAGGATCTCCGGGGAAGGTTGGCATATCTGGATAAGGACTTGGAGAAGGCATTGGATAAGGCATACCATAATCAGGTCGCTGCCTAAACCTGTCCATCATGTTTAGCGTGTACATGCTCCGATCAGGATCTATCATGCTGTTAGGGCCAGACAGAGCTTGAATTAGGTTCTGAGACCGAACAGGAGCGCCATAGCCCGGATCTCTAAAAGGAATGTTTGTTGGTATTACTTGGCCCATTCCACCGCCATAAACAGGAGCCAATTGTCCTTGCGGCCCCATTAACGGGTTACCATAACCGGGAAACCTTCTTCTTCTACCGCCTTTTCCCGGCCCCATCGGTGGGCGGCGAGGATAAGGCGAGGGATAAGGCGAGGGATAAGGCATAACCGTCCCACGATACCTCATATCACTTATGGGCATGTTACCCATAGACATAGGGTCATAACGTCCAGTAGTCGGCATACCAAATGGCAATTGACTCATCTTTATTCTCCTGCGGCAGCTACCGCTAAAACTCTGTCTCTTAATCTAGCAGCACGTTCTGGTGTTTGCTGCGCCCATCTCGAATCCATCATCTCAAGAGACATCATACCCCATGCCTCCTGCTCTACAGCCGAATTCATATTTTTAAACTTGCTTAATCCACCCTGACCTAGCTGGAAACACATGTTGGTCAGTATGTGTTTAATATCTTGAGGCAGGTCATCCCAGTTGCCGTATATTGCTGTACACCCGTCAATAGCAATCTGAACATCGCTTTGGAACAATTCATAGCATCGAGCCTCATCAATGCCTTCGCTTTCAGGCACATCGTCATATGCCCCATGCACCGGAAGATTAGACTCTGGGTCGTTTTGTAACACTTTGTGTCCAATCCCTACCGTCTTGTGACCTTGGCTACACATATAGCAGTGCAGGATTTTGCCTTCGTCATCAGATATTTCTTCGTATACTTGGGTAACGTCTACGCTCATCTATACCTCGCAACTATGTAACCTATACAAAAACCTAGAAGCATTCCTACCGCTAAATCCATCATTTCCCATTCCTGTTAGACCATGCGGATGCAGAAAACCAGACTGACACAAGACCAGCAACAGACACATAGTAAATGGAACTCATTGCCCCAAGTATTTCGGCTGCTTGTTTTAATCCTAACATGTCACTAATAACCACCAAAGACGGATAAAGCATCATGCCAGCGATTGAGATGTAGCACATATTGCGTTGAGCATCTGCCTTCTCATGCTGTGTCTCAAGGTATTGAAGCCTTTCTGACATAGAGAGTTCTTCGTCAGTGACAACACCATCACCATCAGCATCGTACTTGGCATAATCGCTGTCTGCCTCCAATCTTTTAGCATTCAATCTTTGACCATCTCAACATAGTTGACCATGTAATGGTCTTTGATATAACTAGATCCGGGCTTGTTTTTCTCTATCATTTTGCAGTGCCGCCTCATTAGAGGAGGAACCATAGGCACGATGTCTTTGCCATGCCTGTACATACTTACTGGCACTCGATCCAAGATCTTTAATCTTCCGCATCTTGGTGCGCCAAAGGTTACAATTTGTCTTGGAATAATCTCATCTCTTACCATTAACGCGCCAGTAATAAGAGCTACCGCACCGCCAAGACTATGGCCTGTAAGCTCTACATCCTTTGGATCTATGTCTTTTTCTAAGCAGATTGAGGTTACTTTGTTAACCAATCGCTTTGATGCCCGGAGAAATCCAGCAGGACACCAGCCTAACTCTCTAGTCCAAAGGGGTAAAATTCTTAAATCTCGTATTGCGTCTCTAGGTTCGTCAGTGCCTCTAAATGCGAACACGGTGTTTCTAACAATGACCTCTATATTTGACTCTTCAAAGTCGGCGGCAGAGTAAGACTCTTTGCAAATTTCACTTAGCTCTTGGTGACTAGTCATCAGTAGGCACTCTTTCGTCAGGATCTAACTCACAGTCAACGTGGTCATTGCTTCTGGATATTTCAAACGGTGCGTTACCCATAAAAGGGACTGCGGAAGGTAGCTGTATCTTTATAGATTTAGTGCCGCAAGTGGGTATTGAGGAACAACTAGAAAGTAATAATATTATTAAAACTGGCACTATTTTTATCATTCAAACAACTCCGTTTCTTTTGGCACCATTTTAGGGATACAGTACGCACTTACATTCTTTTGCATTCGATATCTCTTTATATTTTCTGAACTACCCCGCCCTTCTTCAATAGCAATGGCAAACTCATTACATCTATAAATGCTTTCAAACAACATTCTATTATCAGAGACAGTTTCTCCACTGACAACCACTACTAATAGAAAGGCAATAATCATTCAACGGGACTATTCTCCATTACCCAAACAAGCGCCCAAACACACAACATAAAAAAGACCCATGCAAATGCTATCGTCCCACCTAGCTGTATGTACTCCCTGATTTCTTTACGTCTTTTTTTAATCCTTGCAACTTCTTTTTCGTGAGCTATACGAGACTCTTGCATCCTAGCTTTAACGCTATTGTAAAGATCTCCTTGACCTTGTATCAGGCATATGTCCTTGAATTGCCTGTCAAAATTCTCTAATTGGCGTTTGGCACTTTCCATTGCCAAAGCTTCTCTGTATGACATCTTGCCAGCCTTGGCTCGCTCGACATCGTTATATTTTTCTGATGCTTCACCCCATTTACCAACTAAAGACTGAAGACTTTTACCATGCCCTGCTGATTCTCTAAGGGTAGCTAATCCTTCATTCAACGCCTTTAGAGCGGAGAGAACGGCTGCGACTTCGCCTATCATCTGAGTTCACAGATACCGCGCTAAAAACACTGACGCTAAAATAAACGGGTAAACTCCCCATATAGCATGTTCTAACCTATCCATACGCGCAGAGCCACGCTCAAGACGTTCTTCTATTGCCTTGAAACGTAACGCACACTCTTTTTCATGGGACGATAAATCACTCATTTACGTTAAAAAATTTCTATTATTTGAACAACAATTAAACCACCGCCGCCAGCACTGCTATTAGTATTTTGACTATAATTAGCAGCGCCTCCGCTTCCACCGCCGCCTAAAGCCCCAACACCTGATTGTGTAACGATTGTCCCCGTTCCAACAGCGCGGCCTCCTCCGCCTGCAAAAAGAGTTGGAGTTGCTATTTCATAGCTAGTATCTGAGCGATTATTCCCGCCAGTACCACCACCTGCGTATGGAGTGCTGGCACCATTAGAAGCCACGCCTCCACCAGCAACGTCAAGAATAGAGGGAGTGCCAGCAGACATATCTCCCCCGTCCATGCCCGCACCGCCAGCAGACGCATCATTAGCAGAAGCACCCCAAGCGCCGCCGCCGCCTGTAGCAATGCTGTGAGCAGTAGCATTTCCGCTTGCGCCACCTATTCCTGCACCCCCGGTTGCTGACGCTTTATTGCTTCCTCCACCATCGGTTACATTTACTGTGCCAGAAGAGTGAGCTATACCTTTTATTGCAGGAGCGCCTCCCCCGCTTGCCCCTGCCAATGGGACAGAAGGAGAGGAGCCGCCTGTTGTGACAGTACCAGACCCGCCACCCGTTTCATTGGCTATATTGCCTCCAGTAGCACTGCCTCCTGAAGCGCCACTGGCTACCGCTTGGGCAGAAGCATTTCTAGTTGCCGCACCTGCCCCGCCTCCGCTGGCTGTCATTGTGGTAATGCCTGTACCAGAAAAAACAGAATTATTTCCAGCGTTGCCAGCCGTAGCACCAACATCATTTTGTGTAACAGCAGCACCTCCAGCGCCAACAGTAACGGTGTATGAGACTGAATCACTTAAAGTTAACAAGCTTGTAACAGTGCCTCCAGCCCCTCCACCACTAGCTGCTGTGCAGCCAGAACCTTTAGCCGCTCCTCCACTGGCCCCTGCACCTATGACAGTGACAATAGCTTTGCAACTAAAAGGAGGAGTCCAAGAAACAGAATCCGCAAAAACAATCTGTCTAATAAAGCCTTGTCCACCTGCACCTAAAACCGCCATAACTTGCTCCTATAAACTGTGCCAGCCGATATCTGAATTAACATAAACCAACTGAACCGAATCCCCGGCATTCAATGTTCCGTCTTCAGCAACCGAATCTATTTTTTGACTACTTGTCCTAGCCAAAGTAACTGCTGCTGATCCTGAATTAGACATGATTATAGTATCCCCAGCAGATCCAGAAGGAAGAGTATGGGTTAATGCGCTAGAACCATTGGAAATGTATTGCGCTTTAGCTACCAAAGGATTTGTTGCGCTAGTGATAATTGACCAAGAAGTGTAAGCGCCAGTGCCTTCTTGCCAAGACAAAACTCCAGACCCATTTGTCTGCAAAAATTCATTTGCATCTCCGTCATCGGCTGGAAGCGTCAACGTATAATTGCTTGCTACTGTTGCAGGAGCTTGTATAGCTACATATTCACCGCCGCTGCTGTCTTGTAGCCGCAAATCACCTTGAGCAGTGATATCTACTTGAGTAAAAGATGCAGACGATCCCGGTGTATTTATCGACGTAAAACTTAAAACACCAGAACCATTTGTTTTTAACACCTGTCCTGAACTGCCATCGGCTGAAGGCAAGGTAAATGTCAGGTTAGATCCAACAGTAGCTGGAGCCTGCAAGGCTACATATTCGCCTCCAGAGCTATCTTCTAACCTTAGATCTCCTTGAGCCGTAATGTTTAGCTGAGTTAACGAAGCGTTAGTCCCAGACTTTATTAGATCTTCTATTGCTCCTAAAGCGTCAACAACAGCGGCTCCAGAGCCAGCACCGTCAAGATAAACTATTTTAGTCTTACCTGTAGCGATAGTGACGTTTGCCCCAGTGCCTTGACTAATTGCAATAGACTGAGAACCCGTAGTGGCATTCTCTATAAACATTACGCGAGAAATAGTTGCTGGTGCTATAGTTAAAGTTCTTGTAGCACTTAGCGTTGCACCGCTAGTAACTTTAAAATACATAGCTCTAGCTGGATCAGCGGCTCCATCTGCAACAGTTGTTGTGGCATTAGCATCACTAGCAAAACAATTTTGTGTAGCGTAGCTAAGAGCCTCACCAATCAACTCAAGGTTAGTATTGGTACTAGTTCCCCAAGTTCCAGATTCATCTCCAGTCGTTATTTCTTTAAGACGAAGATCGTTTACATACGTTGCCATCTATCTACTCCTATTTATCCCTCTGCTATAAAATTATCAGGGGGTTCAGGCCAAGTAACTGAAGCAGGAAAGCCGCTCTGCTGCGGAATATCTCTTAACGCCTGTCGGTATGTTTTCCATTTTTCAGGCATTGTTACATCACTTAACGCCATCCAGTCACTACCTGTTAAATGCGAATTTCGTTGGTTGCGAATTCTAGAGGATTGCTCTGTTTCATCCACAGCTTCCTTTATGTAGTTTATTTGCACAACGCCATCAACAATTGTCATAGGGGCTTCAACAATCTCTTCTGTTAACGGATCAAAACTTGGTTTATCGTTTTCGTTAACATCAGCAATGCCGTATGTTGTTTTCATTGCGTCTGTTATTTCAGCAGGAAACGACACGTTTGGGTTTTCCTTACGCAGATCATTGAGCGTGTACGGGTACTGCTCTATTTTTGTTCCGTTTATTTTTGCGTATATCATGAAACCCTCGTTAAAAGAATTCGTCCGTCGTCACCATTACCCCAGTTGTACTTACCGTCACCCGATCCACCCCTGTCTGAGTCAGAACTGTTGCCGGGAGCACTACCATTACCTGTGTATAGGGTAACACTTGTTAGGTCTGAATCCGACGAATCGTAGTAGCCTGAGCCTCCACCGCCGCCACCAACATTTCCGCCGCCACCGCCGTAGTAGCCGCCACCGCCACCGCCCATAGAGCCTACTGCTACGGAACTTTGACCTACGCCTCCAGTTAAAGCTGATCCTGCGGTTGCGCTGTTGTAGGGTGAGGGTGAACCTCCACTGGATGACCCACCGCCGGAGCCTCCTTGACCACCTGCTGCTGCTGAGTTCTGGCCCGATGCACCTCCGCCAGCCCCGGCCCCCGGATTTCCGCCGCCGCCCGATGAATCATATGTGGATGACCCGCCGCCACCGCCTCCTCCAGCCATTAGCTTGGCATTACCATGAACACCAGATGTTTTAAAAATGCCTGAATAACCGCCACCTTCTGACCCGTAAGAAGTTCCGATGCCCCCACCTTGGTAAGTGGCTCCGCTTGTCGGCCCCCCTCCCCCGTAGCCTGCGCCACCTTCGCCAATTCGCAAAATGTAGTTTACGCCGTTTTTAAGAACTAATCGGCCAACTGCGGCACCGCCGCCGCCTCCCGCGCCGGAGTAATAATTAGGAAGTCCGGGTTGATTGTACCACCAGCCAGACGCGCCTCCGCCGCCCCACATTTTTATGTCTACTTGAATGTCACCGTTAGTTGGTTGAATAGTGTAAGCACCAGTAGTTCCGATATTAAGTGGCCCAGAGGAAAGGTTGATTGATGAAGCTCCTCCAAAGGAAGGACTAATTGAAATCGTGGTGCCTGTATAAGATGCCCCGCCAGCCCCCGCTGCGGCCATTAATATTTTTTTAGAGCCGCTACTCATTAACTTACATCTTGACCAGCCGTGAAGCCATAATAAGTGGTTCCACCATCAACCGTTAGAAATACAAATACATCTACATCTCCAGATCCTGTGCTAATTGTAGGTGCTGTAGCTGCGGGCCAATCAACTGATCCGGGCCATGTAATAGTTCTTGCTGAAGAGTCTTGAGTAACCTTTAAAGTAAAAACAGAGGCATAACCAGAAGCGGCTGGGTTGCTAAATGTATAAGTTACGTTTTCACTTAACGTATGAGTAAATACCGTACCATCTCTAAGGTTTAAGGTAGCTGCATTACTAGAACTTGTAACTGCTGTTGACTCTTCCTGAATACCGTTGTCAAACTTAACTACACCATTAGCATCAGCAGTTACTGCCTTTGACGCTTCTGTGGTTCCTAATGTGGTTATATCTAGGTAGTTAAGTTCTGCCGCTGTAGTTGTAACAGCTACACCACCAATTAGTAATTTATCTTTAACAATATCAATGACTGCTCCACCAGCCGTTAATAGTTTATCTGCGCTAGTGTCCCAAAGAAGATAAGCACTTGCTGTGTCTCCAAAGAATTTAACATCCACACCTGTGTCATCGACACCAAAGGTAGTAGCTCCATCTATCTGGACTGTCCCGTCAATATCGACTGCATCTAGGTTAGTTGTGCCATCTACATCAAGTCCAGCAGCACCACCTAATATTAAGTCATCGGCTGAAGCATCCCAAAGCATGTAAGCACTAGCTGTGTCACCAAAAAACTTTACGTCATAACCAGTATCATCAACGCCTACAGTAACTGTATTATCAATTTGTACCGCACCATCAATGTCAACAGCATCTAGGTTAGTTGTACCATCTATATCGATATCGCCAGATATATCTAGATCAACAGCTATTACATTTCCCGAAACTGTTAAATTGCCTCCAGAGCTTAGAGACATTTTTTCTGCTGCTGCTTCAGAGGCAGCGGTTTTGAAACTTAACTTAGTTGCGTTAGATGTGGCGCTAAAATCTCCTTCCGATACTGCTTCTATACCAGCAGCTACCAATATTGCGTCTGTTCCTGCTGCCTCGTCAGGAGCTTGGA
>MDSV01128433.1_pt1 | contig 25494 bp, 13 predicted proteins | sample 810851 | NCBI WGS metagenome assembly MDSV01 (sample SAMN05326640, study PRJNA326480) | marine metagenome | isolation source: seawater | place: Atlantic Ocean: North East | collected 2012
CGACGGCGTCGCCGCCGAGCAGAAGCGCAGCGCCCGCGGCGACGATGGCGGCGATCGCGCCGCCGACGACGGCACCCGAGGGCCCGGGCTTCGCGGCTCTGCGCAGCGCGGCCGCCGCGGAGGCAGCCTCCTCGGCCGCCGCGCGCGCCTTCTCGGCGTTGCGCTCGGCGTTGGGCCGGAGGAACCCGAAGAAGCCGACGATGGGCCCGTCCACGAACTGCTCCGCCGAGTCCGCCTTCGCCTCCAGCCGCTCCACGAGCAGGTCCGCCTTGTCGCACACCTCCTCCTTCTCCTCCGCCGTCTCGCACGCGGCCAAGTCGTCGACGGTGGGGAAGCCGGCGGGGAGCAGCGAGTCCGGGTCGCCGTCCGCCGTGCGCGAGGGCATGCGCACGGTGCGGGTACTGAACGCCGGGGCGGGCGCGGGATCGTCGCGGCGCTCGATCTGGGTCCCCTCGGTCCCGGGGCGGGTCATGATTTTGGTCGCGGCGGTCGCCGCCTTCGCGGCTTTCGCCTCCGCGGCGGCAGCCTTGCGCTCGGCGAGCGCCTCGGCAGCCTCCTCGCGCTTCGCGGCAGCCGCCGCCGACGCGGCGGCGGCGGCGGCGGCGGCTTTCGCGGCGAAGTCGTTGGCGGGAGCCTCCTCCTCCTCCTCGTAGTACTCCTCGACGGGCTCGGGGGCGGAAACCTCCTCGACGTACTCGACGTCGTCGTCGTCGTCGTCGTCGTCGGGCTGGCTCGCACCAGCCTTAAACGCGGCGAAGCCCACGCCGGCGAGGCCCAGGGCCCCGACGATGCCGGCGACGCCGCCGCCGCCGCCCGACTCCTTGGGCTGGGAGCTGGCCACGACAGCCTTGGCGGTGCTGGAGTTGCCGCCGGTCCTCGTCGCGGCGTTGTACGCGGCGAGGGGGTCGTCGTTGCCCTGGGGCGTGGGGGCGGCGACGGGCTCAGCAACCTCGACCGCCGCCGCGGCCTCCTCGACCGCCGCGGGGGCCTCCTCCGCGGGAGCCGCCGCGACTGCCTCCTCGTCGTCCGCGCGCGCGAGAGACGCCCTGAGCAGCGCGGGGGCGGCGACGAGCGACGCGACCACGGCTCTGCGCGAGGCGACGCGATCGACGTCGGCGGCGGCGACGACCGCGCGCCGGGCCTTGGGGGTCGCGGCGGCGCGCGTCGCGCGCGCGGAGGCGCGCAGGGGCGCGGCGTTGGCGATCGCCGCGGAGGACGCGATGACGGAGGACATGATGACGATGATCGGTTGTGCTTTCTACGGTTTGTGTCGGGAGGCGGCGATCGCGTGCGGAACTGACGTCTGCCCGAGATCGAACAGTGGGCTGTGCACTAGGCTGACGCGACCGGTCACGAGTGTGCGTGCGGTGCGTGCGTGCGTGTGTGCGTGGGGGGGGGCGCGGGGGGAGGGCAACACGCGCGATCCCGGTCTTCGTCGACCGGATAACGCGCCAGAGGCCAGACGTGTTTTCGTGATACCTCCTTCCCGATTCGACTGCGAAAAGCTGACGGTGATTTCAGTCGAGCCAATCGAACGCCGACAACGCCAACCGTGTTTCCAGAATCGTCAGTCTCCACATTCCGAAAAATGGACTCGGGAAAAAATCTGGCCATTTTGGGATTCAAAACAAAGTGCAGGTTTTTTCGAGAAGCGGCGGCGATCGTGATATATATAGTCCCGCCCTCGCGGCCGTGTCAGACCCGAACGCGCGCTCACACGAGCCGCGAAGGCGTCGGCGCGCTCGAATCGACCCGACGGAGGCTCGGTCCCGCGCGCGAACATGCAGCCCGCGACGCTCGGCCGGCCGACGGCACGCGCCGCCTTCGACGGTCGCGCAACGTCAGCACCGACCGCTCGCGCGGATGTCGCGACGCGCACCGTCCGTCTCGGGGCGTCGCGGCGACTCGGCTCGCCCGACGCGAGCGCGCCCCCGCTCTCGGCGCGCCGCCGGGCGCTCGACCCGAAGCGCGCTCCGGCCGCTCGGCGCGCGCCCCGCGCCCGCGTCGCCGCGCAGTACGGGCACGGCGAGGCCATCGCGCCCGATCTGACGCACACCGAGGAGGCGTTCGCGGTGAACCTGGACCGCGTCGCCGTCGGCGCGTACGTCAGCGTTTCCGTCCGCGCGGACGTCTCCGCGGACGCGGGCGTCGACGCGCTCGTCGCGGTCGTGCACGCGCACATGCCCGGTGACATCTACGTGCACTGGGGCCTCGGGTCGGAGGCGGACGACGGCGCCGTCTCCGCCGACGCCTGGGAGTGCCCTCCCGCGGAGCTCATGCCGCCGCGCTCGCGCCGGGTCAGCAACTGGGCGTCCGGCGCCGCCGTGCAGTCGCCCATCGATCCGCACGCGGGCACGGTGGAGATCCCGCTGCCCAGCCGCCCGGGCCACGGGCTCGCGTTCGTGCTGTACGACGCGGAGAAGCAGTGCTACTACGACCACCAGGGCACCGCCTTTTTCCTCGACTCGCGCCTCAGCGCGGACACCGCCGCGCGCGCGACGGCGGCGGCGGCGGCGGCGGCGCGCGACCAGCAGTCGCGCGTGCGCGCGATCGCCGAGGCGGAGACTGCAGAGAGCGCCAGACACCACGCGGAGATGGCGCGCGCGCGCGACGAGGAGGCGCGGCGGAACGCCGCGGACGAGGCGGCAGCGGCGGAGCGTCGCCGCGCCGCCGCGGAGAAGGAGGCGGAGTACCAGCGGCAGATGCGGCGGGAGGCGGATATGGGAGGGGAGGGGAACGCAGAGAGAGAGGTTTCGCTCGGCGGGAGCGCGTACGAGCGGTTCGTCAACGACCCGGCGAACCCGTTCCGGGACTTCTCGCCCGCGCGCGCCGCCGCCGCGAGGGGGGAGGACGCGCTGCCGGGACTTGCGGCGACGGCCACCGCGGTGGCCGCGGTGGCCGCGCCGCCGCCCGCGCCGCCGCCCGGATTCGTCAACCCCGGCGCGGTGGACCCCGCGCTCGCCGCCGGGGCGGCGGCTTTCGCGCCGAGCCTCTCGCCCGGCGGCGGCGGCGGCGGCAGCGGGTGGGACGACGCGTCTTCCAGCGCGGCGACCGATCACTCGTACGCGCCTCCCCCCGCGCCGGCGCCTCCGCCCCCCGCGCCGGCTCCGCCCGCGCCCGGCGGCGGCGCTTCCGGCGCGGTGGTGGCGTCGCACACCATCCCTCTCTCCACGGAGAGCGGTTCCTCCACCGGCACGTGCGAGGTTTCCGTGATGGCGACGTGGCCGCCCAGCGTGCGCATCGAGTGCCGCGCGGGCGGCGCCGCGGACGGCCACCCGCTTCTGCTGCACTGGGGCGTCTCCGACCGAAGAGGCGGGACCTGGATGAGCCCCTACGATGAGCTGCAGAGCGTCCCCGCGGGGAGCCGCGCGCCGGACGCGCAGTCGTGCGAGTCGGCGCTCGAGAACGGCGCGCGAGTGGTGGAGTTCGCGCCCGTCAACTCGGGGGCGACGTGCATGACCATGCTGATCCGCACGGAGAACTGCCAGGAGTGGCTCAGGGAGACCTCGGGGGGGGACGTCTTCATCGACGTCTCGCCCGCGCTCGACGCCGCGCGCGCCATGGGCCCGCCGGAAGGACACGCGCAGCAGCAGCAGCCGCAGCACCAGCCGCATCATCATCATCATCAGCAGCAGCAGCGCGAGGAGCACCATCATCACCGCGAGGCGCCTCCGCCTCCGCCTCCGCCTCTGCCCGACGCGGGCGACCACATGGCGCTTCTTTCGAACTGGGCGGGCGCGAACGTGGAGTTGAAGGACCACAAGGGCGGCAAGGGCGACCGGCACAACCAGTGGAACACGGACGGTTTGCCGGATGCGGCGCGTCGCATCGTGGAGAACGATCGCGACAGCGCGTCGTGGCGCCAGAAGCTGCAGAAGATGGAGGAGGTGCTGTGCGGCGGCGACGCCGGCCACGCCGACTTTGACGCGCTGGGGTACTCCGCGATTTACCTGTTTTGGGTCGGGGTGGGCGCGGTGGCGTGCGCGGAGGACGGCTCGCACTACCGCCCGAACCACCACGCGGGCTCCGCGGAGCGCATCTACCAGCACATCGAGGCGGTGGAGGCGCACGCCACCGGGGCGGGCGGGCGCCACGCCGAGGAGGCGCGCGCGCTCATCCGGCGCCTGCACCCGCGCCTTCCGGCGTTCACCGCGGAGTTCACGCAGAGCGTGCCGCTGACGCGCATTCGCGACATCGCGCACGGCAAGGGCGACCGCGACGGCAAGTGCCGCGAGGTGCGCGCGGAGATCAAGCACACCATCCAGAACAAGCTCCACCGCTGCGCGGGGCCGGAGGACCTCGTCGCCACGGAGAAGATGCTGGCGAAGCTCACCGCGCCCGGCACGGACTACCCCGAGGAGTTTGTGGAGGAGTTCCGCATCTTCCACCGCGAGCTCAAGGACTTCTTCAACGCGTCCACGGTTACGGACCGCATGGACAAGTTACTGCGCGAGGGCGACGCGCCGCAGCCCGTGCGCGACGCCGCTGCGCGCTTCGCGGACGCCAAGGCGCGCTGCGACGGCATCAGAGAGCCGGAGGGCCCGGCGCTCCTGGCCGCCGTCGAGGAGGCGCTGGCACGCCTCGGCGAGGCGCGGCGCGCGATCGACCGCGAACTCACTGAGGGCGGTTTGCGCGAAGCGAGCGCGGACCAGCGGCAGCAGTGGCGCCTCGCGGAGATCGGGTTGGAGGACTACGCGTTCGTGTTGCTCAGCCGGGGTATCAACGCGCTCGGCGCCGAGGCGGATCCGCCGCGCAGCGAGATGACCGCCGGCGAGCAGCGCGCCGCGCTGCTTTTCCTCGCTGCCGCCGCCGACGCCGTCGCCGTCTCGGCGGGCGGTGGCGGCGGCGAGTTCGCGGGCGTCGCGCAGGAGGCGTCCGAGCTCGCCGTCGCCGGGCCGGGGGGCATGCCCCCCGGCGGAGAGGAGGGCGCGCTGCGCGCGCGCGCCGTCGCGGAGCGCGCGCGCCGCGCCGCCGAGGACCACTGCGCGATGCTCTCGGACCTGTTCGACGGGCGCGCCGACGCTTTGGGCCGCGCGCTCGGCGTCGACCGCGGCGTCGTGGAGGTGTTTACCGAGGGCCAGATCCGCGCGTCCGTCGTGTTCCAGAGCGCGAAGCTGGCGTCGCACCTGTTGCGGGCCGCGCGCGCGGCGACCGGCGAGGCGGGCTGGGACTGCATCGTCCCGGGGGAGGTCCAGGGCGCGCGCCTGGTGTGCGTCGACCGGCTGTCGCCGACGGACCCCGCGGTGGCTCGACTCACCGCCGCCGACCCGGCGGTGGTGTGCGTCGCCTCCGCCGACGGCGACGAGGAGGTCACCACCTGCGGGCCGGGCGTGGTGGGCATCCTGCTTTGCCACGCGCTCCCGCACCTCTCGCACCTCGCGCTGCGCGCGCGCCAGGCGCAGGTGCCGCTCGTGGCCATCGAGGACCCCGCGCTCGTCGAGACGGCGCGCGCGCTGGCGGCGGCGCCGGGCGTGCGCCTGGCGGCGGCGCCGAGCGCCGTCTCGCTGGAGCCGTGCGAGGGCGGGTACGCCGCGCCGCTGAACGAAGGCGCGTCGAGTCACAATCAAACGCCGCGCGTCGCGGCCGCCCTCGTGGCGGACACCTCCGCGGCCGGCCAGGTGATCGACCTGCGGGACCTCGGCGCGGCGGCGTGGGAGCGCGCCGTCGCCGTGGCGGGGTCCAAGGCGACGGCGTGCGCGTCGCTGCGCGCGCTCGCCGCCGAGTCGGGGGGCGCGTTCGCCGCGCCGGCGGGCGCGGCGCTCCCGTTCGGGTCGTTCGAGCTGGCCGCGCGGGCGGCCGGCTCGGACGCGCGCCTCGCGTTCCTGCTGGACGCGCTGGAGGGCGTCGCCGGGGACGCGACGCAGACGGCGCAGATCTGCGAGGAGCTGCAGTCCCTGGCGCGCGCGACGCGCCCCTCGCGCGAGGCGCTGGACGCGGCGCGCGCGATGTTCCCCCCCGGGTCGCGCGTGATGGTGCGCTCCAGCGGGAACGCCGAGGACCTCGCCGGCTTGTCCGCCGCCGGTCTGTACGACTCCGTCTCCAACGTGGACCCGCACGACGGCGACACGCTCGGCACCGCCGTCGCGGAGGTGTGGGCGTCGCTGTTCACGACGCGCGCCGTGGGGTCGCGCGCCGCCGCCGGCGTCGGCCAGCGCGACGCGGCGATGGCGGTGCTGCTGCAGCAGATGCTCGTGCCGGAGGTTTCGTTCATCTTGATGACCAAGCACCCGATGACGGGCGACGCGAACGTGGCGTACGCGGAGCTCGCGCTCGGGCACGGCGAGACGCTCGCGTCCGGTGCCGTGCGCGGGACACCGTGGCGCCTCTCCATGAACCGGGTCGTGCCGGGCGAAGCGCGGCTGGACGCGGTGAGCTCCTTCGGCGCGGCGCTCGTGCCGAGCGCCGCCGGCGACGGCGCGCTCGTGTCCGAGCCCGTGAACTGCGCGTCGCACTGGATGACCACCGACGAACGCGCGCGCGCGACGCTGAGCGCGCGGCTGGTCGCCGCGGGCGACCTGATCGAGCGGCGGCTCACGGGCGCGGACGGACAGACGGTGGCCCAGGACATCGAGGGGTGCGTCACCGCCGACGGCGAGGTGTGGATCGTGCAGGCGAGGCCGCAGCCGTGAAAACGGAAGCGGACGATCGGGATTTCCTTCTCATCGTCGCTCCGGGGCGAGGGCGTCGAGGGGGAGACGACGCGCGCGAAACGAAAACGACGTTTTTATCATCCTCGTATACTACCACGACACACGACGCGTCGCTCGCTTCGTCTGCCTCACCACCAGTAGCTCACAGAGAAGCTCGGCGTGATGGCGCGCACGTGGTGCCACGTCCCCGCGGGCATGAACAGCGCTTCGCCGCCGCGCACGTCGACGCGCGCGCCGCGCGCAGCCGCGGCTTTTTCGAACCCCGCCGAGACCGATTCGAGGCGCTCGGGATCGATTCGGCTGGTGTTCCTGAGAAGGGAGTTTCTAGGGAACGCGTCCATGTGTTTCGCGTCCGAGCCGGGATAGAGCAGGAAACGTTTCGTGCCCCACGCCTGGCACAAAACGTTGTGGTACGGGTCGCGGTGCAACGGAGTCACCGTGCCGCTCGGCCCGAGCCACGCGTTTCGCCGAACGGTTTTTTTTTCGAGCGAGCGCGCGTCGGTTCGCGAAACGCGCGCGCTCGTCGACGTCGCAGAAACGTCGTCGTCGTCGTCTCCGAATGACGGGTCTTTCCCGATCAGCCGCAGGGGAGTCTCGCCGCAGGCCTCGTCCAGCTCGGGGACGCGCGACAGCAGGTCGTGCTGCGCGAGGTACGCGACGGTGTCGTACGTTTTGGCGTCGGGCGCGAGGAACGTGTCCACGAAACCGCGCAGCGAGGAGAGATGGCCAGCCACGAACGCGCGCGCGCCGAGCTCGCGGTGCGCGTGCGTTTTGCCCCCCGAGAGGTCGTCGCGGAACGCGTCGCGATAGTCGGCGCCCCCCCGGGACATCTCCAGGGGGACTTCCACGTCGAGCGAGCGCAGCTTCTCGGGACCCCAGCCGCGCAGGGCCCACGCGTCGAGCGCGCCAGTGACGAGCAAGGGCGACTCGGGGTGCGCCCGCCTCGCAGCGAGGAAGGCGTCCACGGAGGGCGCGCGCAGGGTCGGGATCTCAAGGGAGGCACAGAAAGCGCGCGCCGCGGACGACACCGACGCGGAGGACCGCATCGGCGAGGCGTCGAGGGCGCGACCCGCCCTGTGTCAAATGGACACGCCGTGTGAGCAAATAAATGTGTCGGCGTTACACGACGTCTCGCGAATCGACAAATAAATAATCCCACCGGATGACTGTTTGCTCAGTGGATGGTGAGTAAAGAACACTTCTCCACAGCTTCTCCATGGCACTGGAAAATTCACGCTATCATCCTTATGATGACGAGGTTTCAACTGTTTTCGGTTCTGCGTACGGGCTCAACGTACGGGCGGTGATTTTCAGGGTTTGTTGACCCTCGAAAAGTGGATATTTGTGGGGAAGGCGTTCGATCGAATTCGCGCTTGTGACGAACGCCGGGGCGAACATTCGGCCGCGCGCAGCGGGTGCCTGCGCCACTCCCACGCCGCACGAGCGCCTGAAACACCCGCGGGAGTGAGGTTGAGGCGTTTTCGGCGTGGGTACGCGGCGGCGTGCGTTGGGGACGGGGGCGCGCAGGCGAAATTACGCTGGCTGGAAATCCCACACGGCTCGCTTTGCCGCACTCCAATTCCCAACCGACGGCTGAGGGGTGACTGGCGCAAATGTTGCCCCCCGCCCCTGACGTGGAGAAAGCGAAGCTACCGGACGACGACAACGGCGACGCGCGCGCGTCTGCCGCGGGTAAACCCGCGAAGAATGCGACCCCGCGGGCGAACGGCGACGGGTTGAGCGCGCTCGTGGCGGGTTCGGAAGAACCGAACGTGTTTGATTCGCGAGGCGGGTCGAGGGAAACCTCGGGGACCGCGGGGAAATTCAAGGCGCGCGTGAAAGCCATGCGCGTTCCCGCGAATGAGGATTGGGGGTCGGACGACGTCGAGTTGTCCAACGTCCGGCTTCAGCCGATGACTGACGACCCCGCGATGGCCACGCTGGACTCCTCCACGAGCGGGAAGAGGAACACGATGTCGGCGGCGGACCGCTGGGCCGCCGTGCAGACGAGGACCAAACTGTTGGGGAAGATGGCGCTGGACTCGCAGAACACAAAGCACTATGGCGTGCAGGTGGACGTGAATGATTCCTTTTCCTTGTCGCGCGATGAAGTGGTGCCCGAGGTGCGTCGGTTGCTGTACGTCAACCCGGATGGCCAGTTTCGCAGCGCGTGGGATATCACGCAGGTGTTCGTGCTGTTCTACCTCGCCTGGGTCACGCCGTACCGCGTGGGCTTCGACGCACCCGCGTACGGCCCCGAGTTCTGGTTCGAGTTCCTCGTGGATATCTACTTCATCGTGGACGTGTTCCTGAACTTCATCACCGGGTTCTGGATGGACCTGGAGACCACCACCGTGTTAGTCAGCGACCCCCGAGAAATCGCGTTGCACTACCTCAAGACGTGGTTCCTCATCGACATCGTGGCGTGCGCGCCCGTGGACCTGACCACGCGCGCCATCGAGGGCGAAATCGCTTGCTCGTTCGCGGTGGAGGGGTGCTTGGGCGCCACCACCGCCGGCTCAGTGAACAGCAACGCGCTGAAGCTGTTCAAGCTGCTGCGCATCTTCCGGCTGCTCAAGCTCCTGCGACTGTTCCGCGTCTCGCGCCTGCTCAACCGGTACCAGAACACGCTCATCTACTACCACTCGTTCATCAGCGTGGGACGGGTGAACCTGCTGGTGATCCTCATCTCGCACTGGATCGGGTGTCTGTTCGGGCTGCTGCACAATTGGGACGCCGAGACGGAGAGGCCGAGCAGCAAAGCCACGAAGTGGTTGAGAAGCGTCTACTGGGCGGTGCAGTCCATCACGTCCGTCGGGTACGGAGACATCCCGGCGGAGAACCCGTACACGCAGGTTTTGTCTTTATTCACTATGCTCATCGGCGTGGTGCTGGTGTCCTGGATCATGACCAACGTGCTCGCGGCGATGAACCCGGACTCCTCGGCGCGGCGGTTCCACGAGCGGCTGCAGTACGTGCTGGCGTACCTGAAAAACAACCAGCTCCCCGCGGGGGTCGCGAAACGAGTCATCACGTTTTACCGGTGGCAGAACATGAACCAGTTCGACGAGAAGAGCGTGTTGTCCGACCTGCCCGCGCAGCTGAGGAAGGACATCTTCGACAACCTGTACACGGACGGGCTGAAGGACATCCCGATCTTCGCGGGGTGCTCGTCGCAGTTCATGACGGAGATCTCGCTGCGCATGTCGCCCATCTCGTTCCCGCAGTTACAGAACGTCTACTGCCAGGGCGAGCTCGGCACGAAGATGTACTTCATCACCAAAGGCTCGGTGGCGCTCATCCTAAGAGAAGTGATGGGCCAGCCCAACCAGGAGGACTTCGCGCAGATCGCGGACTCCTGCGTGGAGCTGTGCCGCGGGTCGTTCTTCGGGGAGGCGGCGGTGCTGGGGCACCCGTCGCGGCTGGAGACCATCGTCACGACGCGATCGTCCACGATGATGACGCTGCGCGTGGAGGACATGATCGACCTGTGCCAGCTGTCGTTCGAGTTCAAGGCGAAGCTCTCCATCATCGCGTTCGAGAGGATGCGGCGAAACAGAGTGGCGCGGGAGATTGTGGAGTTTTGCGCGCGCGAGTTTGGGCTCGACCCGGATGAGCTCATCGCCGGCACGGAGCGCGCGGACAAAGACGAGGATCCGCACATCGCGCGGTCGATAAGCGCGCGCTACAACGGCGCGACGAGGCAGGTGGTGTTCGTGGAGCACTGGAAGACGGTGGTGGTGGACCGAATCTGCAGCAGCATGGTAGCGACGGTGCCCAAGATCTTCACGAAACTCGGGCATGTGCAGGCGAGCCTGGACGCGATGGCGCACAAGCTGGACGCGACGGCCGGGGGGCCGTCCCGGGGGGCGTCGGGGAGCGGCTCGCCGTCGAGCGGCGACCTGAAGACGGAGAGTCAATCACCGCGTTTCTCCGGGTCGTCTAGCGCGTCGCAGGAAGACGTCAACCGGCGCCTCGCCGCGCTGGAGGACAAGATGGACGCGCTCATCAAACTCGTGAGCGAGCGCCGGTAGCGACGTACGTATTCGTGTATTCGCCGGTGATTTTTTCGCGGTACCGTCGGTACGGCGCGTTTGCCCGCCTCAGCCGCGAGCGGCGTAATTCGCGATTCGCGCGTTCTTTCCGTTCTTGCGTTGGGGGTGTCGAATGACACCGGAGAAAACACGAGACGCGACGTGATCGATCCGGGAGACGAAACCAAACCGCGCGCGCTCGCCGCGAAGCGATTCGCGCGAAAAAAACGCGCGCAACGAAGCGCGTCGTCGGGGGGGGGCTACGTGGGGAAAGAATGTTTGGGGTTGGGTCAGCGTGCGCCCGTCACCGGAACGCGAATCGGCGGAGCACCGAGCCGTCCGCGGACTCCTTCGCCTTTTTCGTCTTGGATCCGCTCGCGGTGTCGTCTGAGAAGCACTTCCAGAACCTGAGCGTCTCGTCCGCCGCCGCGGACACCACGGTGTTCCCGTCGGGGCTCTGCGCCATGTGCAGCACGCGCGCGCTGTGCCCCGTGAACTCCGCCATCTTCGTCATGGTCGGGTACTTCCACAGGCAGAGCTGGTTCTGCGAGTAGCCGTGCGACGAGAGCAGCTCGCGCTCGTGCGTGCTCCACTGCAGCGCGCATACCTGCGAGTGCGTGTCCACGGAGTTGAGCATCGCGCCGGTTGTGGTGTTCCAGAACTTGATGCAGCGGTCCGCGGTGCCTCCGCCGGACGCCAGCAGGTTGCTCTGGAACGGACACCACGCCAGCGCCTTCACCGCCGCCTGGTGCGCGTCAAGGCGGTGCACGTGCGTGCCGTTGCCGATGCTGTTGTGGTCCCAGATGTGAAGCAGGTTGTCATTCCCGCCGCTCGCCAGCTGGTTGCCGCTGGGGGCCCACTTCAGCCCGCACACCTCCTGCGTGTGGCTCGTCAGCGTCGCCGTGCAGTGCTCGCGGATGCGCACGTCGTGCATCATGATGTTGTTGTCGCGCGAGCCCGTGGCGAGCGACGTGCCGTTCCAGGCGAGCGCGCCCACGCGCGCGGAGTGCCCGCGCAGCGTGCGCACTTGCTTCAGGCGCGTCACGTCCCAGATCTGCACCTCCGCGGCGTTCGTGCCGACGGCGATGTGTTTCCCGTCCGCGCCCCACTGCACGCTCGTCACGTAATCCTCCTCATTCTCGGGGCTCGTCTGCATCAGCTGCGTGATGTCGCCGCTCTCGGCGTTCCACAGGTACACCACGCCTCCAAGCGCCACCGCCACCTGGTTGGACGCGCCCCAGTCGATCAGGTTCAGGTAGTAGTCGTCGATGAGCTCGGGCGCGTCCAGAATGCGCTCGGGCGCGCTCGGGACGTGTCTGAACGACTTCTTCGCCGCGGCGCCCGCCCCGTCGTGGGACGAGTACACGCCCCTCGCCGCGTTTTCCAGCCCGGCGGGGGGCGCAGGCGCCTTGGACTTGAACGCCAAGATCTTCCCAGTCGCCGCGTTCTCGCCGTTCGCCAGGAACGCAGACGCCAGCTGCTTCTTGTACGCCTCCTGCGAACGCGAGGAAAAGCGTGGGGTCGGCGGGTCAGCGGTTCGCGCGTCGGACGCGACGACGCGCCGCCGATCGCCGGCGCGGCGCGTTCGCGGAGAGGGGGAACGCCGATCGCGTTCGATCGCGACGCACCTTGGAGGGCGACGCCACCTCGCAGGCGAGATCCAGGTCCGCGGAAGAGGCGTTCTCCTTCACGAGGGTATAGTGGGCGATGTCCAAATCCAGCGCGCTGCGGCTGGGGATGAAGCGGTCGACCTGCGACGCGGGAGGGAGGGAGGTGAGTCTCGGGACGAGACGCCGCGTCGCGGAAGTTCCGGGGCGTCCAATCGTCGGATTTCCCGAACCGGCGTGCGCCGGCGGGCGGGGGATATCGGCCGCGCGACGCGTTCGCACGATATCAGAGGTCGGGTACGCGTTCGTCACGAGCAGACATGGGTCGATACGCGCTCTCGAAACCGAGAGGGGGGACGACGTACCGCGCGCATGGCCTTTCCGGGGGTGACGGCACGGTTCTCGTCACCGCGTCTCAACATGCTGCCGTCCATTCTTCTCGGCGCCGTGGGTGTGTCTAACGAGTCGTTCGAGTCGCGTTCGGGGGGAAGGGGGTCGAGAGAGAGATGTATGCACGTGTGTAAAGCGTATAAAGATCGCGGGTACGCCTCGGTTGGGAGGTGTGCGCGTGATCTGGGGTTTGCCGGAAGTCGCGGCTTCGGAGAAACCGAGACCTGTCCGATAGCTTTTCGTATTTCCGGTTCCCCTAAAAATCGGCACAAGTCTCGTATGGGCAATTGGTCTGAAGAAATAGTGCACGAAAAAAATGGTCGGCAGGAAAGAAAGCTCCAATGCGCGCCTCGACAATGCGCACGGACCACTCGAACACGAGCGAGACAGTCGACCCCCAGACTCGCCCCATGCACACGGCGACGACGCGCGCTGTCCAGGCGCACTCATCGCTCGCATCGCGGCGCGCGCCCGGCTTGAAACCCGCTCGAGCTGCGCGAGCCGCGAGCTCACGCGCGCCCCCCGCCCGTCGCCTCGCCGCCGACCGCCGCCTCTCCGTGGCTCGCGCGTCCGCGGACGAGCCCGGCTCCGATGTCGACGCCCCCGCCGACGGCGACGCGCCCGAGCCCCCTCCCAAATGGATGGAGATCCTCGAGGAGAGCGCGGAGTGGGACCCCGACATCAAGGAGCTCCTGGATGGCGCGAACGCCAACCCCGCGGAGGTTGAGGATCGCATCCGCGCGCGATTCGAGAAGAGGAAGGACAAGGTGTTCAAGGAGCGCGAGGGGAGCACGGTTCCGATGCTGGTGCGATTCGGCGAGTTCAAGTCCAATAACCTGTGGATCTGGGTGGAGTCGCACAACCCGATCGCGGAGCAGGAGGAGCCGCTCGTGGACGAGGTGTTTAAGGCGTGGTTCGTGCTCGGGAAGCTCGGCGGGTTCAACTCGGAGAACATGCAGGTGCAGAGCAACTTCTTCGAGGTGAGCCACATGACGTACGACATGGAGCTCGCTAACGGCGAGAGCGACGTGCCCGCGTGCGTGTTCCATGCCATGGGCGGGCCGGAGTTCAAGGGGCGCTGGGCGCGCGCGTGGTTCGACCTCGGCAGCGCGGACGAGATGGGCGTGGACGTGCTCATCAACGCGTTCATCCAGCTCAGCCGCGAGTACTTTGGCATCAAGACGTTGGTGATCGGCGGTGAGAACGCCGCGCCCGACTGGCCGGCGGCGGAGTCGGAGTTCTTCGTGGACGACTCGGGGGAGATGGACGTGATGGTGGACGAGAGCGGCCCGTTCCGCGCGCCCCCGCCGGGAACGACGAAGAGCGGAGGCATGATGTCCAGGTGAGCGCGCGATCGAATTTCGGAAATGTGTTTTTCACCGCGAAACCACCGCGTACGCGCGACGCCGCGCCACGAAGCCGCGCCGCGCGTCGTCTCGTCGTTCCTTTCGCGCCGACGCGTCGCCGACGCGTCGAACGATCGAAGCCGCCGTCCGTGGTGTCACTTCAGGTCCTGGCCATGAACTGCAGCCGCACCACCTTGACCTCCTTGCCCTTGACGACCACGGACCCGGCGCCGAACGTGACGTCCGACCACTTGAGCCCGGTTTCGACGTCGGCGAGCTCGCTCGGCGGGAGCGGCACGCCCAGTCGCGTCGTCTCCGTCAGAGTTTTGGGCGCGACGCATCGCGCGAAGCGGTAGGCGTCTTCCGATGCCAACCCCCGCCCCTCGTCGTCGACCAGCGTCGGGTCGCCTGCGAACGACAGCTCGTACCGGTGCGCGTGCGACTCCAGGAACAGCGACTCGCGCCGCAGCCTCGCCGCGGTCCACTCCGATCGTTTGAATCCCCGATCCGCCACCGCCGCCGCGCCGTACTTGAGCCACGGCTCGTTGCACAGGTTGTACTGCACCGTCACCTCGCGGACCAGCTTGCCCCGCCGCTCGGAGTTGGCGGCGCTCGCGCGCGTGTTCACCACGGACTCCACGTTGTTTGGGAAGAACGTGGGCGTCGTCGCCGCGAACCGATCGGGGTCGGGGCTCAACGAGACCACCGTCGTCGCCGGCGCCTCCGCCGCCGCGGATGACGCCGCCGCCACCTTCTTGGCGCCCGGACCGCGCGCGCGCGGCGCGACGGGCTCGGCGCCGAACCCGACGCCGCCGTACGCGCCGTCCTTCGTGCGCTCCTTGGCCTTCGCCGCGGAGAGCACCGCCTGGCAGCTCTCGACCACGAGCGAGCACCCGTGTCTGACGGCGCCCCAGGCGCGGGAGCGCACGCCGTTGCGCGACGTGCTCGTGTACATCTCCAGCGGCGCGACGGCGCGCACCACCGCGCGGAGCTCGACGAGGCTCGGCGGCGTCGCCGCCGAGGGCAGGTAGTACCCGCGGTGCATCAGAACCGCCACGAGGTCGGAATCGGAGGTGTACGTGTCCGTGCCCCAGAGCTGGCGCGCGCGAACCTGCGACACGACGCGTTCGCGTGTGAAAGGACGAAGCGATGAGTGGGAACCGCGGAAGAGCGCGCGAGGCGTGAGCGGAAGAACGCGGAACGTATTGCGCGGAAAACGAACGCCGTTCGAACGGCGGCTCGCCTTTTTCTTTTTTTTTTCTTCGCGAGGACGGGCGCGCCGAGTCGCGCCGCGGCGGGTTTCGCCCAGGGGCGGGCAGTCTGGGAAAACGCGAAAGGCGGCAATCAAAACGATCGCGTGGATTGTAAGGGATGGGTGGGGAAGCTCGAGCGTCGCCGCGGTGCGGGTCGTTCCCCCGGCGTGGCCCGCGGGGGGCAGTCCGGTGGATACGTACGCCTCACCGCATGCGTCCACGCTCGAGCCTCGCGTTGAATGGTCGCGTTTCGATCGCGCGACGCACCTGCGGGTTCCCGCTCACGGTGCTCTCCGCTGGAATTTTGACCTCAACGAGCGTTCCAACTGCGTGCAGGTGCTCGCCGAGCGCGTCGCCCTCCTTGTACGTCACCGTAACCATCTTGGGCTCGGCGCCCTTGGCGGCCTTACCCGGGACATCCCGGCCCTTGGCAGGGGCCTTGCGCGCGCGCGACGAGCGCCGCGTGGGCGCGGCGTCGCCGTCCTCGCCCTCCTGATCGGCCGCCTCCTCGGCGAGCTCCGCGGGCTTTTCTTTCGCATCCGCCGAGTCGTCAAGCTTCGCAGCCTTCGCGTCGGGCTCCTCCGCGAGCTCGGAGGAGGCGGCGCGCTTACCTCCGCTCATCGTGCGTTAATATTTGATGCGCGTCTGACTGACTTGCGTCAGGGCGTCTGCGCTCTGAGACTGCCGGGAGGAGACCACGGTGTTTGTTCGCAACGCGCTCGCGAAATGCTCTCTGGTCTCTGCGATTTATCGGGCCACGTTTTCGCCAGAAGCCTGAACCAACTCCTCACTCGATGCTTGAGGATGTGGGCCAAAAATTCGCTACGCATTACCCGGCCGCGGCTTTTTCTACACTCCTCGTTGGCAACTGTCGTTCAACACCCTCACTCCTCGGCGCGCCCGTGGGCGAAGCGCGCACGCCGACCCGAGCGTTCGGACCTCTTGGTGAGAGCGTCCGATCCCGACGCGCGCGATGGAGCCCCAGGCGCGGGGCGTGGAGGCGACGCCTTTGCTGCGCAAACGCGACGACACACACGGCGGATGGTTCGCGGGTGTTGGGCTCTTCTCGACACGACGCGATGACGCCTCGGGCGCTTCCCGGGGGGCGCGCGCCGTGCTGGCGCTCGGCGCGGCGGCGATGCTCTGCGTCGGTGCCGCGTCTACCTCCGCGGGCAAAGATGTGATTTCCTCGCTGGGCGCGTCCTCCTCCGCCGCGGCCGAGGCGGACCTCACCTCCCTGGGCGGGTCCCCGGCCGTGGCTGTGGGCCAGCTCGGGGACGATCCCGCGTTTAAGCACCCCGAGAACATCGTGAAGTACCCCACCCCCCTCCCGGACGTGGACTTCTCGGGCAAAACTTTGCTCATCGTGATGGGCCACCCGTTCAGCGGCACGTCCGCGCTGGAGGGCCTGATCGGCACCGGCTCGGGCGTGACGGACCTGTGCAAGTCGGGGACGTGGCAGTGCGAGGACACGTGGCTGCTCAAGTACATGGACTTCAACATCGAACCCGGCGTGGACGAGTGGGACGAGTACTACCCCGTGGACGCCGCGGGCTACGCCTATGCGTTCAAGCACTTCGCGCGTACCTGGTGGGACATGTCCAAGCCTCTGCTCATGGACAAGACGCCTAACCTCCTCGCGCACTACCGAACCGTCGTGGACGCCGCCGCCAAGCTGGGCGTCCCGGTGAAGTTCGTGCTCCTCACGCGCCACCCGTTCTCCTGGACCTCGGAGACGCACCCGTTCAACCAAGGCCTTTGGATGGAACTCATGAAGTTCTCGCTGCGCGTGCTGAACGACCCGAACATCGAGGTGCACCAGGTAAAGTACGAGGACCTGGCGTGGAACATGTACGAGACCATCGACAAGCTCCAGGCGTTTCTTCCGCAGCTCGGCAAGCTCAACCCGTGGGGCAGCGCGCTGCAGGAGCCCAAGGACGCGGCGGCGAAGGAGTTGAACGGCGACCGCGCGATGGGCATCGCGCAGTATTTCCAGAACGAACCCCTGGACTGGAAGCCTCTGCCTCTGGACGACGATACCTTCCGGATGCTTTGCGCGGTGGGGTACAACAACGACGGCGAGTGCGAGTACTGACGCGCGAAAAGACTCGAAACCCGCGGCGGCGACAAAAATGTAACACGAGCCACGAAATGACTTGATTGTTTCGCTACTCGCCGAAGCACGCGCGCGCGCACTCCTCCGCCGCCGGTGCGGCGACGAACGCCTCGTCCGCGCACACGCCCACGCCCCTCTCCACGAGCGGCAGGCAGTTCTGGCAGTACCCCTTGCTTCCGAAGTCCATGTTGCAGAAGGTGTCCGCGATCGGACACTCGGCGGATGCGACGCACATCGCTTTGTCCGCCGCGACGACATTGAGCGACACGCACGAACCGGCGGCTTGCGAAAACGCGCACCCGCGGTGCGTCGCGCACTCCGAAGGCAACGCGATCGTCTCGCACTGACGCAAATCAGCGCACGAACCAACCTCACCAACCTCGGTCGTCGCTTCACCGGCATCGTCTCCGTCATCGTTCTCGTCATCCAACGCGTTCCACGCGCACTCCGGCTGCGCGGAGCGTTCGCAGCGCGCGCGGTCAGTCAAGTCCTCGCACGCGTACCTCGCGCGCGCGCACGTCTCGGCATCCGCGTTCCACTCGCAGAACTTGGTCGCCGCGCAGTGCGTCGCGAGGTGCACGGCGTCGCACGTCGGGTGCGCCCAGCCGCAGTGCAGCTTCTCCTCGTCCCACGCGCACCCGGAAGCTTCGTGGCACGCGGGGCCGGTGGCGAGACGCGCGCAGGAGAGCCCGCAGGCGCCGTTCCAGTACTCGCACCCGAGGACCGCCTCGCACGCCCCGACATCCCCCACGGGCGCGGCGCCGCAGACCGCCGCGGCCGCGCGCGCGTCCGCGGAGGTGGCAACGTCCAGGCCCTCTACGTACCCGGGCAGGATCGACGCCGCGGGGGTGGCCACCGCCGGGATATCGTGGTACTTGGTGAGCGTGTACGCGCCGACCACCAGGAGCCCGCTGAAGATGAACGCGGCGACGAACGGGGAGAGCGACCAGCACTCGGCGTCCAAACGCTTCACCTCGGAGTCGCTGGACTCTGTCCTGGCCTTCAGGAGGTTCTGCGATTCCGGCGAAATGTCCGCCGCGGTCGCGCCGCCGGCATCCTTTCGACCCATGCCGAATGACTCGGGCCCGTCGCCGCGCGCGCGAATGACGCGCGACCACCGACTCGATCTCGGCTCGTCAACACCCTTTTCTCGGATGGGAAATCGCTTGGTTTTTGTCGGACCAAGCGATTTCTCGCGGGATGTTATGAGCACAGCACCCGGCCGGTCACACGCGCGCGCGCGCGACAGGTCCACGTCAGACACAGGCGCGGTCGCGTCGCGCCGCGCTGTCCGCCCCCCTCGAAGGGGCGGGTCACGGCGCGATGGCTGTCGGGGCGGGCGACGCGGGGGGTCCCGTCGCGGCGGGCGATGAGACGAAGAGGCGCGACGCGAGTCCGCCGGTCGCCCGAGGCTGGCCTTCGTGGCGCGCGCTCCCGTGGGGACGCGCGTCGTCCTCCACGGACTCGCTCGCGGGCAGCCGCGAGGGCGTGCTGCTCAGCGTGTGGGCGATGGAGGCGACGCGCGCGCTCGCGGTGGCGGCGGTCGTGTCCACGCTCGCGGCCGGCCTGTTCCGCGGGGAGGGACGAAACGCCCCCGACCGCACCATGGACCCCTCGACGCCGTGGCTGGCGGCGTGCGGCGACGACGGCGATCGCCGGTTCCCAGACGTACTCGGTTCCCAGACGTACTCGGTTTTGGGTTCTCCGGGTTCCCCGCCAGGTTCCCCGGGTCCCCGTTCCCAGTGCGCGCACAGACCAACGCAGGTGGTCGCGGTGCAGCTCACGTTGGTGCTGGGTTCGCTGCTGACGTTCCCGGCGGCGAGCCGAGTGGCGGATGCGGATGGGCTCGGGTTCCCCGCGGCGCTCGCCGCCGCCGCCGCGCTGGCGCCCGTCGTCGCGCGCGGCTACGCGCTCGCGGGCGTGACGCGCGTCACCCCCGCGCTGATCGCCACGCGTCTGCTCGCGGGCGCGTACAAGAGCTTTAATGAGCTCGGCCAAGAGACGGGCGTATCAGTGGCGTTCACGCCCGAGGCGAAGATTGCGGGCGCGGCGTTCGGCAGCAGAGTCGCCGCCGGGTGCGTATTCGGGATCGTCGCGCCGGCGCTGGTTTCGCGCGCCGCCGCCGACGTCGGCGCGTCGCGGGTCTTCGACGGCATAGCCGTTCTCGGCGCGTGCGTGTTTTGCGTCGTCGCGGCGCTGGTCGTCCTGCCGAGTCTGTGCGCTCGCCGAGGCGACCGCCGCTTGCCCGAAAACGGCGCGCGGGAACAAACGCGCGGGATCGAGTCTGACGATGCGCCGGAACGGCGTCTAAACGCGCGCGATGACGAACGCGCCGTTCGCTCAGACGCGGACGCGAACGAATCAGGCGAGCACTCAGGCGACGCACTACGGTCTGTGAGTGAGTCGCGTTCGCGTTCCCTGCTGTCGTCGTGGCGCGAGCTCGTCGCGGACGGCGAGACGCGCCTGCTGCTGTTCACGGCGGCGAGCGTCGGGACGGCGGAGTTCGCGCTGGAGGGGCCGGTGATGATGGCCCTCAGCGGCGTCCTGGGGTTCGACGTCGCCGCCAACGCGGCGTTCCTCTCGGCGTACAACGTCCCCCGGGGCATCGGCTCCGTCTTCGCCGAGCCCATCCTGCGGCGCGTCCCCGCGCAGACGCTCGCCGCCGGGGGGCTGCTCAGCGCCGCGTGCGGCGTCGCGTGGCTCGCCGCCCTGGGCGAGGCGCGCGCCCGCGGGCGTCTGGCGACGCCCGAAGACGCGCTTCCGCTCTCCTTCGCCTCCGCCGCCGCGCTCGGCGCGGGCGTGGTCTGCGTGCACGTCTCCCTGCCGCTCCTGCTCGCGCAGGCGGCGGCGAAGCCGAGGCACGGCGCGCGGTACGGCGCGGCGTTCGGCCTGAGCGCCGTGATGGCCAAGGCGGGCGGGGGGGCGCTCGGCATGGGACTTGCGGCGGTGGCGGTGGAGCGCGTCGGGTTCACCGGGGCGTTCGGCGGCGTCGCCGCGGTGTTGCTCGCGGGAGCCGTCGCGGTGGCGGTGGCGGGCGGGAACTTGAGGGTGAGTTACGTAGACGATACGGATTAGTTAGCATATATTTAGTCATACCGTAGATGGACGATACCGGTACCCCTCCGCGACGCAGAGCCGCGACGGAGCCGTCGGCGCTTTTTCCGCTCTCCTCGGTCGTCGGTCTGTCGGTACCAGAATGTTCATTTCAGAGCTCGAGAGTACCCGTACTATGGGGAGTAGGCCGTAGCGGTGGACTTCGCCGCGCACTCTTGGACGCGCCGCGGCGGAACCCGGGCCGACTGTCCGCTCGTCCGACGGACACGCGCGATGCGTGCGTCCGGCGATGGCTCCCTCGCGGGCGAGACTTCGCCTCTGCTGAGCGAGGCGTCCGCGGGGAAGTCGATCGGCGCGCGCGTCGCGCGGGACGACGAAAGCGCGAAGCACTCTTTTAACAAGCGCTTCGGACTTTACGCCCTAGGCGCGATCGCCCTGTGCGGCGTGCTCGCGCTGACGCAAGGTACGTCTCCGTTCGAGCCCCGATATCGATCTCCACGTTCCAGCCGTCCTTACCGCGCGCGAAGCGCGGTCCCGAGCCCTACGCGCGCCGTCCCGGGACCCGAACGCGCGCGTCCCGAGCGGGTGTTACCGGTCATGTTTCGTACACGCCGGCGCGTCATCCGCGCCCCGACCCCTCGCGCGTCCCGACGCGACGCTCACCGAACGTCTCCCTGTCTTTCCCCACCGCAGCCCCCGCGTGGCACTTTGGCGCGAGTGGCCACAGCACGCTGGGCAAGTGGGACCAGGCGAGCGACACGTCCGCGCGCGCGGCGGCGGCGGCCTCCGGCGCGTCCCAGGCGAAGTGCGACGCGGATTCCATGTCCCACGCCGCGCGCTCGAAGGGCGTCTTCGTGTACGACCCGCCCGAGCAATGCCAGATGATGGTGGTCTGCGCGGGATCGCCCCGCGCGGCGTCCACCGCGCACTGCATGATCGCCGAGCACGTCATCCACCAAGTCATGGAGAAGCGGAAGAAGAGCGGGCATTCGAAGTACGACGCCCCCGATTACGCCGGGTACTGGAACTATCACCTGCACGCGGTGTGCTCGGACGGCCAGCCGTGCCCCCTGTACGACGGCGCGACGGGCGAGCTCGCGGAGTTCAAGAACCACGTCGCGTCTTTACCCAACCTGGACGGCGACGAGAAGGACGCGCTGCGACACTCGTGCGACTCGGACGTGAAGGATTCGGTGAACCGTCTCGCCGAGATTGACCAAAAGTCCGTCGTCATCGTCAAGTCGCACGAGTTCGACAAGACTCTGCTGAACGCGTGCTCCAAGCGGCTCATCTTGACGTCCTGGAGGGACAAGGAGGACGTGCTCGACTCCGGCCTGGAGCTTGGGTGGTTCTCGTACCCGAAGGAAGCCGCGCGGGACGGCTTCAACGACGTGTACGAGGTGTGGGACGGGTGGCGCGCGTGCTGGCGCAACGCGGCAACGGCCGAATCGGACACGACCCGCAACCACGACTTGGGGTTCGAGGCGCTGAACAGCAAGGACTCGTTCAAGGCGGAGGTGCGTCGTCTGGCAATGATGGTGATCCACCTCATGAGCATCCCGGAAGCAGATATCGACATGGACGCCCTCGTGGCGCACGCGGTGGTGGAGGATTTCCACGAGGAGCTCAACCCGATGCTGAGCAACGGGAATCAGTCGCCGGCGGCGGCGACGGGCGAGGCGGAGGAGCCGATCGAGCCGGTGAACTGGAGGCGCATCGGGCTGCACGTCGACTGACGAACGCAGAGACCGTGGTGTCTTCCGCGCCCGCCACGCGAGGAACGAAGAAGAAGTGATGGACTGTTTTGCGGGGGAGAGCGCGCGTGCCGCGGGCGAGCGAAGCGCGCGGCGGACGGGGAGACGACGTTTTCGCGTCCGGGAGTTCGCGCGCCGTTCAGGGCGCTCGGAAGAGCTCGAAACGAAGGCGGGTTCCACGTGCGTTCTCTTGACCTGCGTCGTTTATGTCATCACACGTAACGCGTGCCTTTTCGCAGCCCCCGAGGGGTGGACGCTCCGCGCGCGAAAGCGCTCCGCGGCTCCGACCGCCAGGCGACGCGACCTTTTCCGAGACCACCTCCGTGACGAGCGGCCCTCGGGATAAGGCAAAGCCTCCCGCGCTTGGCACACGGTCGCGGCCGAGGGACGCGCTGGACATGCCGTCCGCCGTGCTTCACGCGGCGACTGGAGCGCCCGTGCGACCACGCGGCGCGCTCGGCGCGTCTCGCGGTCCCCGCGTCGCGCGGCGAGGTTGCGTCGCGGCGCGCGCGTCCTCCGCCGGCCCGAGCGATTGGGACCTGGCCGGCGCGCCCGACGGGGTGGTTCTCCGCCTGGCGAAGCGGCTGGAGCGGGCGTGGCGCGCGTTGCCCGACGTCACGGACGCACCGTGCGCGCCCGACCTCAAGTCTGTGGACGCCATCGCCGAGGACGGCGACCCGACGACGGCTGTTCGCATCGAGAACCTCGTGTTCACCAACGCCGCGTTCCGAAAGATGCACCTGGAGGTGGCGTGGGGCCTCGGCGGGCTGGAAGTGATGCACGTGGTGGTGTACCCTTGGGCGAGCGTGGCCGCGCCCATCTACGCGGCGGACCTCGTCGCGTTCAACGGCAGGGTCACGCTGTGCATCGCGGACGTGTGCCCGACGGAGCGAAACGGGGACCGGGACCGGGACCTGCCCGACGCCGACGGCGAATCCCGGGCGCCGCGTGAGAACCGAGGCGTCCCGAAACCGCTCGCCGCCGCCGCCGCGTCTTCGCGGGACGCCATGCTCGCGCGCGCGCCGGCGATCGAGCCGCGCGGCATTCCCGACTGGGGCGTGCCCATCTTGTCGCGGGAGGCGTGCGTGTGCGTCGGACCGCCCAAGGAGGATTTCCCGGAGCAAGAACAGGCGGAGGCGTTCGCGGAGTATGCGTTTTCGTTGTTCGAAGCGTACGCGGCGTTCGCGACGGAGGCGGCGGGGCGCGCGGCCGAGTCGGACCGAGCGCGAGGCGAGGACGAGCGCGACGCGACGCGCGCGCGTCTCGCCGCGCAGACGTTCTTCTGCGAGAAGCAGCTGGAGAACGACAAGACGCGCAAGGCGCTCGAGCGGTCCATGGGCGCGGAACGCACGGACAGGTACATGACGCAGGTGCTGTTCGACGTGACGGAGCGAACGCCGACGGAGCGTCCGTGATTTTTTTTACTACGTATCACGCAGCCGCCGTACCGTCGCCGTCGCGCGAAGGGTGTCTCCTCGAAAGGCGATCCGGAAGCGTTTCGAATCAATCGGACGAGAGTCTGACGCGGCCGTCCCCGCCGTCCCCCCCGGCGTCGCTCAGCGACACGCGGTCGGAAGCGCGCGAGTGAAGCGGCACCTCCGCCTCCGCGACGAGCGCGCGCCGCGCCGCCGCGCGGAGTCGCGCCGAGCTCCTGAGCTCGGCGCCCGCCTCGGACGTTTCGCCGCCGACTCCCCGCGTCCCCGCGGTCGTCCCCGCGCGGTCGGTTTTTTTTCGTTCCTCGTCGTCCCCGCCCGCCCCAAACCCGAGCCCGGGCCCGAGCCCGAAGCCCCCGCCCCGCACTGCGCCGGCGGCGGCCATGGCCTGCGCGACCATGGCCGCCGGGTTGCCCGCGTCCGCCGGAAGCAAAACGGTGTTTCCTTCCTTGGCGATGTTCCCGAACTCCTTCAGGTACAGCTCCGCGACGCGCACGCTCGCGGCTGCGCGCCCTCTGTCCGTCTCCAGCTCTTCGCCGACGACAGAGAGCGACGCGGCGGTGGCGTTCGCCTTGACCACGATGGCCTCCGCCTCGGCGGCGGCGTTTAGAATCACCGCGCTCTTCTTCCCCTCGGCGCGATTCACCGCGGCTTCGCGCTCGGCTTCCGACTCCAGCACCGTCGCGCGCTTCCGGCGCTCCGCCTCGGCTTGCATTTCCATCGCCTGCTTGATACCAGGAGGGGGGAGGATGTCCCGGATCTCGTACCGCAGGCACTCCAAACCCCAAGCCGTCGCGGCGTCGTTGATGGTGGCGACGATGCGCGAGTTCAGGTGGTCTCGCTCCTCGAAGGTCTTGTCGAGCGAGATCTTGCCGATCTCGCTCCGCATCGTCGTCTGCGCGAGCTGCGAGACGGCGTATATCGGGTTCTCCACGCCGTAGCTCGCCTTGAACGGGTCCATCACCTTGACGTACAGCACGCCGTCGATGGATATGGCGACGTTGTCTTTCGTGACCGCCGTCTGGTTCGGCACGGGGATGGCCTCCTCCTTCAGATGCCACACGTACGCGATCTGGTCCACGATGGGGATCAACAGGTGGATCCCCGCGTGCAGCGTGGTGTGGAACTTGCCGAAGCGTTCCACCACCACCGCCGCGCGCTCTGGGACCACCTTGATGCCGATGTTTGCGGGGCGGGGCGCCACCGCGAGGTCGCGCAGGGACGCGTTGTACGCGCGCGAGCCGAAGGGCACCGAATCGCCCCCGAAGCGACCGTCGCCACCGAAAGACACCGTCGCCGATGCGGGGAGCGCGGCGGTTTCGGGCCGCGCGCCGCCCCGCCGCGCGGCGCGCGCCAGGAGCGCGCGCGCAGAAGACGCCGCGCGCATGACCGTCGCGATCGGAAGAGCCCGCCCGGTGGTGTCGGGCGCAATGCTGCCACGTCGATTCATTCAGTCTCTAATGAGGAAAACGAAGACGAATCGATTTTGGCCTAAACTCCATGCCTCGTCCTTGAACATCAGTCTATAAAAAGTTTTTATAGACTGATGCAGCACTGAGTTTTTTCATCTCAGTTTTTTCGCGTCGAGCGCGACTTTATTGTACCCCGACCACAACACTCGGTTTCATCGTGACGAGAGGCAGCGCGGGGCAGTGTGACCCGCGTCGGTGTCGTTGACACGGCCGGACGCGAGGGAGCTCACCGAGACACGCCAGGCGTGCTGGCGTCTCTCGGCCGTAGTGCACCTCCCGGCGTCGCCATGGCCGGCGACGGTGAGGTCCAGCCCCTGCTGACCCGCGCGGCGAGAGATGCTGCTGGGAGGGCGGACGAGTCCACCTCGGGAAGCGTCTCTCGCCG
>MDSV01096215.1_pt1 | contig 25489 bp, 22 predicted proteins | sample 810851 | NCBI WGS metagenome assembly MDSV01 (sample SAMN05326640, study PRJNA326480) | marine metagenome | isolation source: seawater | place: Atlantic Ocean: North East | collected 2012
CCCTAAAAGTTTTTTCATAAATCCCCGAACACAATTTTCCCACTTTTTTTCTGCAATGTCTACGAACACATCCTGAACACAATTTTTCAGACCACCATCAAGATAAATATGAATATAATCAAACCAATTATAGGAACAAAGAAATATTGCATATTCTTATTCTACCAAGATCCCTAAAAATTTTTTCATTTATTTTCTAATGGAAAATGCATCCACCCTGTGACTATATATTTTGTTCCACTTTTTAAAATTTCACCAGTGTGTGCATGCGTCCACTCTGCTGGCCAAATTAACGTTTTGCCAGTTTCGGGTTTTATTTTTATATTGTAATGGCTAAAATTTGTTTGGCCTCCGTCATCAACATCATTAAGGTATGTCATCCAAGCAAACAGTCTATGCAAAGTACTTAATGTTGTTCTTTCACTATGAAGTGAAGCAAAATGATCTCCACTAGAATATTTTTGAATATTAAATGCAGGTATATCTACCGTTTTAATCATAGACTTCAAAAAAGGCCATTGATTTTGATAGTTTAAAAAACATTTATGCAATTCATTAATATATTGTTTAAATATTTCAAATTTTGGTTTTTCTAAATCATTTGGATTAATCCTAATATCAGTTGTTTTTTTTATTTTTGGATTTAAGCCCAGGCCAGAAGCCCCTGGCTTTTGCAAACTTTTATTCTGTTCAAAAAAATTAATTATTTCATTACATAACTTTTTATTTTCTAAATTCCAGCACCCAATAAAATGCGCTCCCTGAGATTTAATATTTATTTTTTCCATTTAATCCTTCTTAAATAATCTCAAAATCTTTTTGTGTAAATCTAACAAAACCTGTGCCTTCCCTAATATATTCTAAAGCTTTACTATGATGATTAAGCTTTAGTAGTATATTACCATAACCTTCGTGGGTTTCTTTTTTATCTGGATCCAAATTTAGTGATTTTTCGAAATTCTTTTTTGCTTCATTAATACGGTTAAGCTCCCCCAAAATCATACCAAAATTATTATATGCGTTTACATAATTTGGATCAATTTTTATTGCTTTTTCATAGCAGTTAATTGCTTTTTGATGTTCTCCTAAACTTCTAAATATTACTCCAAGATTATTGTGAACGTCTGCTTGATTATAGTTAATCTGGATAGCTTTTTCATAATGGTGGATTGCTTTTTGATATTCATGTAATTCATTAAATATTTTTCCAAGATTATAGTAGGCATCAGCGTAATCAGGTTTAATTTTAATTGCTTTTTGAAAGTACCCTATTGCTTTTTGTGTTTGTTTCAACTTCTGAAATATTATTCCAAGATTATTGTTTGCATTCACATGATTAGGATTAATTTCCAATATTTTATTATATAAATTCTCTGCAACTTTAAGATTGTTTTTTTGGTGATTTTGAACAGCTAAAGCAAAAATTTCCTTTGTTGTTAAATTTTTTTTCATTTTTTATTTTTTAAAATTTCTAACTCCTCCTCTGGCAGAAATTTTGTATTTGACCATTGATTCATATTTTGTTTTAAAGCTTCTGAACTAGTATTGTTTAATTTTTTTCTATCAGAGACAACAATCGCATCCTCTCCAACAACAACTCTTTTTCCTAATTCATTTTGTTTAGATGATTTTTTCTTTATAAAACATAGAGAATTAACAAATTCGATTGAATGAATTTGTTCTAATTCTATATTATCAATATTAATCTTATAATTTGCGGTAAACCCTCTTAGCAGCCACTCTCTATTTTTTTCAATCCCCCAATGTTCGTAATTTATAATATCTACTAATTTTTTAAAAAAATTTATTGAAGATATAGGAAAAAAAAGACCGCCTTTATGTTCGCGCCAATAGCTGCAATGCAAATCCTCGATTATGTAAAGTCCGCCTTCTTTAAGATGATTAAAATAATTGCAAAATGTTTTGATAATTTCATCAGAATTATGAGATCCGTCATCTAAAATTATATCAAATTTTGGATTTTTAATTATTTTGCTTTTAATTTCATCCTTGTTGGCATCTCCAACAATACATTTAATATTTGATTCAGAAAATTTAAGTTTTTCACATTTATAATCTATATCGCAACCTAATATTAATTCTGCATTTGGAAAATATTTAGAAAAAATTTCAAGTGAACCACCATTTAAAACGCCAATTTCAAAAAAATTTATTGGAAGTTTTTGATAATTCTTTAATTTATCTTCATATTCATTTAGATAAATAGACCATTTATCTGAAACTTTTCCAGTATGATTTTGATACAACTCTTTTAATGATTTCATTAATTTTTTAAAGCGGGAAATACTGGATTAACTTTTAAAAATAACCTTTGATATTCTTGTTTAATACATTTGTTAGATATATAAAAAATATTTTTTGATTCTACCATTTGTTTAGCTTCATCATTTTGAATACCATACTGCAGCCAAAAAACTTTTGCTCCAATTTTGATAGCATCTTTTGCTACTGCTACTGCTTCTTTAGATGGACGAAACACATCAACTATATCTATTGGTATTTTAATATCACTTAGGTTTGCGACTATAGTTTCTCCATATAATTTTTCTCCAACAGAAAACGGATTAACGGGTATAACTTTATATCCAAATTCTTGCATATACTTCATTACTATTGTGGAAGGTCTTCTTTTAACATTAGTAGGTACCTCTTTTTTAATTGAGCTTACACCCACCATTGCAATCGTCTTCGAGGTTTCAAGAGTTTTTTTTATTAACTCGTCTTGAATCATTTATCTATTTTTCCAATTTGGTTTTCTTTTTTCTAAAAATGCTGAGATACCTTCCTCTGCATCAAGTTCCATAGCGTTTTTTGTCATAACTTCGCTGGTATACTGATAAGCTTTATTCAAAGGCATTTCTAATTGTTTATAAAAAGCTTTTTTGCCAATTTTAATTGTAAGGTTAGATTTAGATGCAATTTTTTTTGCTAAATTAAAAGTTTCTTTTTCCAATTCTGAAAAAGGATAATGGTCATTAATTAATCCAATCTCCTTAGCATACTTAGCGTCTATTGGGTCTCCAGTTAGTAACATTTTCATTGTTTTTTTTCTACTTACTTTACGACTTACCGCGACCATAGGTGTGCTACAAAATAGTCCTATGTTTACACCTGGTGTTGCAAATATTGCATCTTCTGAACTAATTGCTAAATCACAACTTGCAACTAATTGGCAGCCGGCTGCAAAAGCTGCACCGTGCACCTTTGCTATAACTGGTTTCCTGCCTTCAATAATTTCTAACATTAATTTTGAACATGAATTAAACAACTGTTTATATTTAGGTTTTTTTTTCAACGAACGAATTTCTTTTAAATCGTGACCTGCACTAAAACCTTTACCTGACCCTTCTAAAATTATAACTTTGGTCTTATTGTCACTGTTCAATTTCTTAAAAATTTTAATTAAAGAATTAATATTTTGTGAAGATAAAGCGTTATAATTGCTTGGATCATTCATTTTGATTCGTGCTATACCATCATTTAAATAGGTTAGGGTAATATTTGTATTCTCTTTCATAAATAAAACTTTCTTATTTTTTTAAAAAAATGACATATTTCATTATAGATAAATTAATAATAAAAACGTATAACTAATTACACTAATGTTTGGGAAATTTGAAATTTTAATCATTATAATCATTATTCTATTAGCATTTTATTTTGTAATTTCTCTTGGTGCTGGAAAGGGTAAAGACGCTAGTTCATCAGCAAAAATATCTAGATATATGTTTGGGGTTCGTGCCTTAATTTTAGTTATTGCCACAGTTTCGCTAATTTTATGGTTATTATTGTAAAAGATGAAATATAGATTTGAATACGACAGTTTAGGAAAAATAAAAGTACCGAGTGATAAATATTGGGGTGCATCAACTGAGAGGTCTAACAAATATTTTAATATAGGTGACTTTTTAGTTAGACCTATTGTTATCAAATCTATTGCGATGATTAAAAAGGCAGCAGCAATAGTTAATGCAAAAAATGGAAGTATTGACAAAAAATTAAGTAAAACAATCATTAAAGCCTCTAATGAAATAATTTCAGGAAAGCTTAATGATCATTTCCCTCTTAAAGTTTGGCAAACAGGTTCAGGTACTCAAACTAATATGAACGTGAACGAAGTTATAGCTAATAGAGCCAATGAAATTCTTGGGGGTAAGTTGGGAAGTAAAAAACCTATTCATCCTAATGATCATGTAAATAAATCTCAATCTACGAATGATGTTTTTCCAACTGCTATGCATATGGCTATAGCTATTAGAGCTAAAGGTAAATTGATACCTTTTCTTAAAATACTAAATAAAGAATTAGAAAAAAAATCGAAACAGTTTAAAAATATTATAAAAGTTGGAAGAACCCATCTGCAAGATGCAACTCCTATAACTTTGGGGCAGGAATTTTCTGGATATAGCTCTCAACTAAGCAAATGTATTAAAAGAATAGAAACTGCTCTTGAAGAAATATATTTTTTAGCACAGGGAGGAACAGCTGTGGGTACTGGCTTAAATACTAAAAAGGGATTTGATAAAAAAATAATATCAGAATTAAAAAAAATGACTAAACTTCCTTTCAAACCTGCTGCAAATAAGTTTGCTGCACTAGCAGCTCATGATGCAATTGTTAACTTTTCTGGCACAATGAACACCACGGCTGTTTGCCTAATGAAAATAGCAAATGATGTTAGATTTTTAGGATCTGGTCCAAGAGCTGGATATGGAGAATTAATCTTACCTGAAAATGAACCCGGTTCATCTATTATGCCTGGAAAAATAAACCCAACACAATGTGAAGCCGTCACGATGGTTTGTGTAAAAGTAATTGGAAACCACAATGGTATTACGATGGCAGGTTCTCACGGTCACTTTGAATTAAATGTATTTAAGCCTTTAATAATTCATAATATATTACAATCTATTCATATAATGGCAGATTCATCAAAAAGTTTTGCAAATTATTGTATTAAAGGTTTAAAAGCAGACAAAAAAAAAATTAAATATTTTTTAGATAATTCTTTAATGCTTGTGACTGCGCTATCACCAAAAGTTGGTTATGATAATGCAGCAAAAATTGCTAAAACAGCTTACAAGAACGGAACAACTTTAAAAGAAGAATCGGTCAAATCAGGTTTAATAACTGAAAAAGAATACAATAAAATTGTAAATCCCAAAAAAATGATAAAACCTAATTAAATTAATTTGTCTCAGCTGTTGCTGATTTTAAAAATTCTTTAAACTTAGGAAATAGAAATAAACTTTTAAGGCCATCCTCCAACATAAATACATTGAATTCATTTTCTACAAAATTAATATCTTCGTCATTTAATTTTTCTTGAGCAGATATTTCATAAAAACTAGTTCTTAAATTTTCTAAATCAAAATTACCAGAAATAAAAAAATCAGAAGATATATTTTCTTTATTATAAATACCAAATTTACTTAAAAACTTTTTTTGATTATCTATAAATACATTACTTTCAAATCTAAAATTGGTGAACGTTTTATCACTATTAATTTTTTTTTCATTGTTAACTACACCTGTCACGTCAGCAGCTCCCAATTTACCTAGATTGAGCAATAATTGATCAACTAAAATATTGCCGTTAGTAAATTTAATTCTAGACTCAATAGATTTTATTAAATTATAGCTAGAATAAATTTTTTCTGAAGATAAATTTATTTTTCCATTTATTTTATTACTAATTTTAAATAATTTCTTTTGCTCAGCGTCACTCAATGATAAAAAAAAGCTATATAGTTTCGTAAAATTTATACTATTTAGGTTTAAATCTAGATTAAAATTAAAGTAAGGTAAAAAATTGATAACTCCTTCTGCCTTACCATCTAAAAAAGTGTTTCTTAAATTTGATTTATTAATTTTGAATTTACTATCTTCATAGTTAAAAACTGCAGAAACTTTACTCTTATTTTTTTTTATTGAAAGATTACCATTTGTAGGGTTTTTTTCTTTTTCTGGGTTAACTATATTAATTTTCGCAACTAAATTCATATTAGAAATTTTTAATACAATATCAGTAAGTCTTTTGTTGTCTTCTATTTCACTATTTAAATCGAAGTAAAGATCATCATTTAAAAATTTTCCTTTTAATATGGAATTAATAGCATTCTCTTTAAATTTTAATTTTAATTTTGCGTTATCAATTGTTGCCACATAGTTTTTTTCATCAAAAAATATAATTTTACCTTTCCCAAACTTAACCGGTAATAAATTATTTTTTTTATTAAAAACATTTTGATACTCCTTTAATTTATTTAAGTTAAAATTTATTTCATAATTGTTCAATTTTATTTTTTTATATTCGTGCTTGTCTTTAAAAATTAAATTTTTTAAAGAAAGATTGATTTTTGTTTCTTTCGATAATAAAAAAACATTTTTTTTAAGGAAAGGATCTTTTATTATTAAATTTTCAATTTTCATACTTGGTGTGGGGAAAAAACTATAATAAATTTTTCCATTAATTAAACATTCTACTTTTTGTTTATTACAAACAATTTTTGTTATTTTTGATTTATTATAATTGTAAAATTTTGGAGTGACCAAATATATAGCTATAAAAAATATTATAAAAACAGAAAAATACACTGGTAATAATTTATAATTTTTTAAATTAATGTTTTTACTTATTCTATTAAAATTATAACTACTAACATCTAAATATTTATAGAGTTTTTTATAGCTTGATTCTCTGTTTATGTTTTTAAAATTTTTGCTAATTATATAAAAAATATTAATAATGAAATCTACAGTATAAATGCATAATTTTTTTATGATTTTGTAAATACTTAATAAACTATCTTTTATATGCTCAGCCTTTTTTAAAATTGTGGAGAACTTAAATATTTTAAAACCATAAAATTTCATTTATTGTTCTTTTTTTGAATTAATTTTAATTTAGAATAGTAAAATATAAATTTAATGGAAATTAGCAAACAAAATTATCTGACAAATCTTAATAATAATCAAAAAGAGGCGATTATTGATCTCGATGGTCCGTGTTTAATAGTAGCAGGCGCAGGATCTGGTAAAACAAAAGTTTTAACTTCGAGGGTAGTACACATAATTAAGGAAAAAAAGGCTTGGCCTAATCAAATACTGTGTGTCACATTTACCAATAAAGCTGCGAGGGAAATGCAAAATCGCGTAATAAATTTATTAAATCAAAAAACAAAATCTTTGCCTTGGCTTGGAACTTTCCACTCTGTAAGTGCAAAATTCTTAAGAAAACATGCTGAAGCTGTTGGTTTGAATTCACAATTTACGATTATTGATCAAGACGATCAACTAAGATTAATTAAAAATATATGTAAAGCTGAAAATATTGATATTAAAAAAATATCTCCACAATTTGTTTTATCTTTTATTAACCAGTGGAAAAATAAAGGTTTGCTTCCTAAAGATGTCACTATAAAAAAAGGTTTACCTTTAGAAAAAGCTATATTAAATGTTTACAAGTATTATCAAGAGCGTCTAAAAATTTTAAATTCCTGTGATTTTGGTGATTTAATTTTACTCTGTGTAAATATGTTTGAAAATAATTCTGATATACTTGATCTATACCACAACAACTTTAAATATATTCTTGTCGATGAATATCAGGATTCAAATTATATTCAAAGTAAATGGCTTAATCTGTTAGCTAAAAAAAATAATAATATTTGTTGCGTTGGAGATGATGATCAATCGATATATAGCTGGAGAGGAGCTGAAATAAAAAACTTTTTGGATTTTAGCAAGATATATAAAAATACTAAAATTATTAAACTTGAACAAAACTACAGATCTACCCAAAATATACTAAGTGCAGCATCTGGATTAATTTCAAATAATAACGATAGAATGGGAAAAAAACTATGGACAGATAGTAAAGATGGAGAGCTAGTCAAACTTACATGTTACAAAAATGGAAGAGAAGAGGCTACAGGAATAAGTGATATAATTGAAAAAAAACTTAAGAAGAAATACAATTTAAATAACATATCAATATTAGTAAGAGCAATATTTCAAACAAGAGAATTTGAAGAAAGATTTCTTAAAATTGGAATGGGCTACCGTGTAGTTGGCGGAACAAAATTTTATGAAAGAGCAGAAATCAAAGATAGTGTAGCTTTTTTAAGAATAGTAAATCAAAAAAATGATGATCTAGCCTTCGAAAGAATTATAAATGTTCCTAAAAGAGCAATTGGAGATAGTGCATTAAAACAATTACACGACTGGAGTAGAGAGAATAAGAAAACTTTAGAGGATTCTGCTATAGAGCTTTTACAATTAGACAAAATAAAACCAAAAACAAAATTAGGGTTAGTAAAAATTTTAAACTTATTTAATAAATGGAGATCTGATTTAAAAAAAAAGAAACATTATGAATTAATGGAAATTATATTAGATGAGTCGGGATACTCGACAATGCTGAAAGATAAAAAAGATTTAGAAAGTGAGGGTAGGCTAGAAAATTTAAAAGAGTTGATTAGAGGTATGCGTGAATTTGATAACTTGCAAAGTTTTTTAGAACATGTTGCGCTAGCTACTTCGATTGATCAAGATTGGGAGGGTCAAAAAGTTAATTTAATGACGATGCACGCAGCAAAAGGTTTAGAATTTGATGTAGTTTTTTTACCTGGTTGGGAAGAAGGTTTATTTCCACATCAAAAATCACTAGAAGAAAAAGGAGACCTAGCATTAGAAGAAGAAAGAAGGCTTGCGTATGTTGGTATAACAAGAGCTAAGAAAGAATCTTTCATATCCTTTGCTATGAACAGAATGTATAGAGGAGATTGGATTGATTCCTTAGCTTCAAGATTTATTGGCGAACTTCCAGAAAAAAACATTGAAAAAGAAGATTTAGCAGAATCAAATAATGATGATTTCTTTTTTAATCAAGACGTAGACTACGATGGAGGTATAAGAAGTCCAGGTTGGGCAAGATTACAAAGAAATAAAATAAAAAAAATAAAATGAAAAACTTAATAAAATTAAAAAAATTAATTAAATTTTATGACCTAGATGGTTATTTGATCCCAAAAAATGATGAATATTTCAATGAGTATGTAAGTGAATCAAAAGAAAGATTGAAATATATTTCTAATTTTTCTGGTTCAGCTGGATTTGCAATAATTTTAAAAAATAAGAATTATTTATTTGTTGATGGAAGGTATACAATACAAGCTCAGATACAATCAGGAAAAAATTTTAAAATTTTTACAATACCTAATAAATTCCCTAAAGATGTATTAAAAACAAGAAAAAAAATAAAAATTGGCTTTGATCCTAGGTTGCATAATGAAAAGCAAATAAATTTTATTTTTAATATTAAAAATATTACCCTTAAACCTATAAATCAAAATTTAATAGATATTATATGGTTAAAAAAACCAAAAGATTTACTCAAACCCTTTTTTTCTCTTTCACGCAAAGATTCCGGTGAGAGCTATAAAAATAAAATAGCAAAGGTTAAAAATGTTCTTTTAAAAAAAAAAGTTGATTATTTATTAATCACTGCACCAGAAAATATCGCTTGGATTTTAAATATAAGAGGTTATGACTCTGCTTTTTCTCCGATACCTAACGCTAGATTATTAATGAATAGTAAAGGTGATATAGATTTATTTGTAAAATTAGAAAAAATTTCAAAAATAAAAAATAAATTTAGCAAAATTAAATTTTATTCTGAGGATAAAATTGAGAAAAAACTTAAGAATTTAAAAGGAAAAAATATTTGGCTAGATAGTTTATCTTGCTCCATTTATTATACAAATCTTCTAAAAAAAAATAATAAAATTGTAAACGGGTTGGATCCAATTTATTTCTTTAAATCAGTAAAAAATTCTACTGAAATAAAAAATATGAAAAGGAGCCATATTATTGATGGCGTTGCTCTTACTAGATTTTTGTTTTGGCTTAAAAAGAATTTTAAAAAGAAAAAAATTACAGAAATATCTGCCCAAAAAAAACTAGAAAGTTTTAGAAAAATGAACAAAAACTACAAATTTCCAAGTTTCAGTACAATTTCAGGAACGGGTCCTAATAGTGCAATAATTCATTACAAGGCATCTGCTAAATCAAATAGGTCTTTAAGAAAAGGAGATTTGTATTTGGTGGACTCAGGAGGCCAGTATTCTTTTGGAACAACAGATGTGACAAGAACTATTTCTCTGGAAAATAATTCTAACTTTGTAAAAGAAGTTTATACACGAGTTTTAAAAGGTCATATAGCAGTTTCCGATTTTAAAATTAAACAAAATTCTAAAGGCTCAGATGTTGATAGTAGCGCAAGAAAACCTTTGAGAAAAATAAAATTAGATTATCCTCATGGTACGGGGCATGGTGTTGGTTATTTTTTAAATGTCCATGAAGGACCCCAATCTTTTTCTTGGAATAATAAAATTAATTTGAAACCTGGAATGATTATTTCAAATGAACCTGGTTATTATAAAAAAGGGTTCTTTGGAATTAGAATTGAAAATTTAATATATATTAAAAAAAATAAATTTGAAGAACTCACAATGGCACCAATAGAAAAAAGCCTTATAAAAAAACAAATGCTTAACAAGAAAGAAATAAACTGGTTAAATAAATATCATATTAAGGTAAAAAAAAGTTTATTTAGATTTATGAATTTAAAAGAAAAAGCTAATTTAATTGATGCGTGTTCATCCGTTTAATAAATCATGCCAATTATTTTCTTTTAAAATTTTAACCTTTAAATTCTTTGCTTTTTCTATTTTTTTTGGAGTTGGTTTGGAATCTCCAACAACTAAATAATCTAATTTTTTACTTACATTTCCTACAATTTTTCCACCTTCTTTTTCTACTAATGCTTTTGCCTCTCCCCTGCTCATTTTTGTTAATCCTCCGGTAAACATAATAATTTTTCCGTAGAAAATCCCAGATTTGCTTGTTTTAAAATCGTTAATATTTAATTTTTTAATTAAATTGATCGTATTATTTATGTTGTTTGAATTAGAAAAAAAATTTTCTAAAGAATTTATCTGTGTATCACCAATACCATCTAATTCTAAAAGATATTCAAGAATTTTTTTTCTTTTATTTTTATCAAATAGTTCTTCAAATTTTTTAACATCAACAAAATATTTAGCTAATATTTTAGCATTCTCTTGACCAATATGTCTTATACCAACTGCGAAGATAAACTTATCTAATGATGTTGTTTGTGATTTTTCAATTGCTTTTTTTAAATTAAATGTAGATAAATCTCCCCATCCATCAAAACTAGAAATCTTCTTAAAATTTAAATTAAATATATCAGCGGGATATTTAATCATTTTTAAATCCCAGAACTTTTGAATTATTTTTTTTCCAAAACCATCAATATTTAATGCATCTTTTGATACAAAATGCTTAAGTTTTTCTCTTAATATTTCTTTACAATCAAACTTTAAATCTAAACATCTGGTCACTGCGTCCTTTTTTTTTGTTGTGTAATTAAACTCTTTTACAGTATTTGATCCACATGATGGACATTTATTTGGAAAATTAAATTTTTTTGAATTTTTGTTTCTTTTTGTTTTATCAACAAATAAAACTTGCGGGATAACATCGCCGGCTCTTTGGATGCAAACAATATCGTTTATTCTTATATCTTTTCTATTTATTTCATCTTCATTATGTAAAGTTGCATTTGAAACAACCACTCCTCCAATATTTATAGGTTCTATTTTTGCTACTGGTGTCAAAGCACCCGTTCGTCCTATTTGTATTTCAATATTTTTAATTTTTGAAAATCCCTTTTCAGAAGAAAATTTATGAGCAATTGCCCATCTTGGTGAATTTGATACAAAACCTAATCTTTTTTGTAATTTTAAATCATTTATTTTATAAACTAATCCATCTAAATCGTAATCTATTGTTGATCTTAACGCTTCTATTTCTTTATGGTTTTTGCAAATATTTTCAATACCATTTATAACTTTATTAAGCGAATTAGTATTAAAGCCCCAAGTTTTTAGTAAATTTAAATATTCTGATTGTTTGTCAAAATCTTGTGGCTCAGCGATTCCAAACCCATAAGCAACAAATTTTAATGGTATTTTTTTAGTTTCATTAGAATCTTTTTGCCTTAGCGAGCCTCCAGCGGCATTTCTTGGATTAGCAAACTTTTTATTAATTTTTTTAAAGTCAGACTTAGATATATAAACCTCACCTCTTACATCTAAAATCTTAGGAAAATTTGATTTAGTAATTTTTTTTGGTATATCAGTTATAGTTTCGAGGTTTTTAGTTATATCTTCACCAGTTTTTCCATCACCACGAGATAAACCAAGAGTAAATATTCCATTGATGTATTTTAAAGAAGCTGAAATACCATCAATTTTTGGTTCTGCTGAAAAATTTATTCTTTCAAAATCTTTCATGTTTAAAAAATTTCCAATTTTTTTAAGAAAATCTTTTATATTTTCTTTAGAAAAAGCATTAGCCAGTGACAACATTGGAATATCATGGTCAATTTTTTTAAATTTGTCTGAGGGTTTGTATCCAACTTTTTTACTAGGTGAATCCTTATTTTTTAGATACTTATACTTTTTTTCAAAATATAAAACTTCCTGCTTTATTTCATCGTAATCTTTGTCTGATATTAGAGGCTTATCATCATTAAAATACGCTTTGTTATGTTTTTTTAATTCTTTAATTTTTTTAATATATACTTTTTCAATTTCTTTTCGTTGCATATATTTATTATTCAAATAAACCTTTTATTTTTCTTCTAATTAACCCCATTTCTTTTTCTTTTTTAATTTTTTTAATTTTATATTTTTTATTAAATACTTTATAACTTTTCTCATACCATTCCCCAGACTGATAATTATATCCTAGTATAGCCGCTGCTTGCTTGGCTTCATCAATCAAACCAAGTTTGTAATAAACCTCGACAAGTCTATGCAAAGCCTCCTCTACAAAAACAGTTTTGTCATACTTTTCTACAATTAATTTAAGTCTATTGAGAGCTGGTATCCATTTTTCAGTTTTCATATAAAATCTTGCTATTGATATTTCTTTAGCTGCCAACTGATCTATTATTAGATCTATTTTAAATTTTGCATCAGTTGAATAGTCTGTGTTTGGATAGTTTTTTATTATAAATTCAAATTTTTTTTTTGCTTTTAATAAGGGAGCTAAATCTTTTTTTTCATCTAATATTTGCTCGTAATAACACATTGCCATTAAATAATGTGCATATGGTATATTTTCATCAGCTGGATAATTGCGTATATGTCTCTCCAAATTAAAAACTGCGTTTGAATATGCATTTCTATTATATTCTGAATAACTGGACATAAGGCTTGCTTTTGAAGCCAAGTTTCCCTGTGGAACTAAACTTTCTACTTCTCTAAATTTTTTTCCTGCATAAAAAGCATCACCTTCTATGAGGGCTTGGAGAGCCTCAGCATAAATGTCCATTGCTTTTTGTTCGTCAGTAATTGTCTCAGATAAAACTTTTGCTTTTTCTTTATTTGCACAAGAAAATAATAAAAAGGTTGATAGCACTAAAACTAATAAATTTTTTAACATTTAGATAAAGTTTTATTTTATCAAAATATTTGATTATTACAATTTCTTGATTAATATTTATTTATGCGCTAGCAGCAATAGGTCTTGTGTAAGTGCTGTCTTTTGGGTCTTTTTCTTTTCCATCCAAACTTTTTAGTTCCCAATTTGATTTATTTGAAAGAAATTCTCTTAGTAAAACATTGGTAAGCTGGTGCCCTCCCTGTGAGGTTTTAATATGTCCAAAAATTCTTTTTCCAGCAAGTAGAAGGTCACCCAGGCAATCTAATATTTTGTGATCCACAAATTCATGCCTAGACCTTAGCCCATCTTCGTTTAATATCTTGTTTTCTTTAACAACAATTGCATTTTCCAAAGAACCTCCTTGTGCTAACCCATGACTTTTTATTTTATCAATATCTTCATATAAGCAAAATGTTCTTGAATTATATATTGAAGTTAAATCTCCGTTGCTTAACTTAAATTCTTTCCTACGTGTTCTAATTAGTGAATTTTTATATATGATTTCAAAATCAATTATCAAATCATCAGATAGAGGTTCGATGGATATATGTTTTGGTCCATCTTTTACTTGGACTTTTTTGATAACTTTAATAAATTTTTTTAAATTGTTTTGTTCTTGCGTACCAACAGATCTTATGGCTTCTACAAAATCAAAAGCAGATCCATCCATAATTGGAACTTCTGGTGCATCAATCTCAATCAAAATATTGTCTATACCTTCTCCATAAAAAGCTGCCATTAAATGTTCAATGGTAGAAACTGAAACGCCATATGAATTTTGTATTTTTGTACAAAGCAACGAAGGAGTTACATTTTTATAGCTTGCTTCAATTATATTTTTTGTATTATCCACATCAATTCTTTTAAAGATAATGCCTGTGTTAGGTTCGGAAGGTTTTAAATGAAGATTCACATTTACTCCGTTATGCAAACCTATACCTTGAAGTTGAATAGAACTTTTAATTGTTTTTTGTAAATTCGTTGACATAATTGATGATACACAAAAGGATTAATCTCTTTAAACAAAACTTATGTTACTAAAAATTACAGCCCAAATTACTACCAATTAAACTTAAAAATCTTAGCAAAAAACCCTGTTTTATCTATATTTTTATCTACTTTCTCAGGTATTGCCTCGGTTTCCCAACCATCTTTTATAATTTTGATTGCTCCATAGCATGCATTAAAATTTTTTTCTATATCTTTGTTTTTTTTAATTTTATTTAATTCTAATGTTTTCAAATCTGGACCAAAATAATTTACAAAATATTTTTCTATATTTTGAAGATTAAAGCCTCCATGAAGAGCAAAACCTAATTGAGAGGAAAATTTAACTCCTGACAAAATCAATTGATTATTTAATTTTTCAAAAATTTCATCTAATCTTGCTTTAACAACATCTAAAATTAAATTTTTACTAATTTTTCTAAAATTTGAATTTTTAAAGTAACTCTCCTTTAAATAATTATTTTCATCAAAAATATACTGATCTTTATTGAATGAAAAATCGATATTATTTATAATATTAACTGATTCTTCTAAGTCTATTGAACACATTTTAGAAATATCTTTCGCTATATGATTAATGCCGATAGGAATAGTTATGGAATGAATTATAGCTAAATTTTTAAATATTGCAAAACTAACTTTTTCAAATTCTAAATCAATTATAAAAGATCCAAACTGAAGCTTTTTGTTATCTAATAATTCAACACCCAAGGTAAAAGTTTTTGAAATAAATTTTTCTACTTCAATGTCACAATCAATAAAAACTTGCTTAATATTTTTTAAATTATTTTTTTTAGTTGTGATAAAGGTCATTTCGTGTGTTAATGAATCTGCGTAAACTCCTATTGGTTCTTCAACAAAATTTTTTTTATCTACAATATAGCTATGATTAAAAATATGAATTATAGATTGGTTTTTATCATTAAGAATTAATTGTTTTTTCGCTTCACTTAATAAAAATTCTATGTCTTCCTTAAAAATTTTTGAACCATCAATTTTTTTACTTTTAGAAAATCTAGTACACAAAAAATCAGGCTGTTCAAAAACTACATTAATTTTTTTTAATGATACTTTTGCTTTTCTTTCAGCTTCGCTTATACATAATCTAATTACACTAGAAGCTTTTTTTAAATTAACAACTAAATCATTACGAATGCCTAATGATTTTGTTATAGAAGTGGATAATATTTCTGAGTCATTATTGTTATTAATTTTAAAAATAACACATTTTATATCAGTATCGCCTAACTCTATTATTCCTATTGGTAATTCAGGATCCATTACTCTACTATTATCTTACCATTGACCCTTAAATCAATGATTTTATAATTTTTAAAGTTTTCACGATTTAACAATTCAATAGATTTTTGAATTGCTTTATCAATATCATTTTCTGGAAATTTTATTATTTTATTATCGATAAGCTGCAAATCCCATCTACCTATTTGAAAAAAATAAAAATTTTTAATTTTTTTCTGTGGAAAATTATTTTTTTTAAGTTTGTTTTTAAAATATAAAAAATTATTTTCAGCCTTATTTCCAAAAATATTTGGTAAATCTTTTATACCATCAATGTTTTTAAATGAAATTAATTTAGAAGAGCTATCTAATATATATTTTGTTTGATTTCGAAATAATATACCTACTGGATTTGTTTCAAAAATTTTTATTATGATTGAATTTGGATATTTTTTTTTTACTTCAACTTTCTTAAAAAAATCAATTTCTTTTAATGGTTCCTCTATGTCTTCCCTATTTATAAAAAAAATATTTTTTTTGTATATATTTACCAATTTTTTTCTAACTTCATCTTCATTGACTAAAAAACTATTTTTTATTTCTATATTTTTAATCTCAAACAACTTATCATTTTTTTTTGGGATTTCATCAAAGTTTTTAGGGTTAAATGTTGTTAGAAAGATTAGAACAATTATTAATAGAAAAATTCTATAAAATTTTGTCATCTATTATTGCTAGCATCTTTAATCATCCATTCAACTAAATCTTCAAAGTTTATTCCAGAATATTGCGCTATCTCTGGAACAAGCGATAATTTTGTCATACCCGGTTGCGTGTTCGTCTCTAGCAAATAAAAATTATTTTTATAGTATCTAAAATCTGATCTTGTGACACCCTTACAGCCCAATATTTTATGTGCCTTTTGAGCTAACAAAAGTACTTTGTTATAATCATTTTTATTAAGTTGAGCTGGCATAATATGTTTTGTTTGGGCTTTTGATGAGTATTTGGCTCTATAATCATAAAATTCTCTCTTTGGTATAAGCTCAATAGCCCCTAAAGATTTTTTACCCATTACCGCTACCTGAATTTCTTTTCCTGGGATATATTCTTCAACAAGAACCTTTTCGTATTCTTTTTTTAATTTTTTGTAATTTTTGTCAAACTGAACTTTATTTTTACAAATATAAACTCCTAAACTGGAACCTTCATTAATTGGTTTGATCACCAAGGGAAACTTAATTTTTTTGCTTTTCAATTTTTCTTCATTGTTCTTCTGTAATACAAAATATTTAGGCGTTCTTATTTTATTTTTTTTAAATAAAATTCGAGACATTTCTTTATCCATAGCAAGGCTAGATGATAAAACACCAGAATGAGTGTATGGAATTTTTAAATATTCTAAAATGATTTGAATAAACCCATCCTCTCCATATTTTCCATGAAGAGCGTTAAATACTAACTTTGGTTTAAGTCTTTTTAATTTTTCAATAAAATGCCCTTTTGCATCTAACTCTTTTACCTTATATCCCTTTTTCCTTAATGCCTTAGAACAAGCCCTACCTGACAGAAAACTTATTTTCCTTTCTCCTGAAATTCCCCCCATAAGAACAACTATTAAATTTTTCATCATTTTTCCCCAATAATTTCTAGTTCCAATTCAAGTTCGACTCCGGTTTTTTTTAATACTTTACTTTTAACTTTATTAATTAAATTTTCTAGATCTTTAGATTTAGCATTTTTTTTATTTACAAAAAAATTACAATGCTTTTCTGAAATATAAGCATCTCCCAACTTCATACCAGCACATCCAGAATTTTTAATTAGTGACCACGCTTTATGATTTTCAGGATTTTTAAAAGTACTGCCGCATGTTTTTATTTTTGATGGTTGATCTTTTTTTTTTAACTTTACTAATTTATTTATTTTTTTATCAATAATGTTTTTGCTGGAGCTTTTGCCTTTAAAAGTTGCACTTATAAAAATTAAATCACTTTCTAAATTACAATTTCTATAAGAAAATTTTATATCAGAAGAATATATAACTTTTACTTTACCCCTTAAATCCATTACTTGAACAGAAACTAGTATTTTAGAAATATCTTCACCATAACAACCTGTATTCATTCTTATTCCACCTCCAATTGTTCCTGGTATACAAGATAAAAATTCAAATCCTGATAATGAATTTTCAAGAGCAAAATTAGAAACATTTTTATCTAACGCGGAAGCTCCTGCTATTAACATGTCGTTATTAAATAAAGATATATGTGAAAAGGATTTACCTAATTTAATTATTAAGCCATTAAAACCTTTGTCTCTAATTAAAATATTAGAGCCAGCGCCTAAAACTTTAATTTTATCAAAATGCTTGAAATTTTTTAAAAATTTAGATAGTTCATTTAAATTTTGTGGCTTAAATATTACTTGCGCTGGACCACCTAGATTAAACCATGAATATTTTGAAAGATTTTCATCAAAAAATATTTGATTAGGAAAATTTTCTTTTATTTCCTTAACTTGTAAAATAAAACTCATTTTAATTTTTTACCAATTTCTCTTATCCAATTTGAAATGCTTCCTGCACCCATACATATTACCATTTCATTTTTTATCAAATTTTTTTCAAAATACTTTTTTAATTGATTTTCATCCTTTATATTCACTACTTGAACATTGGATTTTTTTGATATTAATTTTGAAAAATTATCTTGTGTATAATTGTAAGTTATTTTTTCTCCTGCCGAATAAATTGGACAAAGAACAACTTCATCGCTTAAAGCAAAAGAAGAAGCAAAATCATTTTCTAAAGATTTTATTCTTGAATATCTGTGAGGCTGAAAAACGCAAACAATTTTCCTGTCTTTATTAACTTGTCTTGCACTATTTATAACTGCTTTGATTTCAGTAGGATGATGCGCATAATCATCATAAAATTCTTTTTTTCCAATCGTAAATACTTTTGTAAATCTTCGTTGGATACCTAAAAACTTTTTTAAAGCTTTTTTTATTATATTTATTTTAATTCCGAGATTTAATGCTATTGCTATTGAGGATGTTGCGTTAGTAATATTGTGAGAACCTATCAAATTTACCATTATATTTTTTATAATATAAGCTTTAGTGAATGGAAGTTTTATTCTTAGATCAAAAATTGAAAAATTTCTTTTTTGTTTAACGTTTTTTATTTGATAATTTGAATTCTTGTTAAAACCATACGTTAAATAATTATGAGTTTTGCATTTTTTTAGTAATTTTTTTAAATTTTTATTATCTATACAAATAATTGATTTTCCATAAGATGGAGTTTTTTCGATGAACTTGAAAAAGCTATTCTTTAACTGTGCAAAACTTCCATAGTAATTTAAATGCTCTTTATCCACATTAGTTACAATCGAATATGTGACTGGTAGTTTTAAAAAACTTCCATCAGACTCGTCTGACTCAATTACAGCCCATTCTCCTTTCCCAAGTTGAGCATTATTTTTTAGTGAATTTATTACACCGCCATTAATTACCGTGGGATCTAATCCAGCTTTTGCTAAAATGTTTGCTACCAAGGACGTCGTTGTTGTTTTTCCATGAGATCCGGAAACGACGATATTTTTTTTAAGGGAAACGATGTTAGCCAACATATCTCCTCTAGAAAAAACAGGTATTTTTTTCTGCTTTGCTGCTAATAATTCCTTGTTATTTTTTGTAATAGCTGAAGAGATAATAACAATTGTAGCATCGTTTAAATTGTTTCTTTGATGATTAAAATAAACCTTTATGCCTGTTTTAATTAATCTATCTGTATTTTTATTTTTATTTAAATCGCTTCCTTGAACTGTAAATCCCATGTTATTCATGATCTGAGCTAGACCACTCATTCCGATTCCTCCAATACCAATAAAATGGACCACTTCATTGCTAGCAATATTAATTTTCATAATTAAATATACTCTTTAATTTTATTTTCTATATTATCGTAGACGTTTTTGTTACATATCTTTTTCATATTTTCACGAGTATTTTTTAATTTATTTTTATTTTTAATTATTTCTAAAATTAAATTAACTAAATTATTTGTATTAAAATTATTTTGTTCTAAAATCCAACAACAACCATTACTTTCATAATGCTTTGCGTTTAGAAATTGATGATTATCAACAGAATTAAGAAGTGGTACTGCAATAAATGGTGTTGATGTATGAATTAATTCGGACATCGTGGAAGATCCACATCTGGTTATTGCAAGATTTGAGGATATAGCAAATTTTGATATATTAGGATCAAATTCAAAAACATAACTTTTAATATTATTTTTTTTGTAAAAATCAATTATAGAATTTTTTTGACTCATTATACATTGCTGGGTGATTTCAATTTCATAACCTTCGTTTTTTATCCTTTTTATAGTTTCGGGAATAATTCTACCAAATATCTCCGCTCCCTGACTTCCTCCCAAAACTAGAATAGAAAATTTTTTTGCATTATTTTCTGTTTTAGATTTTGAACAATTAATAATATTTTTACTTAAAATTGAACCTACCTCGTGAGTCTTTTTTATGTATTTTTCAGGAAAATTTTTTATAATTTTATTAGCCAAAAGAATTTTTTTTGAAAAAGGTGCTAAATGCTTATTGGCTCTTCCTAATATCATATTATTTTCATATATAATTAAAGGTAAATTTAAAAACCTAGATGCAAAACAGATAGGAAATGATACATAACCACCAAATCCAAATATCAAATCAGGTTTTTCTTTTTTTAACATAATAATTGATTTTAATATTGAATAAAAAATTAGAAAATATGAAAAAATTTTTTTAATTAAATTTCTATTTGTTGGTGTTCCTGTTTTTAAAATGTACAGTTTAAACTCGGAATAGTTTTTTATAAAATTGCTACCTCTATTATCTGTCACTAATAAAACTTCGTACTTTTTTTCATAAAAATGTTTCATTAAGTTGATTGCTGGAAATATATGGCCCCCAGTTCCTCCTCCAGAAAAAATTATTTTTTTAGTCATTTTTTAAAAATCTCATATAGTCTTTTCTGGTAAAATTTAAAATTATTCCTGCAATTATTGAACTACCAATTAATGAAGATCCGCCGTAACTCAAGAAGGGAAGAGTCATCCCTGTTGTCGGAAATAAATTTATATTTACACCTATATGAATAAAAGATTGAATAATTAATAAAGTCATCAACCCTACCAATGCTAATTTAAGAAATTCATCACTTCCTGAAAAAACTTTATTTAATGTTTTGTATCCGATTAATAAAAAAATTATCACAATAAATAAAACAAATATTGCTCCAAATTCTTCAGATATTACAGCAATTATATAATCTGTATGTGCCTCGGGAACCTTATCTTTTAGTATACCCTCTCCCATTCCTTGTCCGGTTAAACCTCCTTGTTTAATTGCATCTAGTGCTTTTTGTGACTGAAAATTATCACCCGCTTTTGGATCAAAAAATGTTTTAATTCTAAAAAAAATATAACCAAATTTTTCTGGAAAAGAAAATATCAATAGAGTAATGAGACTTAGGAAAATCAAACCAAGCATTGATAGGATAATCATATTAAACCCTGAAACAAAAATCATTGTAATCCAAGTTGATGCTAGTAGTAAAGTTTGTCCAAGATCTGGTTGATTAATTAAAAATGTCACAATAAAAAGTAAAATTAAAAAAGAATATAGATATCTTCTATAAATATTAGTTGTTTCATTTAACACAATAATTTTTGCTACGAAAATTATAAACAATGGTTTTACCAACTCTACTGGTTGAAATAATGGTAAAAGAGGTAAGTCTAGCCATCTCTTTGATCCTTTAATTTCAACACCAAATACTGGGACTAAAGCAAGAATTAAAATTGAACAAAAAAATAGAAAAGGTAATATTTTTACTAAATTATTTTTTTCCTGAATTGAAATTGCAATAATTATAAACAATGAAATAGAAACAAAAATAAGATGTTTAACGAAAAAGAAGTAAGTCTGTTTGTTCATTTTTTCTGACATTACTGAAGTTGTAGAAGAAAAAGAAAAAAAAAGTCCTAATAACAAAAGAAATATAAATAATAATAAAATTTGTTTATCTACATTTCTCCACCATTTTGCCACCAAACCAGTATTATCTCTGCCTAAATCAAACATTTGATCCTTTTTTAAATTTTTTTATTACTAAGTTTTTAAAATAATTTCCTCTTTCTTCAAAATTTTTAAATTGATCGTAAGATGCACTACATGGACTGAGTAAAATAGTAATTTTCTTATCTTCAATTTTTTTTGTATCTTTAAAAATTGAAATTATAGCCTTTTTTAAAGTTTTGCATAATTCGAAGTTAACTTTACCATTTAGTTGTTTTTTAAAATTTTTCATACTTTTTCCAATTATATATGCCTTGATAATATTTTTTTTGATTTTTCCAAGTTGAAAGTTATCTTTTATTTTTGGAAGCCCGCCAACGATCCAAAAAATATTCTTGTTGCTTTTTAAGGCAAATTTGCTTGGTTCAAAACTTGTCGCCTTCGAGTCGTTGATAAAAATTTTATTATTTTTTTTATAAAAGATTTCGCACCTATGAGGTAGACCTTTAAAAGAACTAAGAGATTTTATAAAAGATTTTTCTTTTATTTTTAAGGTTTTGCATAAAGTATGAACATAACTCATATTTTCATCGTTTACCTCTGTACTTAAATAATTATTTTTTATTTTTTTTTTTATGTTTTTATATATTTTAGGACTTACAACTCTTAATTTACTTTTATATTTATTTTTTTTAAATTTTTTTACAAGAGTGCTGCTATTAAGAAACGCAAAACTATTACTTTTTTGATTTGAAAAAATTTTAAATTTTGAATCAACGTATTTTTTAAAAGAGCCATGCCAGTCTAAATGATCGTTTGTTATATTTAGTATTGTCGCATAATTAGGTTTAATAAATTTAGAGTATGCTAATTGAAAAGATGATGCTTCGATAATTACTAAAGGGTTGCTCTTTAAATCTAAGTCCAAAACTGGTTTTCCTATATTTCCACCTAGCTTAACGTTTATTTTATTTTTTTTTAATACATGCTCGAGAATTTTACATGTTGTAGATTTACCATTTGTCCCCGTCACGACAATTGTTTTTATTTCTGGATTAAAAAGATAAAAAAGATCAAGATCTGTAATAATTTTGTGTTTATTTTCAATTAGTTTATTTTTTAGCTTTGCCTTTTTTAAATTTATTCCTGGGCTAACAATAATAAAATCAGCTGAATCTATATCTTCTAAAAAAAACCTTTTTCCCTCTTTTTCCGCCACATGATACTCAAGAAAATCTCTTTTTGACATATCGTCATCCCAAGCAGAATAAGTTATGGAAATATTCTTTTTATGAAAATAGTTAATCACTGATTTGCCAGTGACTCCAAGGCCATATAAACAAAATGAAGTCATTAATTATCTCAGTTTTAATGTAGCTAAACCTACCAATGCTAAAATTATTGATATAATCCAAAATCTAATAACAACAGTGGATTCGGCCCATCCCTTTTTTTCAAAATGATGGTGAAGTGGTGCCATCATAAAAACTCTTTTTCCTGTAAGTTTAAATGAAATTACTTGTATGATTACTGAGGCAGTTTCGAGAACAAACAAACCTCCAATAATTCCTAAAACAATTTCGTGCTTTGAAATTATACTTACAGCACCCAAAGAACCTCCTAGGGACAACGAACCAGTGTCTCCCATAAAAATTTTCGCTGGTGGAGCGTTAAACCACAAAAAACCCAAACATGATCCAACTATAGAGCCACAAAAAATAGAAGCTTCACCTACATCAGGAATATAAGGTATCTGTAAATATTCTGAAAATACCGTATTACCTACTACGTAACAAATTAGTGTAAATGATAAAGCAACAAGCATTACTGGCACTGTAGCTAAACCATCTAAACCATCAGTTAAGTTTACGGCATTTGAAGAACCAACGATTATAAAAATTCCAAAGGGAATAAAAAATAATCCTAAATGAAGAACTAAGTTTTTGAAAAAAGGAAAGTAAAGATTCTCAAGATGATCATTATTTGCAAATTCTAATAATAAAAAAACAGCAATTACAGAGAGTATAATTTGAAAAATAATTTTTTTTCCTGAAGATATACCTATTGAATTATTTCTTTTTATTTTAAGGTAATCATCAATAGCTCCGAGCAAACCAAAACTTGTCACTACCATCAATAATACCCAAATATATGGATTGCTCAAATCAGCCCATAATAAAGTTCCAAAAAGTATTCCTACTAAAATAAGAAGCCCACCCATAGTAGGGGTGCCTACTTTTTTAATGATATGATCTGTTGGACCATCATCCCTTATAGGTCCAGTAATTTTATGAGTTTCAATAAATTTTATAAATGGTGCGCCGATTGCAAATACTATTACCATTGAAGATATAACAGATAAACCTGTTCTAAAAGTTAAGTATCTAAAAACATTAAGAGCAGAAAATTGATCCACTAAAGAAATTAAAAAATTATATAGCACTAATTTGTCCCCTTTTAATATTTTTTGAAAATTTATTTAAACCTGTTGCATTTGAACCTTTTATCATAAGTAAATCATTATTGTGTAATATTTTGCTAAAATGACTATAAGCATCATTAAGATTCATGAATATTTTTCCTTTTTTACTGGATGATAAATGATTAAAAGTTTCCTTTATGTGTCTTCCATATACAAATACTTTGTCAATATTACTTCTATTAATTAAAGATGATAATTCTATGTGATATTTTCTTGTTTTTTTCCCAAGTTCTAACATATCTCCTAAGAAAATTATTTTTTTACAATTATTTTTTAATTTATATTGACTTACATTATTTATAGCAGATCTCATGGATAAAGGGTTTGCATTATAACTTTCATCGACAAATTTAAATTTTCTATTAAACTTTTTTACTATCTTAGTATCTCCTCTTCCTTCAGGAATTTTAAATTTAATGAATTTTTTTTTCAATTTATTTAAATTTAATCTTAAAACAAATATAGTAGAAATGCAGGCTAAAATATTTTTTATAAAACTATCATTTGAATATTTAGTAATAAAATAAAAAATTTTATTTTTCACTTTTATTTTTAATCTGAAGTTCTTTTTTATCTTTTTAATATTTAACAAAGAAATATCTGCTCTTTTTTTGCTACTAAAACATGTTATATTAATTCTTCTTTTTTTTGCTATATTATAAAAAAATCTAAAAAATTTACTATCCTTATTCAAAACTATATTTCCTCCTTTAGAGATATTATTAATTATTTCAGCTTTCGCTTTTGCTATGTCTTTTAAATTGTTAAAATTTTTAAAATGAGCACCGGAAATATTTGTTATAATTGCAATTTCGGGTTTAACGATTTTGGATAAATTATCTATTTCTCCTTTTTTATCCATTCCAATCTCAAATACACCATAATCAATATTATTTTTTAAATTTGAAAGGCTCAAAGGAACACCATATTTATTATTATAGGAATGTGGAGAGTGGTAAACGCTTCCAAAGTTTTTCAAAGAAAAACTTATAAGATTTTTTAAAGTAGTTTTACCTACACTACCAGTAATTCCTATAATTTGTGCATAAGAAATATCCCTCGTATTCTTGGCTAATTTTTGTAGAGAAGTGAAAGTATTGTTTACTTTAATAAA
>MDSV01004804.1_pt1 | contig 25486 bp, 21 predicted proteins | sample 810851 | NCBI WGS metagenome assembly MDSV01 (sample SAMN05326640, study PRJNA326480) | marine metagenome | isolation source: seawater | place: Atlantic Ocean: North East | collected 2012
TATCATACAAAAAAATTAAAAGAACAAGTTGGTGAAAAAGCATCTTCAATGATGGTAACAAAAAGAGATGGAAGTAAAGAACCAATATCTCTCGATAAAATAACTAATAGAGTTTCAGTACTTTCAACTGGATTAAATATTGATCCAATCGTTGTTGTACAAAAAGCAGTTCCTGGACTTTATAGTGATATAAGTTCAGTTGAAATAGACACATACCTTGCTGAAACAGCTGCAGCACTTACAGTTGAACATCCAGACTATTCATATCTGGCAGCAAGAATAAAAGTCAATTCGCTACATAAAGAAACGCCTGGTTTTATAATAGCAACTAAAAACCTTTATGAAGATGGTTTATTAAGAGAAGACTATTTTAATAAAGTCCTGGACAATGCTGATAAAATAGAATCAATTATCGATTACGATAAAGATTATACCTTTGATTATTTTGCTCTAACAACATTAATAAGGGCTTATTTGCTCAGATTTGATAATAAAACAATTGAAAGACCACAAGATTTATGGATGAGAGTATCATTAACAGTTTGTGGACATGAATTTAATTTAGAAAAAATTAAAGAGACATATGACAGTCTATCTACTGGTATGTATACACATGCAACACCAACTCTTTTCAATAGTGGCCTTAAAATGCAACAATTGTCGTCTTGTTTTTTGATTGGAATGGAAGACGACTCAATAGAAGGTATTTTTAATACAATTAAGGATTGTGCTTTAATCTCTAAAACTGCAGGCGGTATAGGTATGCATGCACATAATATTAGAGCTAGTGGAAGCAGAATAAAATCTACTAATGGTAAATCTAATGGACTTATTCCATTCCTAAAAATATTTAATGAAACTGCCAAATCAGTTGATCAAGGAGGAGGCAAAAGAAAAGGATCATTTGCTGTTTATTTAGAGCCTTGGCATGCAGATATTGAAAAATTCCTAGAATTAAGAAAAAATACTGGTGCAGAAGAATTTAGAGCAAGGGATTTATTTTATGCACTATGGATTCCAGATCTATTTATGAAAAGAGTAGAAAATGATGAAGTGTGGACTCTTATGAGTGAGCACGAATGTCCAGGTCTTTCAGAAGTTTATGGTGATGAATTTGAAAAACTTTATACAAAATATGAAAGTGAAAAAAAAGATTTAGAAAAAATTAAAGCGAGAGATTTAATGTCAAAAATAATAGAAGCTCAAATTGAAACTGGTCAACCTTACATGCTTTATAAAGACTCAATTAATAATAAATCAAATCAAAAAAATATTGGTGTTATTAAATCATCTAATCTCTGTGCTGAAATTGTTGAATATTCTGATAAAGATGAAACCTCTGTGTGTAACTTAGCATCTATAGCCCTACCTAAATTTGTTAAAAAAATTGATAAAAAACTATCATATGATTATAATTCACTTTATGAAACTGCAAAACTAGCAACTAAAAATTTAGATGAGGTTATTGATATTAACTTTTATCCAACTGATAAGACAGAAAGATCAAATAGCAAGCATAGGCCGATAGGTTTAGGAATTCAAGGACTTGCTGATGTGTATTTTAAATTAGGTATAAGTTATGAGAGTGAAGAAGCAAAAAAAATTAATAAATTAATTTTTGAAACAATATATTTTGGTGCACTAGAAGCATCATGTGAATTAGCTAAAGAAAAAGGTCCATATGAAACATTTAAAAATTCTCCAATTTCTCAGGGAAAATTCCAATTTGATCTATGGAATGTAAGCCCTTCATCTAAGTGGGACTGGGATACCTTAAGAACAAAGATTAGAAAATATGGTGTAAGAAACTCATTAACAACAGCTTGTATGCCAACTGCGTCAACTGGAATAATATTAGGCAACACAGAAACATTCCAAATACAAACTTCTAATATATATAAAAGACAAACACTTTCTGGTGAATTCTTACTTGTAAATCGATATTTAGTAAATGAACTATCACAAAGAAATTTATGGAACAAAGAAATGAGAGATAAAATTATTTTAGAAAATGGATCAGTTGAAAACATAAAAGAAATTCCAAAAGAATTAAAAGAAATATATAAAACTGTTTGGGAGGTATCTCAAAAAACTGTTATAGATATGGCTGCTGACAGAGCTCCTTTTATTGATCAAACCCAATCAATGAATCTGTGGCTCTCTACACCAACGTTTGGAAAAGTTAATTCTATGCATATGTATGCATGGAAAAAAGGTCTTAAAACTGGCATGTATTATTTACGAAGTAGATCAGCTGTTGATGCTGTAAAAGTTACTGTTTCCTCAGAAAAAGCTGCAAAAGATGCTTATATAAGTACTACATTAAAACAAAATAATGAACCAGAAGATTGCGAAACATGCAGTGCATAAAGGAGTAATATAATGATATCAAAAGGTGTTAAATCAATTTTTCCTATTAAGAATCAAGAAATATGGGATAGATATAAACAACATATCCAAGCTTTTTGGACAACTGAAGAAGTTTCATTGCAGGATGATTTAAGAGATCTTGAAACACTAAATGAAGGTGAAAAACATTTTATTAAACATGTGCTCGCTTATTTTGCTAACTCAGAAGCAATGATAAATGAAAACTTGGCTAGTAGATTTTATAAAGAAATACTTATACCTGAGGCAAGATGTTTTATTTCTATGCAAATGTTAAATGAATCAATTCACGCCGAAATGTATGGTTTGCAAATTGAAGCTTATGTAAAAGACACAAAAGAAAAAGATTTGCTTTTTGATGCAATACAAAATGTTCCTTGTATTAATCATAAAGCTCAATGGGTTTCTAAGTGGTTAAATGGCAACCAAAACTTGTTAACTCGATTAATTGGTTTTGGTTTAGTTGAGGGATTATTTTTTGCAGGCTCATTTTGTGCAATTTACTACTTTAGAAAAAGAGGTTTGCTACCTGGTTTAGCTTTATCTAATGATTGGATTGCAAGAGACGAAGGCATGCACTTTAGTTTTTCATCATTAATGTTTAGAACTTTAAGAGATAAGTTTAACAATAAAACCTTAACTGATGCAGATATAAGTGATTTATCTCTAATTCCTTCAGATGTGCCTCAGTCACAATTTGAAGAAATTGTAAGAGAAGCAGTTGCCTTTGAAAAAGAATTTGTAAAAGATGCACTGCCTGTTGATTTAATTGGAATGAATGCAGATCTAATGTGTAAATATATTGAAGCCGTTGCTGACAGGATTGCGGATCTTTTCGAATTTGATAGAGTTTTCAATACTGAAAATCCTTTTGATTTCATGAGAGCGTTAGATGTACAAAATGTAACTAACTTTTTTGAAAAAAGAGTTTCTGAATATCAAAGACCAACTGATAGAGCTTTAAGTTTTGATGAAGCATTTTAATGGAAGCAGAGATATATTCTAAAACAAATTGTGGATACTGTGATAGGGCTAAATTACGTTTAGCTAAGTATAATCCAAAAATCTATATGTTGGGAGCCGACTATTCTAGAGATGATTTTTTTAAAAAATTTCCTAATGCTAAAACATTCCCTCAAATAATTTTAGATGGTGAGAAAATCGGTGGATATCACGAACTTGAAAAATGGTTTGAAATGAATTCATTTAATGAAGAGTTCTAATTAACTTTATTCTTTTTCTTTCTGCTGTAAATTTTTTTATTTTTTACAACTCTCTGTTTATACTTTGGTTGTCTTAACTCCTTTGCAATTGGGTTTTGTTTTTTAATTTTTTTTTTGGCTAACATATAATATTAGTGTGCTTCTCCCCAATTATTGCCAAAACCATAATCTACAGTTAATGGGACAGAAAAATCTTTATATTTTAAATGTACAGTTTCCATAATATTTTTTACTTTATTAACTAAATCATCTTGTTTTTTAGTTTGAACTTCAAAAATTAACTCATCATGTACTTGTAATAACATTTTTGCATCAACATTTTTAAGCATAATTTCTTTATGTATTTCAATCATTGCCAATTTAATTATATCAGCAGCACTTCCTTGAATTGGTGCGTTAATAGCTTGACGTTCAGCAAATCCTCTTACAGCAAAATTTTTATCAGTTATTCCTCTAATATTAATTTTTCTTTTGAAAATTGTTTCAACAAATAAGTTTGTCTTTGCAAAATCGATTTGATGATCCATATATTTTTTTATATTTGGATATTTTTCAAAATATTGATTTATATAATCTTTGGCCTCTGTATTTGAAATACCGAGTTGTTTGGCTAAACCATAGGGACTAATACCATATAATATACCAAAATTAATTGCCTTTGCTTTTCTTCTATAATCACTATTTATTTGATTATCTTTTAAATTAAAAATTTCTTTTGCTGTAGATGCATGAATGTCTTCATCATTTTTAAAAGATTTAATAAAATTTTTATCACCAGAGATTTCTGCGGCTAATCTAAGTTCTATTTGTGAATAATCAAAACTGACTAATTTACTTCCTTCCTTACTAATAAATGCTGTTCTAATTTTTTTTCCATTTTCTGTTCTTATAGGAATATTTTGAAGATTTGGTTCTGTTGAACTTAATCTCCCTGTTAGAGTATTAGCTAGTCCAAAAGAAGTGTGAACTCTGCTTCCATCATCTGTTAATCTATATAAAGCATCTGTATAAGTAGATTTAAGTTTTGTTAATTCTCGCCAATCAAGCACTAATTTAGCGATGTCATAACCGTCTGATGCCAAATTATTTAGTGTTGAAGAATCTGTTGAATAAGTTCCAGATTTTGTTTTTTTACCACCTGGTATTTTTAAGTTAATAAATAATATTTCACCTAATTGTTTAGGTGAACCAATATTAAATTCTACTTTTGATAATTTAAATATATTTTTTTCTAATTTTTTACTTTCTTGCTCAAAATCTTTACTTAATTTTGTTAAGAAATTTTTATTAACTTCAATTCCATTTTTCTCTATTTTTGAAAGAACTTCTACAAGAGGTAAATCTATATTTTGGTAAACAAAATTTGCTCTTTCTTTGATTAAACGTGGATAGAGATTTAGAAAGAGTTTGTAAGTTAATAAAGAATCTTCAGCTGCATAATTAACTGCATCATTAATTGAAACTTTATCAAATGTGATTTCATTTTTACCTGTGCCAACAAGATCTTTATACTTAATAGTTGTATGATTTAGGTGATTAAACGATAAATCATCTAAATTATGTTTAAAAATTCCATTATCTATTGAGTATGAGATTAACATAGTATCAGCTATTGATTTGAATAAGACTCCATATTTATTTAAAATTCTAATGTCATATTTAATATTTTGACCAATCTTTAATATTGCTTCGTTTTTACAAATTTTTTCAATTTGATTAATTACATAATTTTCTTCTAACTGATCATCATTTCTTTTCGATCCATCAATATTTGTGTGATTGATTGGTATATAATAAGCTACATTCTCATCACAACATAAGGAGACTCCAACTAAAGTAGCGCTTTCAATATTAAGAGAGTTTGTTTCAGTATCAATTGCACAAATGCCTTTTATTGCGATATCTTTTAAAACTTTTAGAAGATCTTTTTTTGAATTAATTAATTTGTATTTAGGTTCAGTTTTATTTTTTTCATTGGTTTCATTTTGATGATCAATAGTAGAAATAAATGAATTATTTTTTAGTCTTTCTGAAGTTGATTTAAAGCCCTGTTCTCTAAGAAATTCAAAAATGTTATTACCTCCTTTTTTCAATTCATTATAAGTACTAATTGTACTTATAGCATTTGGAATTTTTATATCGTCTTTAAGCTTAACAAGTTCTAAACTGGTTCTAATATCCTTTTGAGCTTCAATTAAAGTTTTTCTTCTTTTGTCTTGTTTAATTTTATCTAGGTTATTTAGTAAACCATCTAAATCTTTAAAATCATTTATTAATTGAGATGCAGTCTTAGGACCAATACCAGGAGCACCTGGAATATTATCAACTTTATCTCCGGTTAATGCCTGTATATAAATAACTTTTTCTGGTTTAACTCCAAACTTTTCTTCAACATCATTAATTTCTATTTTTTTATTTTTCATAGGATCTAGCATAGTTACTTTATTACTAACAAGCTGCATTAGGTCTTTATCAGATGATACAATTATTGTTTCTATGTCATCATCTTTTGCTAAATTTACGTATGTGGCTATCAAATCATCCGCTTCATAACCCTCTATTTCCAACTGTGGAATATTAAAACTTTCAACACATTCTCTTATAAGTGGAAACTGAGGTATTAAATCATCTGGTGTCTCTCCTCGATTAGCTTTATATTCTGGATAGATTTTATTTCTAAAATTTTCACGAGCAGCATCAAAAATCACTATCATTTTATCATCACTGTAATCTTCGATAAGTTTAACAAGCATATTGGTAAATCCAAAAACAGCGTTTATAGGTGTACCATCTGGTCTATTCATAGGGGGAAGACCATAATATGCTCTAAATATGTAGGCAGAACCATCAACTAATATTAATCTACTCTTTTTATTCTTCATAAATTTAAATATATAAGATTTAAAATTAATGTCAGATTATAAATATTCAATTGAAGCAAAAAATGTAAATAAAAATTTCTTTAAAAAAACAAAAGAAATTAAAGCCTTGATAAATTTTGATATACAAATAAAAAAAGGCTCAATACATGGATTATTAGGACCTAATGGGGCAGGGAAATCAACATTCATAAATATTCTAGGAGGATTAGCTAAAAAAAATTCAGGGAAAATATCTATTTGTGGGATTGATATAGATAAGAATCCGAAATTAAGTAAATTCAAAATAGGCATAGTTCCTCAAGAATTAAATATTGATCCATTCTTTTCACCTGCAGAGTTACTTGAGCTTCAAGCGGGGCTTTATGGCATTTCAAAAAAAAATAGAAAAACAGATGAAATATTAGAAAACCTTAAGTTAACTGAGCAAAGGAATGCATATGCAAGAACTTTATCAGGAGGCATGAGAAGAAGATTGTTAATTGCAAAAGCTTTAGTTCATGATCCAGAAATGTTAATATTAGATGAGCCTACTGCAGGTGTTGATATAGATATAAGATCGTCAGTTTGGGGATATATAAAAAAAATAAATAAATTAGGGACAACTATTTGTTTAACTACTCACTACTTAGAAGAAGCTGAAAATTTATGTGATAATATTTCAATAATAAACTTTGGAAAAAAAATTAAAGAAGACTCAAAAGAAAATTTACTAAACATAATATCTAAGAAAACTGTAAGTTTTATTTTAAGTGAAAATTACCCAATACCAGATGATTTAAAAATTTATAATCCTATAATTAATGAAAAAAATTTAACATTAGATTATGATAAAAATAAAACTAACTTAAAAATAATAATTGATATCTTAAATAGTAATAAAATAAATTTTAAAGAAATAAATACTTATGAAGGTGATCTTGAAGATGTTTTTCTTAAATTAGTAAAAAATAATGACTAGTTCAATAAAAAAAATTTTTATAAGTCTTTTATCATTAGTTCCATTGTTATTAATTACAGGTCCTGCTGCACCAGACATAGTAATATCATTTTCAGTTATTGTTGGTTTATTTTGGCTGATTTTTATAGAAAGAGATTTATCACTAGTGAATAATAACTTTATTAAAGCTTCTTTTATATTCTGGACTATTTTAATAATTACTAGTTTTTATTCAATCAATAAAGAAAGGTCATTTCAAGACTCATTAATTTTCTTAAGATATTTATTAATACCAATAACAATTTATTTTTTATTTTTTAAAAATAATAAAGATCTCAGAAATGTTTTATTAATTATATTTATATTAGTTATTTTTGTATCTTTAGATACAATGTATCAATTTTTTAATTATACATCTAAAGATGGTTTTGGAGAAGATATATTTGGCTTTAAATCAAATTGGTATGGTAGGTTAACCGGACCTTTTAAAGATGAATTAATCCCAGGAGCATATTTATCAAAGTTTGGATTAATTGGTTACGCTTTTATATTATCTAACAAAAAACTTGAAAATAATATTTTAATTCAAGTTTTTTATTTAGCAACAATACTTGTTGTATGTTTTGCTTCTGGTGAACGCATGGCATTAGCTACTTATTCTCTAGCATTATTAATATTGTTATTATTTTTAAATAAAAAAAGAATAACAATATTATTATCAATAATATTAGGATTATTATCGATTTTTTTGATTAATAAATTGCATCCATTTTATAATGATTTCAAAGTAATTGAGTCAAATGAATACCATCAAGGATTAAAAATTGAAAAAAAATTTGAATGTGAAAATAATTCCAAAGAGCTTTGTACTAAAATTATTCAAATTCAACCAAATTTTTTTAAAGTATTAAAAAATTTTAAAACTTCAGCTTATGGAGAAATTTATTTTCTTTCCTTAAACATGTTTAAAGATAATCCCTTGACGGGAATTGGTATAAGTAACTTTGAATTTGGATGTAAAAATATTCCAAAATATGGAAATATTATGAAAAATTATAATTGTGCATCACATCCGCATAATTTGTATCTACAATGGTTAGTAGAAGGTGGTTTATTTACTTTAATTTTTTTTATAATCTATCTCTACTTTATTTTTAATTTTATTTTATACAATGAGGGAAGGTATGAATTTAAATTAATAGGTATTGTTGTTTTAATAATTATGTTTTGGCCAATCATGTCAACGGGAAGTCTTATTAAAAATTGGAATGGAGTTTCAACATTCTATATAATGTCTTTGTGTTTGTGTATGAGTAGATTTAAAAAATATTATTAAATTTTGAATCAAGAAAATAATTTTTTAAATATCTTGCTATAAAAATACCTATTATAAAAAAAAATAGAACAGCAACTACTGTTCCTTGTCCTTTACCTATAAAAGAACCTAAATATATAAATAAAAAAATAAAAGATGAAGATAATATTTTAAAGTGTATTCCGATTATAGAGCCAAAAATAAAAAAAAATAAAATAAAAAGAGTATTACCCAAACCCATGCCAAAGTATGATCCAACATATGCCATATAAAATGATGAAAATACAATTGAAAGATTAGTAGAAGTAGAATTATCTATGTATCTTGCCTTTAATAAATAAAAAAAAGACTTTATTCCATCTACCCATGTTATTTTTTTCCCTTGTGCTTTAGTTCTAAAATAATACGAAACACCAAATTCATAAATATAAAAATTATTTCTAACAATCTGAGAGGCTAGATCAATTTCTATACCAAAATCATTAATACTAAGTTTTATTTTTTCGATTACACTTCTATGTAATATTTTGAGTCCGCAATGCACATCACTTAATGACTGAGAGAAAAAAATATTAAAAATAAACGAATTAATTTTTCCTACTAGATTATTAAAAAAATAATTATTTTTTTTTAATTTACCTGAAGAGTATCTACTTCCAAAAAGGCATTTAATTTCAGAATTATTTAAAACCATTTGATACATTTCATGAGCATCTTTTGTATCTAATTCTAAATCTGCATCTTGAAGAAGCAAATATTCACCAGAGGAATTTTTTATACCTGTTTGTATTGCCTTACCTTTTCCTGAGTTTATATCTAGTCTTATTGATTTTAATAAATATTTAAAATTACTATTAATTTTATAATTTTTTATAATTTCTGTGGATTTATCATTTGAACCATCATCAACGATAATGACTTCAATATTATTATAATTAAAATAATTTTCTATTTGTTCAAATAATTTAGTTAAAAAACTTTCTTCGTTATAAACTGGTATAATGATTGATAATTTTATATTATTCTCTTGGAGCATGTTTATTTAATATTCTTTGAAGTGTTCTTCTATGCATTCTAAGTCTTCTGGCAGTCTCTGAAACATTACGATTACACTGTATAAACACTCTTTGAATATGTTCCCACCTAATTCTATCTGCGGTCATGGGATTTTCCGGTGGTGGTGGAAGAGTTTCCTTAGAATTTGTTAAGGCAGCATAAATTTGGTCTATTTCTGCAGGTTTTGGCAAATAATCTATGGCGCCTGATTTAATTGCAGCAACAGCTGTAGCGATATTACCATAGCCTGTTAGAAGTAAAGATTTGGTACTTGGACTTAATTTTTGAATTTCCTTTACCAGTTCCAACCCTGAGCCATCTTCTAGTCTCATATCAACTACTGCATAATCAAAATTTGTCTCTCTTACTTTAATTATAGACTCTTTAAATGAGGGAGATGATTGTACTTCAAATCCTTTTTTTTCCATAGATCTTGATAGCCTCTCTCTAAAAGGTAAATCATCATCAACTATTAATAATTTGTTGTTCATTCAATTAAGATAGAGTTATCAAGCTTTATTTCAACAATTGCTTTATTATCTTTTGAATTATAAAATTGTATGTCTCCACCCATATTTTCAATTAAATTTTTAGCTATAAATATGCCTAGACCCATACCATCATCATTTTTTGATATATATGGCTCTCCCAATTTATCTATAATATCTCTTGAAAATCCAGGTCCATCATCTAAAATTTTAATTAATGTGTTCTTTTTAGAATAATTTATATCTACTGTAACCTTTGATTGGGAATATGTAATTGCATTTTGAATTATATTTCCAAGTGAGTACATAATTTCATCTTTAAAAATAATTTTTGGTTCATCATTTGTAAAATTTTTTATAATGTTAAGTTTTTTATTTTTATTAAATTTATCAAAATTAATTTTAATTAAGTCAGTTATTTTTACTTTTTCAAGAAATTTGTCTTTTAATTTTAGTGGATTTTGCGAAAGACTTAATAAAATCTCTCTGCATCTTTCAGCTTGAGATTTTAATAAAATTATATCCTTAACTACATCATCATCTTCATTTAATTTTTTATTTTTTAAAAAATCATTTAAAATTAAAAAAATTGTATTCAAGGGCGTGCTTAACTCATGTACCGCTGCTGCACTTAATGACCCTACTTCTGTTATTTTCTTTTGATTTAAAAGTTGCAACCTTGATGCAGATAAGGCATTAGAAATTTTACGTGAAGAGCTAGCAAAAAGATATGCATATATTGCAATAAATATTATTGTTATTATCAAAGCAGAGACAAGACCAAAATTGTATATTTTTGGCAATATAAATTCATTTCCTAGACTTAAGGGAATAAAATAAAAATTTAGAGTTATTATAATTAAAATAGATATTGAAGATAAAATCACTGTGAGTAATGCAGGTAAGTAAGAGGCTGATGTAATAACTGGAGCTAAAATTAAAATAGAGAATGGATTGATTATTCCTCCAGTTAAAAATAATAAAATACCCAGTTGTAAAGTATCAAAAAATAAAAATAAAAATGCTTTTGTATTGCTAATAGTCTTGTTTTTTCTTTCCTCAAAATATGAATAAAAATTTATAGCTATTGATAATAAAATAATTATAAATGTCTCATAAAAAGGAATAGGAATTTTAATAACAAAGGCAACAAAAAATATTGCTAGTAATTGACCAAATATTGCAATCCACCGAATCTTAATTAAATTTCCAAGTAAGATTGTATTCATTAAATTTTCAAATATCTAAATTTGCGACTTTTAATGAATTCTCAGCTATAAATTTCTTCCTTGCATCAGTTTCTCCACCCATGAGGTCTTCAAAGGTTTTATTAGCGGCATCAACTTCATTTATTTTAACTGATAGTAAAATCCTTTCATTTTTATCTAGAGTAGTTTCCCATAATTGATCTGGATTCATTTCTCCTAAACCTTTATATCTATTGATTTGTATACCAAATTTTCCAATTTGTAATATTGTATCAATAAGATTTAACGGACCATATATCTTATATTCTTCATTTTTATTTATAATCGTTCCTGAACCATCTTCTTTAATTCTATAAAAATTCTCCATTAAGTCATCTCTAATTTCATTTAATGCCTTTGCTTCTGGAGTAACTATAAAGTTTTCATCAATTTTAAATTTCTCTGTAAAGCCTCTTATGGTTCTTTCTATGTTTATTATGTTATTAGAGTATTTAATTTTCCAATTTTTTTCTGAAATATTAGAAATTAAATTTAACCTTTGTTGTAAGTATTTAGCAATCTCAGCAGCAATTTTTTCATCTTTTAAATTTCTTAGATCAAGAGCCCTAACGATAGCTGCATGCTCAATTATATCGCTATTATCAATTCTTCTCATTAATGGCATTATTAGTCCTTTTGCTTTTTTTGAGAGATATATTATTTCTTTAAGTTCTTTACCTGCAATCTGATCATTAACTGTATTCTTTAAAAAAGTATTTTTTAATCCTTCTTCTATTAAATATTCTTCTAATTCATTTTCATCTTTTTTATAAACTGTAGAATTACCTTTCTTTATTCTGTACAAAGGTGGTTGTGCTATAAATAAACGACCAGAGTCTATAATAGGTTTCATGTGTCTATAAAAGAAAGTCAACAGCAAGGTTCTGATATGACTTCCATCAACATCAGCGTCAGTCATAATAATAATTTTATGATATCTCATTTTATCTACATCAAACTTACCATCAATTTTATTTTGATTTATATCGTCTGTTGGATTGCCAACTCCAGCTCCTATGGCAGTTATTAATGTTCCGATCTCATTACTTGTAAGAACTTGTTTATCATTAGCTCTTTCAACGTTAAGTATTTTTCCTCTTAACGGTAGAATTGCCTGATTCTTTCTATCTCTTCCTTGTTTTGCTGATCCTCCAGCAGAATCTCCCTCAACAATAAATAACTCTGAAAATTCAGGATTTTTTTCCTGACAATCAGCTAATTTTCCAGGTAGTGATGTGTTTTCTAATCCAGTTTTTCTTCTTGTAAGTTCTCTTGCTTTTCTAGCTGCTTCTCTAGCGTTTGAAGCTTCAATAATTTTATCAATAATTTTTTTTATTTCACTAGGATTTTCTTCAATCCATTGCTCCATCTTATTTAAGCTTATTGATTCAATAACTGGTCTAACTTCTGAGGAAACTAATTTATCTTTTGTTTGACTAGAAAATTTTGGATCAGGAAGTTTTACAGAAATAATACAAGTTAATCCCTCCCTAGAATCATCTCCCGTAATGTTATTAGAGCTTTTAGTGTTTTTATTAATGTAGTTTACAATAGATCTAGTCAAAGCTCCTCTAAAACCAGCTAAATGTGTTCCACCATCTCTTTGTATAATATTATTTGTAAAACAAATTGTATTTTCATGATAGCTATCAGTCCATTGTAAAGAACATTCAATAGAGATATTATTTTTTTCTCCATTAAATGAAATTGGCTCATTATTAATAATATTTTTTCCTTTATTTAAATATTTAACATATTCTTTTATTCCGCCATCGTATTTGAAATTAATTTTGTTTTCTTCCGAATCTCTTCTATCAATTAAATCAATACTAACTCCAGTATTAAGAAATGCTAGTTCTCTTAATCTTTTCTCAATAATTTTAAAATTAAAATCTATTTTTTTAAAAATATTTGTTGTTGGTAAAAAAGTTATTTTAGTACCAGTAAAAAATTTATCTTCGTTTTTATCAGAATCTCCAATAACGTTTAATTCTTTAGTGACTGCTCCATTACCAAATTCTATATTATAAATTTTACCATCTCTATTAATTTCTAAAATCAAATACTCTGATAAAGCATTAACAACAGAAACCCCTACTCCGTGAAGTCCTCCTGATACTTTGTAACTATTTTGATCAAACTTACCACCAGCATGCAATTCAGTCATTATTAATTGAGCAGCAGGTATTTTTTCTGTTTTATGTAAATCCACAGGTATGCCTCTTCCATTATCACTGATTGTAACTGTACCATCGGCATTTAGAATTACTTCAATATTATCGCAAAAACCTGCTAAAGACTCATCAATTGAATTATCCAATACTTCATATATCATTTGGTGAAGTCCAGAACCGTCATCTGTATCACCGATATACATTCCCGGTCTTTTTCTAACCGCTTCTAATCCTTTTAAAACCTTTATTGAATCGGACGAATAATTATTATTCATAGATCAGTTATATTATAAAAGTTTACTTTTGTTGACATAAAAGAAAATAAAGTTTTATCAGTACCAGTAAAGAAAAATTGAATATCAAATTTATCAGTTAACTCTAATAATATTTTTCTATTTATATCGTCTAAATGTGAACAAATTTCATCAAATAATAAAATGGGTTTTATATTTTTGTTACTTATTAAATAATCACACTGTGCCATTAAAATAAGTAAAATTAATGTTTTTTGTTGACCAGTAGAAAGTTGTGAAGCTTCTGTATCTTTATCTACCATAGCTACAAAGTCTGATTTATGTGGACCTATAGCTGAGCCTCCGATTTTTGAGTCAATGAGTCTAGAATTTTTTAATCCATCTTTGTAAATATCAAAATCAATTTTATTATTGTAGAAATTGTCTTTTATTGAAAAAGTTGCCTTGAATAAATGGTTGTTAAACTTATTAATTAAATTCATGTGTTTATTTAAAATGTCTATTTGTTTATTTCTCTCATAATAAATTTTTAGTGAAATTTTGGTAATTTCATTTTCAATCGTATCCAACCAATCTATATCATAATTATTTATTTGAAGAAGTTTTGACCTTTCTGATATATTTTTTTTGTATTTATTAATTAATTTATTATAATTTTTATTTTCTGAAAAAATAAGTTTGTCTATAAAGTTTCTTCTAAACGAAGGTGTGGATAAAAATAGTCTTTCCATTTCAGGTAAAAAAAATAAAAATGAAAGAGAAGAATCTATAAAATCTTCAGAATCTTTTGATATTTCATTGTTAATGCTTCGAATTTTTTTATATTTATTTTCTTTCTCTTCATTATATACCTTAAGATTATAAATATTTTTATCTTTTTCAAACTCACTTTCGATATAAAATTTTTTTTCTTCCTTTAAAATTAAATTTGTTAAACTTGCATTTCTAAAACCTCTACCTTTACCAAGTAAAGAAATGCTTTCTAATAAATTTGTTTTACCTGAGCCATTAAGTCCATAAAAAATATTACTGCCTGAATTAAAAGTTATTTTACAAGATTTAAAGTTTCTATAATTATTAAGATAAATTTTATTAATTTTACCCAAATCTTTATACTCTCATCGGCATCAAAACATACACAAGGTTAGAGTGAGATTTTTCTTTAGCAGTAATTGGACCAGAACTATCTTTTAAGTTAATTGAAATAATTTCATCCTCTAAATTATTCACTATATCCATTATATATTTTGAATTAAAACCAATTTCAAATTCATCTCCGCTATAAGTAAGATTTATATCCTCTGTAGCAGTACTATTTTCATTATTAGCCGTATTTAAATTAATTATGTCTTTTAATAACTTAAGTTTAATTACTGGTGACTTTTCATTAGCAATAGTACTAACCCTATCAACTGCTGCAAGTAATTTTTCTCTATTTACTTCAAGTAAATTATGGTTATTTTCAGGTATTACTCTTTTATAATCAGGGAAAGTACCATCAATAAGCTTAGATATAAAAATTAAATTATCTATGAAAAAAATGATTTTATTTGAACTAATTATAATTTCTATATCCTCATCAATTTCAGAGAGTAATTTAGATAATTCATAAATAGTTTTTTTTGGTATTATTACACCAGATACCTGTTCAATATCTTGATCTATTTCATGGCTAAACTTTGCCAATCTGTGTCCATCAGTTCCCACCAAGGTAACAGATGTTTTTTTATTTTCTAATTGTATATTAAAATAAAGACCGTTAAGAAAATAACGAGTCTCTTCATTTGAAATTGCAAATTTTGTTTTATCAATTAATTTTAATAATATTTTAGAATTAATTTTTATACTTGTACCTTCATTTTTTTGATCAATTATTGGAAAATCTTCCTTAGGTAAACAAGCTAATGAAAACCTTGAACCACTAGCCCTTAAAGTGAGAAGATTGCCATCATTTGAAATCATTTCAATATCACTATTGTCATCTAGTTTTCTTACAATATCATAAAATATTTGTGAATTTATCGTTGTTGCTCCTACTTCCAAAACATTACACTCCAACTTTTCTATTATAGATATGTCCATGTCTGTAGAGGACAGAGTAAGGGTATTGTCTTTAGCTTCAATTAAAATATTAGATAGAACTGGAAGGGTGTTTTTTTTGTCTACTATACCTTGGAGGTGTGAAATGCTCTTAAAAATTTTGTTTTTACTTATCTGAAACTTCATAGTTTAGATATATGGTAATTTAAATTAAGAATCTATAAGTCTTTTAAGTAATTCTAGATCTTCATTGAAATTTACATCAGATAATTTGAGTTCTTCAATTTTTTTCACTGCATGCATAACTGTAGTATGGTCTCTTCCACCAAATTTTCTTCCAATTTCAGGTAAAGATCTTGAAGTAATTGACTTTGCCAAATACATGGCAATTTGTCTTGGTCTAGCAACTGAGCGTGATCTTCTAGGAGAATGCATGTCTGTAATTCTTATGTTAAAATGCTCTGCAACTTTTTTCTGTATTTCTTCAATAGTAATTTTTTTATTTGATGACTTAAGTAAATCTTGAAGAACTAACTGAGCAGTCTCTATTGTTATTGGTGTACCTACAAGTGTTCCATGAGCTACTAGTCTATTTAAAGCACCCTCCATTTCCCTTACATTTGAAATAATTCTATGAGAAAGAAATTCTAAAACTTTTGGAGGTATTTCTACTCCTCGCTTTTGGGCTTTTTCTATCAAAATACCTAATCTTAATTCATAAGTTGTTGGATGTATATCTGCTACTAATCCGCATCCTAATCTGGACTTAAGTCTCTCTTGAACACCATCTAGGTCTGTTGGTGATTTATCAGCTGAAATAACTATTTGTTTGTTTTGTTCAATTAAGGCATTAAAAGTATGAAAGAATTCTTCTTGTGTATTATCTTTTCCACTTATGAACTGAACATCATCAATCATCAATACATCAATTGATCTGAACTGTTCTTTAAATGCAGATGTATCTTTATATCTAAGTGCTCTTACAAATTGATACATAAATTTTTCTGCTGATAAATAAATGACTTTTCTATCAGGTTGTTTTTGTTTTATTTTCCAACCTATAGCATGCATTAAATGAGTTTTACCTAAACCAACTCCTCCGCATAAGAAAAGAGGGTTAAAAGTAATTTTGTCTGCTTCTGAAACTCTTTGTGATGCAGCAAATGCTAATTCATTTGGCTTACCGACAACAAAGTTGTCAAATGTAAATCTTGGATCTAGAGGGGCTCCAAATTCATTAGGGTATGTAGAAGATTGATTAGATCTTACATCTAGACTAGACTTCCAATGGTTATCAGTGCTCTTAATTGTTCTTGTAGTTCCTGGTACTATTCTTCCGCCTGACGGCTTTACTACAAATTTTATAATATCAATTGAAGAAATATATTTTTTTGACTCATTTTTAATCTTGTCAGAATAGTTGTTTACAATCCAATCTCTTAAAAACTTTGTAGGTACCGAAAAAGTTATAGTATTATTTTGAATAGAAACATAATTAAGATGCTTTAACCAATTATTGTAAGCTGTATCACCAGCTGTTTTTTTTAAATCTTTTTTTAGGGAGGACCATTTACTTTCATCAAACGTAATAGATGTATTATCCATTTTCCCCCTAATAAACGGTTTTTGTATTTTAAATTTTACGAACAAAAACCCAACGTCGTAAAACTAGATCACCAAAATAATATTCTTAATCAACACCCTTTAAGTATTTTTGGCAAGAAGAAAAGCGAAAAAATTTAAAAAAAATTAATTTTTTTGGATTTGTTTTGATAACGAGGATAACTTTCTGGATATGTATTCTTTTTTAAAAATCCTTTTTTTTAATGCTTTTGCCATTATTGAGTTGACAGCACTAAAGGATTTTTGAATTTCTTGCTCATTTTGAGCTTTAATTGATGAACTAAATTTATTTAGAGCGGTTCTAAGTTTAGATAAGTATTGAGAATTAACAACATTTTTTACTTTATTCTGTCTTGATCGCTTTTTAGCTGAAATATGATTAGCCATATGGACGCTATAAATTTAAAATTAAGTAAGTCAATTATTTTATATTTAAATTATTTATTATTTTGAATATTTGGACAATAAAATGTAGATCGGCCATATTGTACTATTTTTATAATCGTATCTTTTCCAATTTTTTTACCTTCTCTATTATAAACTCTAAAATTTGACTGAAAACTTCCAAGAGTACCGTCTGCTGATCGATAATCCCTTATACTAGACCCCCCATATTTAATTGCTTTTCTTAAAATTTTACGAATTGATGATATTAGTATCATTAATTGACTAATTTTAAGTCTCTTACCAGGGGTTAGAGGTGATATTTTTGCATCAAATAATATTTCAGATGCATAAATATTTCCAATTCCAGAGATAATTTTTTGATTTAATAAAATTTGCTTGATTGCGACCTCAGAATTTGAAATTTTATCATACAAAGCTTTATGTTCTAATTTTGTACTGAGAGCATCTACTCCTAAATTCATAATATAACTCTTACTTTGTAACTTATTTGTTCTTACCAAATCTATAAATCCAAACTTTCTGGGATCATTAAAAATTAATACTTTTTTATTATTAAAGAATATAATGAAATGATCATGCTTGACTCTATCAAAAACATAATTATTTATCCGTAATCTACCTGACATACCTAGATGTATTACAAGGGAGTACATATTATCTAAATCAATAATAATATATTTTGCAATTCTTCTAATATTAGATATTTTAGATTTTAGTAATATTTTTTTTATACCATTTGGTATTTTTAAACGAAGTTGTTTAGTATGAATTTGAAGTTTAGAAATTTTTTGTTTTTTTATATTTTCAAGACCTCTTATTGTAGTTTCGACTTCAGGTAGTTCTGGCATAATGAATAAAAATTATAATTTTGGTTATACAAAAGTAAATTCAAAACAAAAGACTAAACTCGTCCAAGATGTTTTTTCAAGTGTAGCTTCTAATTATGATATAATGAATGATTTAATGAGTTTGGGGTTTCATAGATTGTGGAAAAAAAGATTCGTTGAAATCATAGACCTTAAAAAAGGTGATATTCTTCTAGATGTCGGTTCTGGATCAGGTGACATAGCGTATGAATTAATTAAGCAAAAAATATCTGCAAAACTATTTTTGTTAGATTTGAATAAAGATATGTTAGACCAAGGAAAAAAAAGAATTAAAAAACATAACCAAATTAATTTTATTATTGGCAATGCTGAAAAACTTAACTTTAATAATAATTATTTTGATAAATATACAATTTCTTTTTGTCTGAGAAATGTTACAAATTATGTTGCGTCTATTAAAGAAGCTTACAGAGTCCTTAAGCCTGGTGGCAAATATTGTTGTTTAGAATTTAGTAACCCTAAATCATCTTTGATCTCTAGTTCATATAAAATTTACAAATCAAATATATTGCCGCTGCTAGGTAAAATTGTTGCTAAAGATAAAAATGCATACAAATATTTAAGTGAAAGTATTGATTTATTTCCTGATCAAGAAGAGCTAAAAAATATTTTAATTTCATGTGGTTTTACAAAAGTAAATTCTGTAAATTTATTTAATGGCATTGTTGCAATTCACACAGGTTATAAGTCTTGATGAAAAATATTTTATTTATAATTACTGGCTCAATAGCAGCATCAAGATGTGTTGGTATTTTTGAATTACTTTATGCTAAAAATTTTGAAATAAGTTGTATTTTAACAAAGGAAGCTGAAAAATATATTAAAATTTCAAATTTAAAAAAATATACAAAAAATAGAATATTTACTGACAAATCTGAGAAGCAAAATAAAATGTTACATATAAATTTGTCTAGAAAAAATGACCTTGTTGTTGTTTGTCCAGCTACAGCAAATACTCTAGCCAAATTTGCTAATGGCTATGGAGATAATCTAGCTTCAAATACACTTCTAGCGTCTAATAAAAAAATTTTCTTTATCCCAGCAATGAATAGTCAAATGTGGGTAAATAAGGCCAATCAAAAAAATATAAAGATTATTAAAGATAGGGGATACGAAATAATAGGTCCTGAGATTGGAAAACTTAAATGTGGAGAATATGGTCAAGGAAGAATAAGTGATAATAAAAAAATTGTAGAAATTTTGATAAATAATTATGAAAAAATTAATCTTCTTCGTAATAAAAAATGTTTGGTAACAGCAGGACCAACAATTGAGATGATTGATCCAATTAGATATATATCAAATCACTCATCGGGAAAACAAGGATATGAAATTGCATCTCAATTATCTCTTAATGGTGCAAATGTAATACTCATTTCAGGACCAACTAATTTAACCCCCCCTCCGAATATAAAATTTATACAAGTTAATTCTACAATTGAAATGTATAAAATGATTAATAAGGTTTCAAATTTAGATATTGGCATTTTTTCTGCAGCAGTATCTGATTATAAAAATGAAAAAATAAATAGCTCAAAAACAAAAAAGAGAAATTCACTGAAACTTAACCTTATAAAGAATATTGATATTTTAAAAAAAATTGGAAATAGCAAAAATAAAAGACCTAAGTTGTTAGTTGGTTTTGCAGCTGAAACCGGGGGTTTATCTCTTGCAAAGAAAAAACTTAATAATAAGAATTGTGATATGATAGTTTATAATAAAATAAATAAAAAAAACAAAGTATTTGGTTCAGACTATAATAAAATCTCAATAGTTACAAAAAAAGAAATAAAAAATTATAGAAAAATGACAAAAGTAAATTGTGCTAAAGAAATAATTAAATATATATATAATTTTCAGCTAACAAATGAATAGTTTTACTGATTCAGAGTATGAGATTTTTAGTAGATTATTTATTTTAAATGAATTTTCTGAAAAAAATTTAAAAAAATTAAGTAATATAAAAATTGGTATAGTTGGTATTGGTGGTATTGGATGCCCTTTAAGTCAATATTTAATTAATTCAGGAATAAAAGATATAAATTTGATAGATGGAGATATTATTGAAAAAAGTAATTTAAATAGACAAATATTATTTGATACAGAAGATATTGGTAAAAAAAAAGTAATAGTTGCTAAAGAAAAATTAAACAAGATTAATCCTGATTGTAATATAAACATAATAGATAAAAAAATTAATAAAACAAATATAGTAGCACTTAAAAATTGTTCAATTGTCGTTGACGCAACTGATGACTGGATTACTTCTAAGTTATTAAATGAATATTGTGTAAAAAATTCAATTAATTTTTTATATTCATCAGTTGTTAAGCATTACATTCAAGTAATTTTATTTGATAATAGGAAAGTAAATAAACACCTTTGTTTAAATTGTATATTTCCCAATCAAGATGATGTTGATTTACCAAGATGTGAAACAGTAGGTATTTCTGGTATAGCTGCAGGATTGGCTGGATTAATAACAGCACAAAAAATAATTAATTTTTCATTAAATTTAAGAGATGAAACAAATATATTAACAAATTCTGATGGAAAGCTATTAAATATTGAAAATATTATTGTTAAAAGTAAACATGGTTGTTATTTAAATTCTTTTTAAGTTAATTGATAAATTCATGAAAAAAGTTTAATCTAAGATATGAAACAAAATTCTTTTACATATGATCAACTAATTGATTGTGGCAAAGGTATACTCTTTGGAAAAGGCAACGCACAACTACCCATGCCGCCAATGCTTATGTTTGATAGAATTACTTCAATTAATGAAAATGGGGGTATTTTTTCAAAAGGTGAAGTAATCGCCGAATTGGACATTAAAGAGAGTTTATGGTTTTTTGAATGTCATTTCAAAGATGATCCTGTAATGCCTGGTTGTTTAGGATTAGATGCAATGTGGCAGCTATTAGGTTTTTATCTTGGATGGCTTGGGCAACCTGGTAAAGGTAGAGCATTAGGAGTGGGAGAGGTAAAGTTTAGTGGTCAAGTCCTTCAAACTGTAAAAAAAGTTACTTATCATATTTCTTTAAAAAGGTTAATTTTAAGAAAATTGATTCTTGGGGTAGGGGATGGTATTCTTAAAGCAGATGGTGAAATAATTTATGAAGCTAAAGATATGAAAGTTGGCTTATTTTCTAAAGATAAATAATTAAATGAGAAGAGTAGTAATTACCGGATTGGGCATCGTTTCATGTATTGGGAACAGGCAAAATGAAGTTATAAATAATTTAAGAAATTTAAATTCTGGGATTTCAAATGCTGAAGAATACGAAGAGTTTTCTTTTAGAAGTTTAGTACATGGAAAACCAAATATTAATATTAATGAAAAGATTGATCGAAGATTGTTGCGATTTATGGGAGATGGAGCAGCATATAATTATATATCGATGAAGGATGCAATTGAAGACTCAGGTCTTGAAGAAAAAGATGTATCAAACGATATGACTGGAATAATTGTTGGATCAGGGGGGCCTTCAACCCAAAATTTATTTAAATCATCAGAAATTGGTAAAAATTCTGGATCTAAAAAAATTGGTCCTTTTATGGTTCCTAGAGCGATGTCAAGTACAAATTCTGCAACGCTTGCTACACCATTTAAAATTAAAGGAGTAAATTATTCTATTACCTCAGCTTGCTCAACAAGCTCACATTGTATTGGAAATGCGTATGAACTTATTCAAATTGGAAAACAAAATATTATTTTTGCGGGCGGTGGTGAAGAATTACATTGGACATTATCAATTTTGTTTGATGCAATGGGAGCACTATCATCTAAATATAATGATACCCCTAAATTATCATCAAGAGCTTATGATGCTAATAGAGATGGATTTGTAATAGCGGGTGGGGGTGGAACTTTAGTTTTAGAAGAGTTAGAACATGCAAAAGCAAGAGGAGCAAAAATATATGGAGAATTAACCGGATATGGAGCTACTTCTGACGGATATGATATGGTTCAGCCGTCAGGAGAAGGTGCGGAAAGGTGTATGAAAAAAGCTCTAAATAATATTAATGGAAAAATAGATTATATTAATACTCATGGAACAAGCACACCAATTGGGGATATTAAAGAATTAGAGGCTATTAAGAACGTTTTTAAGACAAACATGCCAAAAATGAGTTCAACTAAATCACTAACAGGACATTCCTTAGGTGCAACTGGTGTGCATGAAGCTATTTATTGTTTATTGATGATGAATAATAATTTCATTAGTGGCTCTGCAAATATTGATAATCTTGATGAAAATGCAAAAAACTGTAACATTCTTTTACACACTGAAGAAAATAATAATATTGAAAATATAATGTCTAATAGTTTTGGGTTTGGTGGAACAAATGCAACTTTAGTTTTTTCTAAATATCATGCTTAAAAATAAAAAAGGTATAGTGTTTGGCATAGCCAATAATCATTCTATAGCTTGGGGAATATCTAAAGAATTGTCTAAAAATAATGCTGAATTAGCAATTGGTTATCAAAATAAAATTTTATTAAAAAGAGTAAAACCATTGTCTGAAGAAATTAATTGTAAAATGTTAATTGAGTGTGATTTTAATAATTCAAACTCAATAAACAATGCTGTGAAGATAATCAAAGAAAAATGGGGAAGTTTAGACTTCATTGTACATGCAGTTGCATTTGCAGACAAAAACGAATTAAATGGTAGGTACATAGACACTTCTAAAGATAATTTTATAAATTGCTTGGATATTTCATGTTTTTCCTTAACTAAATTAGCAAGATCTTTTGAACCTATTTTAAATAATGGTGGAAGTATTCTGACATTAAGTTTTTATGGTTCAAATAAAGTGATACCTAATTATAATTTGATGGGAATTGCAAAAGCTGCACTTGAAACAAGTGTAAAATACTTAAGTGTAGATTTGGGTGAAAAAAATATTAGAGTAAATGCAATATCAGCAGGCCCGATGAGAACAATTGCAGGAGCGGCTATAAATAATGCGCGTGAAGTTTTTAAATTTACAGAAAAGCACTCAGCTTTGAAAAGAAATGTTAATCTTGAAGAACTTGGTAAATCAGCTTTATATTTTATTAGTGATATGTCCTCTTCAGTAACTGGGGAAATTCATTATGTTGACTGTGGTTATAATATTATTGGTATGCCTAGTGAAAGTTCAAATCTTTAATTAATTGCCTAGGATCATCAATAAAAATACTATCTACCCCAATATCGAATAAATCTTTAGCATCACTAGTATTAATATTTTCATCTGAATAAACTGTAATAATTAAATTATATTTTTTTATCTTATTAATAATTTCATTTGAAATAATATTTATATTTAAACCACAAATATTTGCACTTTGTTCTTGAATAATATTTAATAAATCATCTAAGCTAAAATGATCAAAAGTATCTAAAAGAAAGCTTCTATTAGAATATGGAAGCAATTTTGATATTTCAAAAAATGAATCTAGATCAAATGAAGAATAGAAAATCTCCATACCATCAATATTTTTTGTTAAATCATATATTTTTGAAGCATTAATTTTTTCACATCCTATATTTGGTTTTAACTCTATATTTAAATTACTTTTTCTTTTTTTACATAATTTTAAAACATCTATCAATTTTGGAACAAAAATTTTAGTTTTTTTATTATAAAAATGCTCTCCAGCATCTAATTTTTTTATATGATTATATTCATAATCTTTTACATAACCATTCCCATTAGTAGTTCTATTGAGTGTATCATCATGCAATAATATGGGTATATTATCTTTAGAAATTTTTACGTCTACTTCAACAAAATTTAAACCTAAGTCAAAAGCTTCGTTAATTGAATTTAATGTATTTTCTGGACACAGATTTTTAACACCTCTGTGTCCAATTAGTTTTGGTAGATTAAGCTTTTTCTTCTGAGTCAACTGCTTTCATTGAAAGTTTGATTTTGCCTCTTGAGTCAATATCTAAGACTTTAACTTTAACAATATCGCCCTCTTTTAAAACATCTTCAACCTTTTCAACTCTCTCATTTTTTATCTGGCTAATATGAACTAAGCCATCTGTTGATCCCATAAAATTTACAAAAGCACCAAAATCCATGATTTTCATCACCTTGCCTTCATATATTTTACCAATTTCTGGTTCTTCAACAATATCTTTAACCCATTGAAGTGCATCTGCTCCGGATTTTTGATCAACAGCAGCAATACTAACGAGACCTTCGTCATTGATTTCAATTTTTGCACCTGTTGTTTCTGATATCTCTCTAATCACGGCACCACCTTTACCAATAACTTCTCTAATTTTGTCTTTATTAATTTGAAGGTTTGTTATGGTTGGAGCATATCGAGATATAGATTTATTAGGTTTTTCAATTGCTTTGGACATTTCTCCTAAAATATGAAAACGTCCTTCTTTTGCTTGAGCCAAAGCCTCTTTCATTATTGCAGCTGTTATACTTGTAATTTTAATATCCATTTGAAGAGAGGTAATTCCTTCGGAGGTACCTGCAACTTTAAAGTCCATATCACCTAAATGATCTTCATCACCTAAAATGTCAGATAAAATTACATACTTATCA
>MDSV01019911.1_pt1 | contig 25474 bp, 23 predicted proteins | sample 810851 | NCBI WGS metagenome assembly MDSV01 (sample SAMN05326640, study PRJNA326480) | marine metagenome | isolation source: seawater | place: Atlantic Ocean: North East | collected 2012
TATTTTATAATTTTTATATTTTTTAGCTTAGCTTCATTAACAAATTATATTTTTTTTCATTTTAATAATAAATCTTTTAATTATTTTAATTATTCTGACGATCAGATTATGGTTTTACTAAAAAAGAATATCAAAAATTCTAAGATAATATTTATAGATCATTCTAACTTTATGGATTATTTGTTTTTAGAAAAAGAATATAATAAAAATAATTATTTATTGATAAAATCAAAGCCTAACAGAAATTCTTATTATAAAATTTTTTACCCTAATCAAAATAGAGAATCATTTGGACAATTATCAGAAAAAAATGATCTTATAGTTAAATATAAAAAAGACATATTTATTGATATTTCTAATATTTTTTCTATTGATTACATTATATTTAATGGAAAAAAATATAAAAATTCAAATGAAAATAGATATTATTTAAAAAACTTTGATATAAATAAATTAAATGAGCTATGATGAAATACTCTCATAAAATTAAAAGAAAAAAAACTAAATCAATAAATGTCGGTAATGTTAAGATTGGTTCTGAAGCTCCAATTAGTGTCCAAACCATGACTAACACTGTTACACATGATATTGAAAGTACTTTAGCGCAAATAAAAATAATTGAAGATTCTGGTGCTGACTTGGTTCGTATATCAGTTCCAGATGCCGATTCATCTAAAGCTTTATCTAAAATTATTCCAAATATAAATATTCCAGTAATTGCAGATATTCATTTTCATTATAAGAGAGCTCTTGAAGCTGCAGAAAACGGTGCACATTGTTTACGAATAAATCCTGGTAATATAGGATCTAAGGAAAAAGTTGCTGAAGTAGTGGTATCAGCAAAACAAAATAAGATTCCAATAAGAATTGGAGTAAATGCAGGAAGTCTTGAAAAACATATTTTAGATAAATTTAAAAGTCCTACTGCAGAAGCTCTTTTTGAAAGTGCAAAATACAATATACAAATCTTGGAGAATTTAAATTTTGATAACTTTAAAATAAGCGTAAAAGCTTCAAATATATTTACTTCTGTAAATGCATATAAAATGTTATCTAATTTTTGTGACTATCCTCTTCATTTAGGTATAACTGAAGCTGGTTCATATTTTAGTGGTTCTATTAAATCTTCAGTTGGCTTAGGTATGTTGTTATATGAAGGCATTGGAGATACCATAAGAATATCCTTATCAGATCACCCGAAAGAGGAAGTTAAAGTTGGCTTTGAATTATTGAAAACACTTAATCTTAGGGAATATGGAGTAACAATTATTTCTTGTCCTTCATGTGCTAGGCAACAATTTGACGTAATTAATACTGTTAAATCAGTTGAGGCAAAATTACAGCATATTCAGAAACCAATCACTGTATCAATAATTGGTTGTGTTGTTAATGGACCAGGTGAAGCAAATATGACTAATATAGGTATTACTGGAGGTGGAAATAATACGCATATGATATATGTTGATGGAGAAAAAAATCATCGTATAAAAGATGAAAATCTTGTTGATTATTTAGTTAATTTAATAGAAGAAAAAGTTACACAAATTCATAAACAAACACATGGTTAAAAATATTAAATTAGTAAGAGGCACTCACGATCTAGTCGGAGAAAATATACAAAAGTTTAATTTTATTTTAGACAATTTTCGAAAATTATCAGAAAAATTTGAATTTAAAGAAATTATAACTCCAATAATTGAACAAGAAGAATTATTTATTAGGAGCGTTGGTGAAATAACAGATATTGTTTCAAAGGAAATGTATACTTTTATTGATCAAGGAGAAAAAAAAATTTGCCTTAGACCAGAGGCAACAAGTGGAATTGCTAGATACTGTTCAGAAAACTATATATCAGGAGCAATGAAATTATTTACACACGGACCTATGTTCAGAAGAGAAAGACCTCAAAAGGGAAGATTTAGACAATTTAATCAACTTAATATTGAAATTATTGGCGAAGAGTCTAATTATTTTGATTTTGAGGTAATTTATTTTGCTAATCTATTTTTAAAAAAAATTGGTTTGGAAAATAAGTATATTCTTAAAATTAATACAATTGGTACAAAAGAAGAGCAAAAAGCATATTCAAAATCTCTTTTTGATTTTTTAAATATTAAAAAAAATAAATTATCAATAACTTCTCAAGAAAGGTTGGGAAAAAATACATTAAGAATATTGGACAGCAAAGATCCCGAAGATTTAAATATTTTAGAAAAAGCACCTAAATTAAAAGATTTTTTATCTAACGAAAGTATAGATTTTTATGAAGGAGTAAAAAAATTACTTATATCTCATGATGTAATTTTTGAAGAAAATGATTATTTAGTAAGAGGTTTGGATTATTATTGTCACACCGCTTTTGAATTTCAAACTTTAGACGATAAAAGGCAGAATGCTTTGCTAGCTGGAGGAAGGTATGATGGGCTAATTAATATGATATCAAATAGAAATATTCCTGGAGTTGGTTGGGCAGCTGGTATTGAGAGAATAATGGACTTAATTCCTCTTAATAATAATAATAATAATAATAAAATTTTGTTAGCAGTTCAAAATATTGATTATTTAGAAGACCATAAACTTTTAGAAATAATGTCAAAAGGTGATATATCTTTTGAAATTAAGATAAGTAAAAATATAAAAAAACTTTTTTCTTATGCAGATAAAAATAAATTTGATTATATTTTATTAATAGGCGAAGAGGAAAATAAAAAATCCTCATGTATTTTAAAAAACTTAAATTCTAAAGAGCAAAAAAATATACCAATAAGTCGTTTAGATTTAGATAATGAAATTAGATAAACAAATTAATGACTTAAAAGAAAAGTTTAAGTCTTTAAATAATCAATTAATGAATTCCGAAAGTATCGAGAATAAAGAATTAATAAAAATTAATAAAGAACTTTCAAAGCTTGAACCAGTTATAATAATAGTAAATGAAATTGAGAAAATCGAAAATGAAATTAAAGGTTATAGATTTATGCTTGAAAATGAAAAAGATGATGATCTTAGGGAAATAGTAAAAAAAGAACTACCTGAATATGAAACAACATTAGAAAAGAAAAATAAAGAATTAATGTTATCCTTATTGCCTAAAGATGAAGCAGATGAAAAAAACGCAATATTAGAAATTAGAGCAGGTACTGGTGGTGATGAAGCAGCTTTATTTGCTGGAGATTTATATAGAATGTATGAAAGATATTCATCAAATAAAAAATGGCAATTTAATCCTTTGGAAAAATCTGAGACAGGTTTAAAGGGTATTAAAGAAGCTGTAATTGAAGTTAAAGGTAATAATGTATTTAAATTACTTAAAAATGAATCTGGTGTTCATAGAGTCCAAAGAATCCCAGAAACTGAGTCAGGAGGAAGAATTCACACTTCTGCTGCAACTGTAGCAGTATTGCCTGAAGCTGAAGAATTTGATGTAGATATAAAAGATTCAGAAATAAGGATAGATGTTTATAGATCAGGCGGTGCCGGCGGACAGTCAGTAAACACTACAGATAGTGCAGTTAGAATTACTCATTTGCCGTCAGGAATTGTTGTTATACAGCAAGATGAAAGATCTCAACATAAAAACAAATCAAAAGCTTTGAAAATACTTAGATCTAGAATTTATGATTTAGAGAGACAAAAAAGAGAAAAAGAATTATCCACAGATAGAAAAAATCAAGTTGGAAGTGGGGATAGGTCTGAAAGAATTAGAACTTATAATTTTCCTCAAGGAAGAGTGTCTGATCATAGAATTAACCTAACATTATATAAATTAGATCAGTTTTTATTAGGTGAAGCATTAGATGAGATGATTTCTGCACTTTCTGCTAGCCAAGAAGCTGAAAAATTAAATAAATTAAATGATAAATAATCAAATTAATATATCGGATTTACATAAAAATATTTTTACTATTTTAAATGATAAAAAAATTAATCAATCTAGTTCAGAAGCAAATATTATAATTTCTGAGGTTGCTAAAGTAAAAAATTATAAAAAATTATCTGATATTAATTTTAAAAAACTTAATCTAATTATTAGAGAAAGATTAAAAGGCAAGCCCTTAGCTAAAATAATAAATAAAAAAGGTTTTTGGAAAGAGATTTTTTTTACTAATGAATTTACTCTTGATCCAAGAGCAGATAGTGAAGTCTTGATTGAATCGGTTTTAGAAGATTTTAGTAATTTTAAAAAACAAAAAATTAAATTCATTGACTTATGTTCAGGTACTGGATGTTTGGGTATCTCAATTCTAAATGAATTCATTAACTCTGAATGCTTATTTATGGATATATGCAATCATGCTTTAAATGTTAATAAAATTAATTGTAAAAACCTAAATGTAATAAATAAATCTACTTTCTTAAAATCAGATCTTTTTATGAATTTTAAAAATAATATTAATGATTTTAAATTTATAATTTGCAATCCACCATATATTATTTCAGAAGATATTTTAAAACTAGATAAAGATACCTCTTATGATCCAGTTATTGCTCTTGATGGTGGTGAAAAAGGTTATAAATTTTACCAATTGATCATAAGTCAATTGATAAATATGGATTATAAAAATTCAATCTATTTTGAAATTGATCCAAAAATTAAGAAAAATGTATTAAAATTAGCTATGGATAATAATTTAAAAGTATTATATATAAAGAAAGATTATCTAAAACTTGATAGATTGATTAAAATTTCTTTCCACTGATTATTTAGTGAAAAATTAATTTAGATAACATTGCTTAATGAAAACATTTAATAATAGAAGAAAAATATATAGTTCGAATAGTAGAAGGACAAATGGCTCACAAAGAGGTTCTGCTGATTCCCCTTATTTACCGCAAAAAGCGAATAATAATGGGTATAGAAGAAACAATAAAAATTTTAAGGACCAGTATACTGATTATATAAATAAAGCAAAAGATGCTATTAGTAATGGTGACGAAATATTAGAACAGTTTTATCTACAATACGCTGAGCACTGTTTTAGACAAATGGAAGACTCCGGAAGATCTTTTGTTTCAAAAAAAATTGATAAATCAACTACTGAAAATGAATCAAGTAAAACGACCTCTACCAATAATTCAAAAGAAAAATCGTCTACCAAGACTGACTTTGATGATTTAGCTAATCAACTTGCATAGAAATTATTTTATTATTTAATTCATAAATATTATTTTTAAATATTACCATTTCCTCTTTATTTAAATTTCGTCCTGATGGTAATTTAAGTGTTGAAGGATTTATTTGAACATTATTTTTAATTATTTCATAATGTAGATGAGGTCCTGTTGATCTACCAGTGCTTCCAACATAGCCAATTACATCTCCTTGTTTTACCCTATCTCCTTTATTTAAACCTTTTTTGAATGATTTCATATGAGCGTATGCAGTCTTATAGGTACTGTCATGTCTAATTCTAATATATTTTCCATAACCCCCATTTCTTCCAATATATTCTATTACTCCATTTCCTGCTGCAAAAATTGGAGTTCCGGAAGGAGCAGCAAAGTCCAACCCCTTGTGTAATTTATCATATCCTAATATAGGATGCTTTCTCATACCATAACCTGAACTTAGTCTTGAGCCGTTTATAGGAGTTTTCATTAAACTTTTTGTCATACCTTTACCTTTTTCATCAAAATATTCATTAAAATCATCACTTTTGAAAAGATAGTAAGTTAAAGGTGTACCCCTAGAATATAACTCTAAATATTCAGGGTCTTCTATTTTGACAGTTTTGCCATCATCATTAGTTTTTTTTGTGAAAAGAATTTTAAATTTATCTCCTTTATAAATATCTCTTTGAAAATCAACATCAAAGCTAAATATTCTTATCATTTCTTCTATAACAATTTGAGATAGGCCCTGATCCACCATTGCTTTATAAAGACTAGTTTCAATAATACCTTCTGAATATACTAATTCGGAATTAAGTTTTATTTTATCAATAGAATAATTTATTTTATTATTATCTAAATTAATTATTAATATTTTTTCTTCAGAAATTTGATAAGAAATATCTAAAAAAGTTAATTTTTTACCTTCATATTTATAGGATATATTTATTTTATCTCCCACGTATATTTTTGAAAAATTATAAATATTTTTTCCACCCATGATTATATCATTTGAGTCATTATTATTAATGCCAGCTTTTTTTAAAATTTTTGCAAAATTATCTCCTTTTTTAATTTCAATAATATAGGTTTCATAATCTATTGTTTTTATAGGAACTAACGATGATTTATCCTCTAGTTTGTCTTCTATAATTACTTGATTATCAATATCCTCTACAATAATTTCTTGATAATATTCTCTAAATCTAGGTGGTTCAAAGTAATTGTAATTATCACTAGTTATTTCTATAGCACTATCTAAAATGATATTTTGATAATTGTTATAAGAAAGATATAAAAGGTGGAAGCTTATTGATATGATTAAAAAAAAAAGACCAATTTTCCAATTGAATCTTTTAGCAAACATTTGTTATTTATAAATGTATAGGTATATTTCTTCAATATTTATATTAAATGATAGATAAAATAAAAAACAGTTTTATTGAAATATTTATTGAGTCAAAGAGTATTTTTTTAGTTCTTTTTAAAGTCATAGTACCAGTTGTTATTATCATCAGGATCCTAGAGCTTTTAGGGTTTATACCTATTTTATCCAAGTTACTTGAACCAATGACAAGTTTTATAGGTATAGATGGTTCTTTAGGTTTAGTTTGGATGGCTGCAATACTGGTAAATATTTATGCGGCTATGGCAGCTTTTGCAACTTTGCAAAGCATTTTTGATTATACTATTGCGGAAACAACAATTTTAGGACTTATGATACTTGTAGCTCATAGTTTGCCCATTGAAGTTGCTATAGCAAGAAAATCAGGCATTTCTGCAAGTTTTAATTTTTTATTTAGGTTTATAAATGCATTAATTGCAGGGAAAATATTATTTATAATTTATTCTGAATTAAATCTCTTTCAAAACCTTAATCAATCTATTTTATCTATTCCAAATGATAATGTTTCACATTCTGATTGGATATGGTCACAGATTCAAAACTTTATCATGATTTTTATTATTATATTTTTTATCATAGCTTTTATTAATATTTTGAAAGTATTAGGAATTTGGAAGTTAATTTTAAGAATTTTAAAAATCCCTCTAAATTTTTTAGGTATGTCCGATAAGGTTGCGAATATTATATTAATTGGTTTGACTCTTGGTATTTCTTTTGGAGGTGGCTTTCTTATAGAAGAGTCAAAAAAAAATAATATTAGTAAAAAAGATATATTACTTTCATTATCTTTTTTAAGCTTATGTCATAGTGTTATAGAAGATACTATTTTAATTCTATTACTAGGTAGCCATATAAGTGGAATACTTTTCTTTCGACTAATATACACTATAATTATAGTTCTTCTAATGAATATATTTTTGAAAACTAATTATTCTGATAAAATTGTTAATTTTCTTTCAGTTAAATGAGTTATGTTGAATTTCCCAGATATGCAATCTCCATAACCCTAGAAGATAAATTTATCGATGGCATTATAAATATCTTTAAAAGTAACAAAAAATATTTTGAAAATTATCAGTCTATAATTGAAAAAGAATTGCTTTTAAATATAAAGCCACCTTTTTACAAAACAAATTTATATGATGAAAAAGAAATCATTAGTATTTTTTTAAATTTAAAAAATGAAATTGAAATTACCGATATAGTAAATTTTAAAAACATAAGTTTTAGATTAGAAAAAAAAGATAATTATTTAAAAATAATTTTAAAAGTCGATAATGAACTTGATTATTTTTTCTCTCAGATAATTAGGCGGTATGATGAGTTTAGAAAAGTTCTTAATATAAAACAATATGAAATGGATATCGGTAGATTTAAAAAATTAACTGAAAGACAAACAATGTATTATCAGATATGGGGACATCCGTATATATTTGAAGAAATAGAACATCATATTAAATTATTAAATTTAAATAATTTAAACAATAATGAAATAATTTCTTTTGAGGAAAAATTTAAAAAAATGTTAAATTATTTTAATTCAATAGATCTCAAATATATTGGTTTGTATAAACAAATAAACCAGAAATCCAACTTTAAGTGTATTTCTAAATTAAATCTTTAAAATTATTAATTTATAGAAATTATTTTAAATAAGTTTAAATTTGATTTATGGGTCTATATGTAAGAAAAAAATCCAATTCTTTTTTTAAAAATTTTATTATTCTAATTTTTTTAATTTTAGTAGGATATTTATCTTACTATTATTTTTTTATTTACAGCAAAGATGATAATCAAAAAAACTCCCATGAAATAACTAAAGTTAAAAATGATTTTGACGAAATTGTTACAAAAAATGATTTAAATTTATTATTTGAAAATTTTATCAAAGAGAATCCAGAAATAATTTTAAAATCTGTTAAAGACTATCAAGATAAGTTAATAGAAGAAGAAATGGCTGAAAATAAAATTAAGAATATTGATTCTATTAATAGACTTGTTGAAGTTCAATCAAACATGTTTATTGGCTCTAATGAATCTGATAAAAATATTTATGTTTTTGTTGATTACAATTGTGGTTATTGTTTAAAACTCAATAATGAAATATTAAATTTAGTAGAAAAAAATACTAATATAAAAGCTCATACGGTTCAATTACCTTTGCTTTCTGATACTTCATTAGATTTTGCAAAACTTGTTATTGCTTCTAGTTTTCAAGGGGATTTTACAAAGGTTCATAATTATTTATATTCTAATGATCGTAGAAATAACTTAACTGAAATCTATGCTGACCTTTTTTTAATGAATATTAATATAAGAACCATTAAAGAAAATGTTAATTCCGAAGAAGTTCAAAATATTCTTAATAAACATAAGGAAATATCGAATTTATTCAAATTCAGAGGAACCCCAGCAATTATAATCGGAAATCAAATCATTCCAGGTTATATTGATTTATTAAAATTAGAGGAAATTTTTATTCAAGAATTTAAAGATGCTTAATAATTAGTTATTCTAAATTATTTTTATTATGAAAATTTCAAATTTATTTAAAATTTCATCAAATATATTAGTATCTAGAATTTCAGGACTTTTTAGAGACATACTTTTTGCTAATTTTCTTGGTGCTTCTTTGTTATCAGATGCATTTATGTTTGCATTTAGATTACCAAATCTTTTTAGAAGAATATTAGCTGAAGGTGTAACAAATAGTGTATTTATACCATTATATTTGGAGCAAAAATCCAACTCTGATTTAGACTCCAAAAAATTTTATTCATTAATAACAGTGTTATTTATCCTTATAACAGGATTTATGAGTTTAATATTTTTTTTTCAAACAGAGAAAATCATATCTTTTCTTGCTCCGGGTTTTTTAAGAGAGGATTTTTTATTAAATAGTACAATTTCTTTAGTAAGAATAACATTTCCTTTTTTAATTTTAGCATCACTTAGTTCTTTATTCAGTTCAATCCTAAATGCAAATAATAGTTTTTTTATACCTTCTTTTTTGTCAGTTATATTAAATACAACTATGATAATTACATTATTAATTTTTAAAGAAAATTCTCATTTTGAACTTGCTTGGTGTATTTTAATCTCTGGATTAATACAATTAATTTTAGTTTTTATAAACATAAAAATTTTAAAACTTACTTTTGTTTTTTCTTTTTCAATAAGTGAAAAATTAATAATTTCTCTTAAAAAATTTTTTATTAGATTACTTCAAGCAATCCTTGGCTCAGGAATAGTTCAACTAAATATTTTTATATCTATGATATTTGCTTCTTTAGTTGGAGCCGGTGCTATTAGCCAAATTTATTATGCTGATAGAATTATTGATTTGCCATTTGCTCTGATTGCTGTTGCAATTTCAACTACCTTACTTCCTTATTTATCAAAAAATATTAATGATATGAAAAAAACATCAGAAGCATTTAATAAGTCAATAATTTTTTGTCTAATATTTGCTGCACCTTCTACTTTAGGATTATTAATAATTAGCGATGAAATAATATCTGTTCTTTTTGGTAGAGGAAAATTTACTGAGGATGATATTTTAATTACTTCATCAATATTATCGATTTATTCTTTTTCTCTTCCTGCATACATGTTGGCGAGAATGTTAAATCAAATATTTTATTCTTATCAAAAGGTTTATTTACCTATATTAGCATCAATCCCAACTTTTTTATTAAATTTTCTTTTATGTTTTATGCTATATGAAAAATTTGGAGTTAGAGGATTGGCTTTTTCAAGTGTAGTTAGTGTATATCTAAATGTTATAATTCAGATATGTATTTTAAAATTTACGAATAAAGTCTTTTATAAAAAGTTAATATTTTTTAATTTTATAAAGATATTTAAAATACTAATTGGTTTAATTGGATTAAGTATTGCTTTGTTTATTGTAGAAAAAATTAACATTCATATTCACTATGTAGATCTAATCTGCAAGATGACATTAGGTATTTTCACTTACTTCATTATACTATTTTTTCTAAAGTTAGATGAATTAAATATTCTCCTAAAAAGACATTCTTTCAATTAAATTTTTATATTTACTCCTCTGATATAACTATATAAACATAATATCCCTTATTATTTAGGGCGTGTAGCTCAGTTGGTTAGAGTACTTGCTCGACACGCAAGGGGTCACAGGTTCGAATCCTGTCACGCCCACCAATTTATATGTGATTTTATTTTTTTTGATTTGAAGTTTTTACTATATAATAATTGTATGTTCAAAAATGTCTTAGGATATATAATATTATCTGTGTTCATTACAATTAGTTTTGTAATTGGATATGAACAAATTTCAAATTATTTTAATTCAAATTTATTAATAAATGGATTAATCGCATTAACTTTTATTGTTGGATTTTTATTATATTCTTTTAAAGTTTTTACTCTTTTTTCAGAGTATAGGTTTATGGATTCCGTAGCTTTTGGAAAATTAAAAATTAGTGATCAATCACTATCAAATTATCCATTAACAAAATCAATAGCTTTAAATTTAGGAATCATAGGTAAATCTGAAATCAAAAATAAAAGCGTAGACGAAATTTTAGAAGAACTTTTAAGCAAAATAGAATCTGGTAAAGACTTGTCTAGATATTTAATTAATTTAGCAGTTTTTTTAGGACTTATAGGAACATTTTTTGGACTTTTGCTAACAATAGGAAGTGTGGCGAATGTTATTGATGGACTGAGCATAGAAGATCAAAATTTTGGTAATTTCTTTGCTTCACTTCAATCAGGTTTAAAGTCTCCTTTGAGTGGAATGACAGTTGCTTTTACTTCTTCTTTGTTTGGTTTGATAGTGTCATTAATATTAGGGTTATATGAAATTATTGTTAGAGGTATAAAACAATCTTATTATGAGTACTGTGAGGTTCAAATTAGACTCTATTATAAAAATAGAGCTCATACTCAAATCAATTCAAGCATTAGTGGTGGTTTAGACGCATCTCAATATGCATACATGGCTTCAATTAATGAACAAATTTTAGAAAAACTCGGGACTATGGTTTTAGGATTAGATTCAATAGAGAAAACAATTAAAACAAGAGATGAAAAGTTAGTTTCAGATTTAAAAGAAGTTAATAAAGATCTAAAAGATAAAGTTCAAGATGAATTGAGAATTGTCAGTAAAACTATTTCTAATTTAAAAGATAAAAAGTGAGCTATATTAGCAAATCCTCTAATTTAGAAGATAATAACATTATTTGGCCTGGTTTCGTTGATGTTCTAGCTTCAACGTTAATGGTAATAATATTTGTTGTTCTTTTATTTACAGTTTCCCAAGTATATTTAGGCGATTTAGTTATTGGAAAGAATGAGCAAATCCAAAAATTAGAACAGACTATTGATATCCAAGATGAAACTATTGTCTATCAAGATGAATCAATTACAACAAAAGAAACAATTATTGAAGATAGAGAGAACCTTATAGGTTTATTAGATACTGAATTATTACTTCTTGATCAAGAAATCATAGAAAAACAATCTCTTATAGCTAAAAAAGAAGGAATAATTAGCGATAGAGATAAATTAATAAATGAAATGGACCAAGTTATTGAAGAAAAAAATATCTTACTATCAAAAAAAGACCTAACAATAGAAGAAAAAGAAATATTAATTTCTGAAAGAGATCAGGCACTAGATATTAAAGAAAATTTAATTGCTGAAAGAGACCTATTAATTTCAGAACAAAAAATAGATATAGAAAAACTCAATGAAATTATTGAAAAAATTTCAAATGAGCTATCTTTATCTCTTACAGAGAATCAAAAAATGAATGAAACTCTAATTAAATTACAAGCTGAGCAAGACAATTTGCTTGAAACTTTTGCTAAATCTGAACTATCTAATTTAGAGTTAAAAGAGTCTATTGAATCTTCTCAATCAAAAATTTCTAGCTTACTAAATACTTTAGATGTATCTGAACAATTAAATACAGTGCTTGGGAATCAAATATCTTCAATTAGACTTGAAAACGAAATAATTACTGAGCAGCTTTTACAATCTGACAACCGTTCTCAAATGACTCAAAGTGAATTAGATAAAGCACTATTAAAAATAAGTTCACTTTCTGATGACATAAAAATATTAACTGATGAAATTAAAACTTTAAATAATATATTAGAGGCAAAGGAAGCTGAAATTGCTACAAGTAAGCTTGAATTAGGAGAGATAGGAGATAGATTAAATAGAGTATTAACAAGTGAAATTTTTAAATTACAAAAATATAGATCAGAATTTTTTGGAAAATTAAGAGAAGTTATTGGAGATCGTTCTGAAATCAAAGTACAAGGAGATCGATTTATATTTCAGTCAGAAATATTATTTAATTCTGGCAGTGCCGAAATACAATTGCAGGGTAGAGAATCATTAAAATCCGTAGCTTCAATTATATTGGGTTTAATTGATGAAATTCCTAAAGAACTTAATTGGATACTCCAAGTAGACGGCCATACTGATAAAATACCTATTTTTACGACCCAATTTCCTTCAAACTGGGAACTATCTCATGCTAGAGCATTAGAAGTTGTAAAATTTTTTATTTCTCAAGGAATCCCTCCAAAAAGATTATCAGCAAATGGTTATGGAGATAATCATCCAATATCTCTAGGAGATACTTCTGAAGATTTAAAAAACAATAGAAGAATAGAATTAAAAATTACTGAAAGATAATTTAAATTTTAATCTAACCACATTTTAATAATTTTATCAGGATCTTCAACTAATCCATTTTTCATGGGATCACCTTTTTTAATATTATCAACAAATTCTATTCCTTCTATAACTTCTCCCCAGACTGTGTACTGGCCATCAAGATGAGTGGCATCATCAAAACAAATAAAGAATTGACTATCAGCGCTGTTTGGGTCACTTGATCTAGCCATGCTAAGTACGCCCTTAGTATGAGGAATGTCGTTAAACTCCTGGTCTATATTTTTTCCAGAACCTCCAGTTCCAGCTCTTCTCAAATCAAATTTTTCAGAATTAGAGTTTCCAAACTCTACATCTCCAGTTTGAGCCATAAAACCATCTATTACTCTGTGGAAAACTACTCCGTTATATTTTCCTTCAGAGACCAAATTTTTAATGTGTTGAATATGATTAGGTGCCTTATCATCGAAGGTCTTGATTTTGACTATACCGTCTTTTAATTGTAAATTAATGTTATCCTCCTTTAATTGTAAATTAATGTTATCTTTCTTATCAAAAATATTATTTGTTAATAATAAAATTATTAATAATAAAATAAATATTAGAAAATATTTAAAATATTTCATAAAAATAAAGTATCATATGTTAATTTTATTTAAATAGAATTACGAAGATATTACGCTGTTCGCAGTAGACTGGATTTTTTTTATTAGAGAATTAAGACCGTTCGATCTTGAAGGGCCCAAGTGCTCTTTCAAATTTATTGTAGTCAAGAAATCTGGCTTATTATCTAAAATATCTTTAGCTTGCTCTCCGCTGTATATTTTAGCAATTATTGCAAATAAACCCTGTATTATTACAGAATCGCTCCCCCCATTAAAAAATATTTTTTTTCCATCTATGATAGGTACAAGCCAAAGGTTAGAAGTACACCCTTGTATTTTAAATTCATTTTTTTTATATTTTTCATCTAACTTTGGGATTTTTTTGCCTAAATCAATTATATACTCATATTTATCCTCCCAATTATCAAAATAAGAGAAGTTTTCTACAAGTTCATTTATTTTTTCTTGGATTGACATATTTTTAGAAAGACATTAGATTAACGAAAATTTAGAAAATGAAAATAAAAAGTTCACTAAAAACAGCAAAAGTTAGAGATAAAAATAATCAACTTGTTAAAAGAAAGGGTAAATTGTTTGTAATCAATAAAACTAACCCTCGAATGAAAGCAAAACAAGGATAAACTTAATCATTATCAATAGATAAAAATTTCTCAGCTTCCAAAGCAGCCATACAACCCATACCTGCCGCTGTTACTGCTTGTCTATATACTTTATCTTTAACATCACCTGCAGCAAATACTCCATTAACACTTGTTTGAGTGCTATCTGGTTTAGTAATTATATAACCTTCATCATCCATATCTAATATATTTTTAAATATATCAGTTGCCGGATCGTGTCCTATAGCAACAAATAAACCATCCAATTTTAATTCACTTATAGATTTTGTAATTGAATCTTTAAGTAATGCACCAGTTAAATTTTTATCTCCTATATATTCCGTAACTTCTTTATTCCATAAAAATTCTATTTTTTTATTTTTAAATAATCTATCTTGAAGTATCTTTTCTGATCTTAATTTATCCCTACGATGTATCACATATACTTTACTTGCAAAATTAGTAAGAAAAAGAGCTTCTTCTGCCGAAGAATTACCACCCCCTACAACTGCAACAACTTTATCTTTAAAAAAAAAAACCATCACATGTAGCGCAAGCAGAAATCCCAAACCCTTTTAATTTTTCCTCATTTTTTGCTTTAAGCCATCTAGCTTGAGCTCCAGTAGAAACAATGACTGTTTTTGAAAAAATTTCAGAGTTATCATCCAATATAATTTTTTTATTTTTATTGCTAAAATCAACTTCTTTAACCATTTTATTAATTACTTTTGTCCCGACATTTTCCGATTGTTTTTTCATTTGGTCCATTAACCAAGGTCCTTGAATTGGATTTTCATAGCCTGGATAATTTTCTACATCAGTTGTAATTGTCAATTGTCCACCTGGTTGAAGACCAGATATTATAATTGGTTTTAAATTTGCTCTAGCGCTATAAATAGCTGCAGTATAACCAGCTGGCCCTGAACCTATAATTATTACATTATTAATTTCTGTCAATTTTTAACTGGCCAGCTAGTAGGAAAAGTAACATAGTTAATTTGCATGCATCTTCTTTCAATTTTAATTTCTTTTTTTTCTAAACCGTGCCAAGTGTTCCCCCCAGAAGCAAAGTAATAACCAGAATTATGTTTATATGGAATTGTTTTGACTAAATTCATTTGAGTATCATAAAAGTCTGTTCCAAGGTTTTCAGATTCATTATAATCATTTATAAATAACATCATTGTCATTAATTTTTCTTCAATATCCTTATGAGGTTTAAGCCAAAATCCTTTCCTGTCAGCAATATATTCAACACGTATAAAAGAATTAGAAACTTTTTTTTTAATATTGTCTTCTATAAGATCAATTACTTCTTTATTTCTCAAGTCTTCGATAATACTCATACCTTCGGGCAACAGATTTGAATTATCACTTTCTAAAAATACTCTTAATTTTCCATCAATACCTTCTCCTCCATGATCTGCAGCTCTTGTACCATCAAAAGATCTAGGAGCATCTGATATTTTGACATTGGACAATTCTTTCATTAATGAGTCAGAAAAAGGTTCTTCTATTTGCCAGTGAGAAAATGGATCTAAAAACTCTTTAGATCTACTTATTAAGGAATCTTTAAGTTGCATGATTAGACATTAAAAATAGGGGACTGCTCAATCTTATTCAAGATTTTATTTTTTAAATGTTGTAATTCGTTACCAATCGATACTTTAAATGGTTTTATATTGTAATTAAAATTTTTGATATAACCCTTATTAATTAAATCCTTGTGAAATAACTTATATTTACTAGGTATTGATCCCTTTTCAAAAGAATATATAAAAGTTCCTACCCCTGAAGAAACACATTCCGAAATCATAGATATTGACTCCCATGTAACTATATTTGCCGCAGAAGTGCTTATAAAATTACCATATTCTTGAGGATTGTTAGAATTTTCATATAAATTAGAATTATTAATTTTATTAGATTTAATTTTTTTTATCAAAGATTTAGGAGTTCTTCTCGATGGAATAATCTGAACAAAATACTTTTTACTAAGATTTTTTATATCTTGGTAAATTTTTTCTTGGGTAATTTTAGAAAATTGAAAATTTTTTGTCTTACCACCAATAATAAAATTTATAGTTTTATTATTTTTATTTTTATTTGTATTAAATTTAATATTGTGTAAAGCAAAATCTGTTGAAATTGTATTATAAAAATTTAGATTGTCATGTTTTGGAGCTACAATTAAATCAAATTTATTATAAGATGTTTTAGGATCCTGAATATGAATATTAAAAATATTTTTAAATTTATTTTTTAATGCGATAGAAGCTTTTACACTTTTCTTGCCACAGCTGATTAAGACCGTAGGTTTTATTATTTTAAAATCATTTATATTATTAATTATAAATGATTTGGATGGAATTAGTTGAACTGGTAAGTTTTTTAAAAAAAAATTGATTTTTAAATCAATATTAATGTAATGATCGCTAATTAAACTAGCCAAACCTTCTATTTGACTCTTCATTCCAGCCGCTCCTTCACTTATCGTAATGACTGAATATTTTTTCAAGTAATTTTATTTAAATCTAACGGATTTAATTTCATATGAAGTAATACCTTTGGGTGAGGAAACTTCAATATAGTCTCCCTTTTTTTTGCCAATTAAAGCTCTTGCTATAGGACTATTCACAGATATTTTTTTATTCTCAATATCTGCCTCGACTTCTCCTACTAGTTGGTATTTTGATTCTTTCTTATCTTCTAAATTTATAATATTTACTGTTGCTCCAAACTTAACAATACTTCCAGATAGGGAGCTAACATCTATAATTTCTGCTTTCGATACTATGCTTTCAATTTCTGAAACTCTTCCCTCAATGAAACTCTGTTTTTCTCTAGCTGCATGATACTCTGCATTTTCTGATAAATCACCATTAGACCTAGCATCAGCTATAGCTTTAATAATAACTGGTCTTTCAACAGTTTTAAGACGTTTGAGTTCCTCAATCAACTTATCTTGTCCATCTTGAGTCATTGGTATTTTTTCCATATATATTATTTTCCCCCCTAATGAAGTAGATTGAAGAAAATATTGAATTTATGACTAAATTTCAAATGAAATTTTAGACTTATAAACATGGTGTTTTTGTATAGGTTTTACTGATAAATCAGTATTTTTAACCTTAATTAACGATTTACAAAGAATTTTTGCACTTCTTATGTTTGTAAAATAAGGCACATTTAGATCAACTGAAGTCCTTCTTATAGTGAAACTGTCCTTAATTGCTTGTTTATTTTCTGTAGTATTTATTACTAAATCTATTTTATTTTGATTAAGGTATTCAACAATATGGGGAGATCCTTCTGCAACCTTATTAATTACCTTGGAGTCTAACCCATGTTTTTTTAAAAATAAGTAAGTTCCTCTTGTTGTATAAATATCAAATTTTAACTTCTTTAATTCCTTCAAAATTTCTAAAATTGGTTCTTTATCATCATCTTTGACTGAAATAAATATTTTATTTATGTCATTAATTTTTTGTCCTGCTCCTAGTTGGCTTTTTAAAAAAGCTATATCAAAATCTTGATCTATTCCCATTACTTCACCTGTACTTTTCATTTCTGGGCTCAAGATTACATCAGTATTGGGAAATTTATTAAAAGGGAACACAGCTTCTTTAATTGCAAAATAGGGAAGTTTGTTTGTATCTATTTCAGTATATTCTTTTTTTAGTAAATTTCCTGAAATAAGACTTGATGCTATTTTTATAAAAGGTATTCCTAAAGCTTTAGCTAAAAAAGGAATTGTTCTGGAAGCTCTAGGATTGGCTTCAAGAATAAAAATACTTTGATCTTTTACAGCATATTGAACATTCATCAATCCGACAGTAAGTAAAGAATTTGCCAACTCAGTTGTAAAGTTTTTTATTTTGTTAATTATTTTTTGATCTAAAGAAAAGGTTGGTATTGAACAAGCACTATCACCAGAATGAATTCCTGCCTCTTCAATATGTTCCATAATGCCTGCTATCATAGTTGAACCATTGCTATCTCTCAGAATATCTACATCAACTTCAGTTGCATCTTTAAGAAATTCGTCAATTAAAATTACATTATTTTCTAAAGCCCAATAATTTTGATCTACATATTCCTTTACATCTTCAATATCATTCATTTTTTCCATCATTCTTCCCCCAATTACATAAGATGGTCTAAGGAGAATTGGAAATTTTAATTTTTTAGATTTCTTTAGCAGTTCTTTTGTACCAATTGAAATATCACTTTTTGGTTGTTTCAATCCTATTTTACTTATTAAATTTTGAAATCTTTCCCTGTCCTCACATATATCTATAGCTTCAAAGGAAGTGCCTAGTATTTTATAATTATGTTCTTTTAATTTATTAGCTATTCTTAGCGGTGTTTGTCCCCCAAATTGGACAACCACACCTTCAACTGATCCTAATTCATTCTCCTTATCAATTATATTTTTAACAAATTCAAAATCTAAAGGCTCAAAATATAGTTTATCAGAAGTATCATAGTCTGTCGAAACTGTTTCTGGATTACAGTTAATCATAATTGTTTGATAGCCAAGTTTTTTAAAAGCTTTAACAGCTTGAACACAACAATAATCAAATTCTATGCCTTGACCAATTCTATTTGGACCAGATCCTAAAATTATAATTTTTTTCTTATTATCAGGTCTAGCTTCACAACTATAGTTATTAATTTGCTTTTCATAGGTTGAATATAAATAAGCTGTAGAAGACTCAAATTCATTTCCACAAGTATCTACTCTTTTAAAAATAGGTTTTATTTTGAAATCATTAATCTTATTTAAAACTTCTTTGAGTGTCAGCTTGGATAGATTTGCAATATGTTGATTAGAAAAACCAATGGTTTTTAGATTAATTAAAAAAGAATAATCAAAATCACCATTTTTTTTAATAATTTCTTTTTCAAAATTAATTATTTGTTTTATTTCTCTCAAAAAAAATAAATCAATGTATGTTAATTTGTTAATAAGATTTAGATCAAAATTTCTTCTTATCGCTTCTGCTACTAATAATATTCTATCAGGTCTTTGTTTTAAAAGTTCTTCTTCTAGCTCTTCATTTTTAATATTTAATAAAGAGTGATTTTTTTCAAAACCATAATTTTCTGATTCAATTGAATACAGACCTTTAAGAATTGATTCTTTAAAACTTCTGCCAATTGACATAATTTCACCAACTGATTTCATTGCAGTATTTAGTTCTTTTGGAGTTCCTTGAAATTTTTCAAAATTGAACTTTGGTATTTTTGTAACAATATAATCTATTACTGGCTCAAAGCTCGCAGGAGTTACATTAGTTATATCGTTTTTTAATTCGTCTAAGGTATATCCTACTGCTAATAAAGCAGCTATTTTGGCAATTGGAAATCCGGTAGCTTTTGAAGCTAATGCTGAAGATCTGCTTACTCTAGGGTTCATTTCGATTACTAGTACTTTTCCATTTGATGGATTTAAAGCAAACTGAACATTTGAGCCACCTGTTTCAACTCCTATTTTTTTTAAAATAGCAATACTTTGATTTCTTAAATTTTGATATTCTTTGTCTGTGAGAGTTAGGGCAGGAGCTATTGTTATACTATCTCCTGTATGAACTCCCATAGGGTCTAAGTTTTCAATTGAGCAAACAATTATAGAATTATCTTTTTTATCTCTTACAACTTCAAATTCGAACTCTTTCCACCCTATTAAGGACTCTTCAACCAAAGTTTTTTTTACTGGACTTAAATCAATAGCATTCTTAACTTTGGCTACAAATTCATTTTTATTATTAACTATTCCACCACCAGTTCCACCTAAAGTGTAAAAAGGCCTCATAATGATCGGATACTTTACTTCTTTGGATATTTTTTCTAAATCTGAAGTATCGTCTACAATAATACTAAATGGTGTCTCCAATTTAATTTCTTTCATAGCTTTGGCAAAAAGTTCCCTATCTTCAGCTACATCAATTGACTTTGGGCTTGCTCCCAAAATTTTAATTGAATTTTTGTGAAAATATTTTTCTTTATTTAATTCTCTTATAATATTGAGAGCAGTTTGCCCTCCCATAGTAGGAAGAATTGCGTCAGGTCTTTCTTTATCAATTATTTTTTTCACAATTAGAGCAGTGATAGGCTCTATATATGTTTTATCTGCAAACTCAGGATCTGTCATAATAGTGGCCGGGTTAGAATTTATAAGTATTACTTCATACCCTTCTTCCTTTAGAGCTTTACAAGCTTGACTTCCAGAATAATCAAATTCGCAAGCTTGGCCTATTACTATTGGACCTGATCCTATAACTAGTATTTTTGATATATCTTTTCTAGCTGGCATGTTTTTTTATAGTTTCAATAAAATTATCAAATAAATATCTGCTATCATGAGGGCCTGGACTAGATTCGGGATGATATTGTACGGAAAATAAAGGATGTTTTTTTGATTTCATTCCATCAATTGTTTTATCAAAAAGAGATAAATGTGTAACTTCCATTTCTTTTGGAAAATTTTTTTCACTAACAACAAAACCATGGTTTTGAGAAGTTATTTCTACTTTTTGGGTTTTTAAATTTTTTACAGGATGATTAGCTCCTCTATGGCCTTTCTCCATTCTTTTTGTTTCAGCCCCTAGTGCCAAGCAAAGAATTTGGTGACCTAGGCAAATGCCAAAAATAGGGATATTAGTATCTATTAATAAATTTAATTGATTTTTAATTTCTTGAAATATTTTTTTTGGGTCACCAGGTCCATTGCTTAAAAACAATCCGTTATATTTATTATTAATTATTTTTTTAGCTGAAAAATTCATGTCATATTCCTCAATATGACAATTTCTATTAATTAAGCTTTTTTTTATATTGTCTTTTGCTCCAAAATCGAGAAAAGCAACTTTAAATTTTCCATTAATATTATGATTTGTTTTTTTTAATTCATTTGTATAGCTATTAATTACATCAGTATCTTCAAGTTTTTTAAAATTGTTAATTTCTAATAAAATTTCATCTAAAGTCTTACTTTCAAAATAAGATTTAGTGCACATCATTACATTTTTAGGTCCTTTGTTTCTAATTAAATAAGTTAATGCTCTTGTGTCTATGTCCCAAAAAGCAGATGAGTTTTGGTTTACAATCCAATCAAAAAATCTTTGGTTAGACCTCCAATTTGAGTCATCTTCTATAAGTTCTTTAATTATTATTCCAGAACAGTGAATCTTCCAAGATTCATAATCTTCATTATTTGTCCCTACTATTCCTATTAAAGGAAAAGTAAAAGTAATAAATTGCGATTTATAAGAAGGGTCAGTTATAATCTCTTGATACCCAGTCATACTGGTGTTGAAGCAAATTTCTGATATTAGTGATTTTTTGGAAGATAAAAATTTACCTTTAAAAACATTATTTTTATCGTAAATTAAATAACCTTCTTGATAATTATCTTTTGGGGAATTATCAATTAGTGCCATATTAAATCTTTTGTATTAGTATATTATTAAAGGAGATTTTCAAATGAGTTTAGCTGAAAAAATAAATATAGATGTAAAAAATGCCTTAAAAGCTGGCGATAAAAAACTTTTATCAGTTTCTAGGTCAGTGTTATCAGAGTTAAAAAACCATCTTATTAATCAGAATCTAGATAGAGACCTTAATAAAATTACAAAAGATTCTTTTTTAAAAGTCATCAAAACTCTGATTAAACAAAAAAATGAAACTAAAGAATATTTGGTCAAAATTAACGACAAAGAAAAAATAAATATAATAGATTTTGAATTAAAATATTTGGAAGCTTTTATGCCTAAATATTTAGATGATAATAAAACAGAAGAATTAATAAATAAGTACATAAATGATAATAAATTTGAAAAAAATGATTTTGGCAAGTTAATGGGTTTAATAAAGTCAAAACATCAAAATGAAGTTAATTTATCCAATGCTTCAAAAATTGCTAATAAGTTATTAACTAAATAATGCCTAATGATAACATAAGAGAAATAATTGATAGAGTTTCAATAGTAGAAGTAATTAGTAAGCATATTAGTTTAACCAAAAAAGGTTCTAATTTTTTTGGATTAAGTCCATTTAAAAATGAAAAGACCCCATCTTTTTCGGTAAATGAAGAAAAAAAAATGTTTAAATGTTTTAGTACCGGAGAGGGTGGTAATGTATTTGATTTTCTCATTAAAGTAAAAGGATATACTTTTAAGGAAGCACTTTTTGAATTATCTGAAAGATCTGGAGTAGAAATACAAACATATAAAGGAAACCAAGATTATAAAAAAATTTATGAAATTAATGAATTTTGTAAAGAGTATTTTCATAATGAATTATTAAAAAATCAAAGCCATTTGGATTACTTTAAAGAAAAAAGAAATTTTAATGAAGAAAGTATTAATACTTTCAAACTTGGTTCTATTGTTGACACAAAATCATTTATGGTGAATCTAAAGAAAAAATTTAGTGAAGAAGATTTACTTAAGTCTTTTATTTTAAAAAAAAAGGATAATAGGGTTTATTCTTTTTTTTCTAATAGGGTTATAATACCTATAATATCAACCAGTAATAAAGTTTTAGCTTTTGGAGCAAGAACAATAGGCAATGATACGCCAAAATATATAAACTCTGCTGAAACTAAAGTTTTTAAGAAAAAAAATGTTTTTTACAATGAGGTTTCATTAACTAATAATCTAAATAAGAAAATTATTATTACGGAAGGATACTTTGATGTAATTAAAATGCATCAAGTTGGAATTAAAAATGTTTTAGCCCCCTTAGGTACTTCAGTTAATCATGAAAAAATTATTGATTTAACAAAAAGAGGATTAGAATGCATAATTTGTTTTGATGGAGATACAGCAGGTAGAAACTCCATGTTACGCCTTTTAGATAATTTAATGAAAAGTCCTAATTTTGAATTAGGAGTAAAATTTGTTTTACTTCCTAAAAATGAGGACCCTGATCAATTAATTGATTCAAATAAGACTAATTTTTTAAAAGATATTTTAAGCTCTCCTCTTTCAATCGAAAAATTTATTGAAAAATACTTAGAACAATATTCTAAAAATACTAATGTTGAGACTCAATATAAGGGGAAAAAGTTTCTTAAACAATTCATAGATAATATTGCCAACCAAGATCTTAAAAAGATATTTTCAGATTACTTTAAAAATTTTAATATACCTATAAGTAATAATTCAAAAAATCCTAACCAGTTATTATTTAATAAAGATCTTAAGTCTAAGTTCAGTGCAGCAATAATATTGGCATATATCGAAAATGTTAATCTAAGAGGTGAGATATTAGATTTGATATTATCTTCAAAATTTAATGATATTTTTGAGCAAATACGATTAATTATTACTAATAAAAGTTTTCTAAAAAAACTACCGAATGAAATATATGAAGAACTTGATTTAAAGGGATTGAATTTTACAAAAAATGAACTATTTTCTAGAGAGATACGAAGATTGTGTAGATTTGCCAATAATTCATTTAAAGGTGATTTTTATTTAGAAGTTGAACGAGCAATTGAGTATATTAACAAGAATAATAGATGATTAAATCAAATATAAAAAAAACTAAAAAAAAAAAAATTAAAAAAACAGTAAAAAAAACAGTAAAAAAAACTGTTAAAAAATCTGTTAAAAAATCTGTTAAAAAAGTCGCTAAGAAAACTTTATTAAATAAAACTGTAAATTCTAATAAAAAAAATGAAACTAAAACAAGTACTGAAGATTTTCTATCCCAAGATAACGAAAAAAAATTAAGCCAAATTTTGCTTAAGGAATTTGACAAATCTATTTTAGATAAATGTAAGATATACATTAAGTCTTTTTCTAAATTACAAGATGCAATAATTACAACAAAAGATTTCCTAGAGTACCTCGAGAATGTGGATGAAGATTTACATAAGTATTTATTAAAATATTCCTCTTCTGAATCAGATACTTCTCAAAATTCTTCTGAAGAAAATGAAGAAGAAGAAAAATCCACAAGTGTAAAAAGTGATGATCCAGTAAGGATGTATCTAAAGGAAATGGGAAATGTTGAGTTACTATCAAGAGAAGGTGAAATTGCAATTGCAAAAAGAATTGAATCTGGACTAGATAAAATGATGAATTCTATTCTTCAATGCCCCGCTTCGTTAGACATTATAAAAAAATGGGTAATAGAAGTAAAAGATGGTGAAATAAATTTAAGAGAGATAGTTGATTTTGATGAATATTTTAATGAAGATAATGACCCTTATTCTAATTCTTCAAAAAGAAAAGAAATTCAAAAGATCATTAATGATAGAAAAAAAACCCTTTTAAAAGAAAAACAGCAATTACTTAAAGAACAAGGTATTGAGATTGAAAAAGAAAAGCTCGTTGAGTCAACCAATGAAGATTTAGAGAATGAAAGTTTTTCTATATCAGTTATAGAAGATTTTTATAAACCAGAAATTTTGAAAAAATTAGATAGAGTTTTAGATCTCTCAGAAAAAATTACTAAAATAAAAAAAAATAAAAATATAGCAAAAATTAGCGATGCTAAATCCTTAAAAGATTTAAAAAAATATCAAGATGAAATTGTTGCCTATTTTAATGAAATTAAAATTAAACCTTATAAACTAGAAGAAATTATTATTCATCTTTATTCAATAAATAAAGAAATTCAAGCCAAAGAATTACTTATACTAAATTTGTCTAAAAACTCTAGGATTCCTAGAGATATTTTCCTTAAACATCATAGCTTAAAAGACACTTTTACATCTTATCAAAAGTACATGACGTCATCGAACGAGATTTTTAAAACTTTATTTACAAAGTACAACGATAAGCTTAAGAATATTTATAAAGAAATTCTAAATTTATCTAAAATTGCAAACCAAAATACTATTGAATTCAAGGAGAAAGTCAGGGAAATCCAATCTGGTCAACGAACAGCAAATCAAGCAAAAAAAGAAATGATTGAAGCGAATTTACGTCTAGTAATTTCTATTGCTAAAAAATATACAAACAGAGGTTTGCAATTTTTAGATTTAATTCAAGAGGGAAATATAGGTTTAATGAAAGCAGTTGATAAATTTGAATATAGAA